>Ga0224509_10000023_pt1 | contig 48542 bp, 36 predicted proteins | sample SF_Jan12_sed_USG_5_FD_170158 | JGI IMG/M metagenome (GOLD analysis project Ga0224509, IMG submission 170158) | Sediment microbial communities from San Francisco Bay, California, United States - SF_Jan12_sed_USGS_24 | ecosystem: Environmental > Aquatic > Marine > Sediment | place: USA... | reverse complement strand
TGTTTGTTGTGTGGTGGTGGGGGGGGGGGTGGGCCCGCGGGGGGGTGTGGGGGGTGGGGGGGGGGGGGGGGGGGGGGGGGGGCGTCCAACGCCACCTGCAACACTGATCTGTCATTCCGGATTTGTTATTCTGTCATCTCGGGCTTTGACCCGGAATCCATCTTGTCATTTTCCATCATACCCGTGCGTGGTGTACGTCCTCGTGCACCACGTATATACTGCTGCGCGGGGTCCTTCGTTACCACAGGCAACGTGAGACCCCGCGCTTCCGCTCCCCCGTTCACAACAACCCTACCAATCTGCCGCAAATCGCGGTCCAGCCTTGATTGAAAAAGGATGTCCCTATGACTATCAGCGCAGAACAGAACACGCCATACCCATACCCGCTTCGCTTTCACCATCGATCTTGTGGGGTGAGTGTGATGTTTCCCCGGATAAACCCATTTCACGGCGCTCACGCCTCGACTCCGCTCGGCATGACACTGGCTTGTACCCGTTCAACTTATGGCCAGTTATCTGCCACACCTATGAATTGGCGGATCAGAAAAAGTGTTTTTCCGCAAAACAAACCCATTTTGAGCGCTGTGAGTCGAACGTTCGTTCATCCTTCGACTCCGCTCAGGATGAGGTTGGTTGGGTGGCCGTCTCAAACCTTGTTTGGGACGGAACATGGGGCAGACAGGCCAGGCTGTCCCAAAAGGCGTTGTTATTATCGCGTAGCGGCGGGGCTTGTCTCCGCCGGAACCAAGGGGCGACACAAGGCCGCCCCCTACGCGGCTCAGGCGATTCTCGTGTAAAGAGTGGCTCTCACTTGCCGCACACATAGCGCCTTTCCATGAATAACCCTCCTCAATGTGCGTATAAGTGATGAGTCCACCAACCCGGAGGTGTGAGATGAAAGAGCAGACGGTCATGTTGATAGTCACCGCAATCACAGCGGTCCTGATCCCAATTGCGCCAAAGATGCTTAAGTTTCGAATCCTGGTATTGAAAAAACTGCACCTGATTTGGCTGGCCGACTTCCATGAGAGAAACTTCAAGGTGCTGGTTGTTGCCATGCGCTCGATAATGGTGGCCATAATCGTTGTGCTGTTGTGGATCGCGCTGGGTGGCGGCTGAGTTTGCGGCCGCAAAGTGAGGCTATCGGGGAATGGTGCCGCGACAGGCGGCATCGGCAGTTTCGCCGATGATCATCCACTCTTCCACCAGGTGATTGATGATCTTCGAGCCCTTGACACTAAGATTCACGAAGGCGCAGCCCAGTTCATACCATCCGGCCCGTTGGTTTTGTCGGCACCACTTTCCATCTACAATGAAGGTAAGGTCGCGGATGCCCTCGATTATGTCCGGCAAAGTCATGCGGCAGTGTATCACCGCCGGTGTTTTAACAGGGTCCGTACAGATCAGCATACAACCGTCAATGGTCAGATTGCGCAGGCGACCGATCGGCATTCCTGTTTTATCATTCCACACTACTAAGTATCCATCGGTGTATCCACGGGGGTGTTTTCTGGAATCAGTCACAACTTGGTCCTCAGAATTCGCAAACTGGTACGTCCTACTACTTATTCAAGTCGTATCGGCATCTTTGGCGTTTGCTTTGAGCCTTGGGCTAAGGAATCGCTAATACCCGATGTCAGAAAAGTCCCTCCAGCACGGTTGTTTACCAAGCAACCGGAACCGGCAAACCTGGGCAGCACTGTTAGTTGGTAGAACCGTGCGTGCAGGAATCCGGGCTGAGGTCCGACCTTTCGTTGGCCATGAAAAGGCGTGTAAACCGGGCTAAAACGGCATAAAAAAGGCATGGGTTGGCTTTTTCTACCGCGTCCAGAAAAGAGTCAATCCAGCCACTGATGTAGTTATTAAAGAAATCTCGCTCTACTTGGACGGCCAGATCGATCTCAACTTTGGTCTCCGACTCCGGCCGGTCAGATGTCATAAGCTCGTGAACCTTCATCTGTACTTGCTGCATGAATTCAAAGAGAACCGCTATGTGGTCCGGGATGATTGCAGATTGGTGCAAAGTTAGGCCGTAGTGCTCCATGAAGCGCTTGACCTCGCCTGTACTATGACCCCATAGCTCGCCCGATTGCGGTTCATCCTTTCGGTAGACTGAGGCATGCGGGGATACATGATGCCCCGGTCCCAAAAAGAGCCGGGTGAATTCGGCAGACAACTCATCCGAATCGACCAGCAACGAACCAACTCCAGCCTCTTCCCCACCGACCTCTAACATGAGTTGGAGAAAACCAGTGCGTTCGACATCGATCAGTATCTCAGGCTCCGGCGGAGCAAGATACAACCGAGTCATGGCACCATAAACAACGGCGCGAGATTCATAGATCCTTGCATCTGACGGCTTGGTCACGGTTGTTCCAGTACTACTCCTCCCCGTCCGAGGTCATTCCGACCGACTCCCGGCGTTGGCCGGCTGCTTGACCTTTTCACACTCACAGGCAATAAAAGCAGCGAGGCAATTCGCCAGTGCCCGATAATATTCGTTTTGCGTGCCGTTTTTGATGCTACTACAAAAGTCGGGGGTCCAGCGTCCCAGGTACCCCAGGAGAAACTCAGCTTGTCTCTTCTGCCACACATCAGGCCGGCCCTGATCCTCAGACAGCAACGCCTCGACTTCCCTGACAGCCAAGAAATACATAAACTCAAGTTCAACGGCGATGTGGTCGGCAGGCTCCCTTATATCCAACTTCAAGCCTGCTTCCCGATACATTGCAAGCGTTGCCATAGTGGTCTCACCCAATACTCTTCGATGCTCTTCCAGGTAGACTGAACCGTAGGGCGGAGCTTTGAGCTCGAAAGGGCCGACAAAGAGAGCGGCATGCTCAACCGCCAACTCACTATCGCTGCTTTTCTCAAGACACTGTAGCATTTCACCGGCGTACCGTCCGGCTTCGGGGCACACGGCATCGAGTAGTAATGCAAGGTTCTGGCACACACTTTCACTAAGGAGAACCTCCCGCTGCGGCGGATAGAAGAGCGCGGCCAGCAACCGGTAACAATCGGTCCGTTGTTGTTTGAGCTTCCGGCTGTTTTCTAACTGCATGGTTTAAGGGGTAGTCGTTCGAGCCGCGGCCAAGTGAAACAGTGCTTCACTAGGGCCGCGGCGCACAAATCAACTAACCTTTCTTATACTCCCTGATGTAGTGCACGTTGGGCTCCGTCTTTTCGTCTGGTTTCAGAACAAAGCTCTTGTGCTGATTAAGCAGTTCTGCGACACTACTTGACGGATCATTGAGATCGCCGAAAACCCTGGCGCCGGCCGGACAGGCTGTCACGCAGTAAGGCGCATCTCCGTACTTTACCCTGTGGTCACAGAAAACGCACTTTTCAACTATACCTTGTCGGCGTACATCTTCGTAGTCTGTGTGACCATATCGGTTCCGATGCGGCGGTGTTGCGCGGGCGGCACGCGCCGTATCTATACCGGATGAAGTGCAACCGGGGATAATCGCGTTACTACTCTTGTAGAAAGCCGGGTCCGGTCCATCTTCTTCATTGTAGCTGATCACACTGTAACCGCCATCCGCGGCAACTTCGTCCAAGCTATACGGACAGGCCTCCTGGCAGGCTCTGCATCCGATGCAACGTTCATCGTTGTGCATAGTAATCCCCTCCGGCGTCTTGTACATCGCCTTGGGATCAACAGGGCATGCTTCCACGCAGGGTGCAGCCGAGCAGTGATTACAGAGCACGGGTAAAGTCCGGTAATTTACGTCAGGGAATTTGCCGGTCGTTTCATGAATGAAATCGGCCCAGTTGTGCGTCTGGCCGTTTTTCCTCAGAGCGGTATTATTCTCAGTCTTACAGCTAAGCGCGCAGGCACCGCACCCCACGCAGTTCTGCAAGTTTATCACCATCGCGAATTGCGTCACTGTCATATCCTCCTAACCTCAACCCTTGATCTTTTCGACTTTCACGCCCGTAAAGCCGCCGTTACGCACAGTTGATCCACTCAACCGGTCATACTCGGCCGCAATGATCGTATTGTTGTTGCCGCCTCGGGGAACGCCCGCTGCGTAATCGTGAGCCGCTGTCCTGCCATACGCCCAGTGACCCTGGCCGTATGCCTTGGTAACGGTGCCGGGGCGTACACCCTCCCAAAGCTTGGCGGAACAATCAATGCTGCCCACGGTAGAGGATACTTTGATCTGATCTCCGGTTTTGATACCGAGTTTCTTGGCGTCAACCGGGTTGATCTTTAGGACGTCGTCCCAGCCGGCATCGCCGGGGTCCACGTGTTTGAATTCATGGAACCACGGGCAGTTGGCGCTTCTACCTTCCCTGTTAAGGCGGGACTTGTAGTCAATAAAGGCGAACGGGTATTCCTCGACATCACCGTCCCGAAACGGCGGTTCATAGTGAGGCACAAATGCAAGTTCGCCCGTGGCGGTATAATTGCACACCTTTAGGATATCGTCCACATCGGTGTTGTGTTTTCCGGCGTGTTTTTCCAGGGCGACTTTCAACGTTTCACTGTAGAACTCAAACTTGTGTGTAACCGTGCCGCTTGTGCTTGCTTTGCCTGTCTTTTCATCGGTAGTGGTTTTGCCGAAATGTCCACCCCATCGTTTCTTGTATTTATAGGGGGAAGAGTTCCACATGCCGCGTTTGACAAACTGATCCCAACCGTCGATCTTGTCCCCACCGACATCCTTCTTACCATCCCAGAGCGGCGCGGTCTGGAGTTTCAGGCTGGAAAGTGTGAACTCCCTTGCGTTTCTCGGTTTCATGCCTGTCTCCACGTCCGCGAACTCATTGTGATAGTAGTCGTAGAGGTTGGAAAAGCCTCTTTCTCTCAGCTTTTCGGCAATCAGCCAGGGAATCTCGGTCTCGTCAGTCATCACGTCCCACACCGGATCGATAACCGGCTGCAACAATGTGGCGGTTGCATATCGATTGGCCTTGGTCTTCTCGTAACCCCATTTTTCATACTTGCTGACTGTGCAGGGAAGTACAATGTCGGCATACTGGCTGAACTCGGAAGCATGGGTGGTCAAATGAACCGTAAACGGGACCTTTTCCATGGCTTTCTCCCAGCGCTCGGTTCCCGTGCATGAGAAGACAAAATTGTTCATGTAACCGATCACTACCTTCAGGTCATAAGGGTCTCCCGCCAGCAGAGCGTCAGCCACGTTGTTGGTGACAACGCCGCCACCCGACTTACCTTTGTTCAGAGCTGGAAACCGCTTGTAGCCACGCTGATCGATTTTCTGCATCTTGGAGTGCTTCTTGGCCAACGCATCCTGATACTTACTGTAAGAGGGTATCTTCTTGACCGGAATCTTAGCGCCCGCCAAGCTGCCGCCTTCATTGTCGACCGCGCCCAACAGACCGGCCAGCGCATGAACGGCCATGGCCGAGTAAGCGCCCCGTACATGCATAGCCGCGCCGGGACCCATCCAGACGACAACATTAGGGGCTGCCTTGCCCAATCCCTCGGCGACACGGATTATCTGCTTGGCTGGCACACCGGTTTCTTTCTCGGCCCAGGCTGGAGTTCGGTCCTTGAGTTCGATATTCCACCACTTGACCAAACCGTGAGTCTCCTTCTCAGCGAAGGTGGACTCATCAACTGTCTCGCCGGCGGCAAACCGATTGCTGCCATCAGTGAAATCTCCAACAAACTCCTTGTGCCATAGCCCTTCCGTGAGGATCACGTGGGCAATAGCTCCGGCCAGTGCTCCGTCGGTACCGGGCAGGACCGGCAACCATTCCTGCCCCTTGGCCGCTGTATTGTTGAGCTTGGGATCGACGACTGCTACCGTAGCCTTGTCCAGACAGTCACCAAGTCGTCTGATCGAGGCAGGCACCATCCGGTTACTGCTCACTGGATCGCAACCCCAAACCAGGATGTACTTTGAGTTGCTGAGATCGTAATCACGATATCCCCAGTACCCCTCAGTGAAATAGGAGCCGAACTTCTCGGCTTCCGCACAAATGGCGCTGTGCGAAATGCCGTTGGGTGAACCGAAAACCTTGGGCAAGGCGCTGTATATGGTGTCACGCATATAGGTATAGCGGCCGCGCAGCACCGCGAATTTTTCCGGCTCCTCAGCATTGCGCAGTTCCATCATCCTATCGGCAATCATGTTCAAGGCGTCGTCCCATGAAATCGGTACGAACTTCGGATCAACGCCTCTGCCCTTTGTCGGGTTGGTGCGGATCATAGGCACCTTGACCCTGTCCGGATCATAAACTTGCTGCAAAGACAGATGACCGCGCGGGCAGACGTAGCCGTCATTCTGCTTGGAGTGTGGATTGCCTCGTACTTTCACAGCTCGGCCATCTTGAACGAATATCTCCACCGGGCACCATGTGGTGCAACCAAGACAAGTACTTGGTTTCCACTGGCCGTAGCTTATGCCCATTGCTTTTTTCACCGATTCAGCCGCGAGCGCATTCAAAGTCGGCCCGCCCAATGTAACTGCGGCGGCGGCGGCGGAACCTGCTTTCAGGAATTCCCTTCGTTTGATTTTCATCTATTCCTCCAGTCAGTGTCATCAAAGCGTTCGTGGCACGCTGCCACTTATACCTTACAAAACCATCACCCGCGGGACTATCTCCTCGTCGGGTTTGTACCCATACCCATACTATCCCACGGGATGACCGGCACGGCGTTGGACTGCACAGCAACCTTCACTGCGGACGGGGCCAGTTTCGCAACTTCGAAGGATGCCGACACCGCCGGGCTTGTCGAAGAACCCTCGAACCGTTGTGTCGGGTCTTGGCACCGCCGCAGGCGGGGTTGTGACTCGACACATTTCTCTTTGTTCGACAACAGCGGCGGGTCACACAGATTCGCTCTAGCGAATCGGCAAGACCCACCGCAACGAGCTACCATGGCTTTATCAACAATCCTCACCATCGGAGTAACCCCGGCGACGAGTGCCGCCGGAGTTGCTCTTAGCTTTCCAGTGGTGTCTTTGGTCACACTAGAACTTGAACTCCACATGAATGTAGAAGTCCTTCACGCTATCACCTTCGCCTTCAAAAGATAGTATCTGCACATTCGGCATGATGTGAACCTTTTTGTCGGGCATCCAATCCAGTCCGGCAATGATCAGAGTGGCGTTGGACTCCATCTTCGGCATTGCGGGATTCATTTGAGCATCGTTGAAGCCGGTCTTGTACAAATCCACACGCCCCAGCGCCTTCAACTTATTGGCAGCCAGATAGACGTTGCCGAAACCCGAAAGGCAGGTAGCAGTAATGTCGTCGATCACGCCCGGAAACTTTTTGGCGTTTACGTTGCCGGCGATGAGGAATTTGCCCTTCTGCTCGTAGGCAGCCATCAGGTCCCACTGAAGGTTCTGACGCCTCTTCACCGCGCCGTCCTTGTCGTGTCCCTCAATCGGCTCAAGCTCGGCCATCGCCGAAAAATGCAATTCCTTGTTCTCGAGGAGATAAAATCCGACCCGCGCCTGGTAGTTCTTGTACATGTCGGTCTCGGCTTTTTTGTAGCCGCCACCGTTGCGAATCATCAAGTACACATAGTGTCTGTCAGTAGGCTTGAGTTTAAGCGCCACGCCGAGGTCGGCCGAGGAGGCCATTTTACTCGTTGAGACATCGTGGAAATTGTTCATTTGACTCATGACCTCGTCCGCCTTGGCGTCGTCGGCCGATGTGTCCTCATCATAGAGGCTATCCGCCCAAGCTTCGAGCATGTCTTCGTAGTCTCCACGAGCACTACTGAAGTATTTCCCGAATGACTCCATGGGTGAGTAACGAATGGAGCGATAACCCCAGGCGGCTTCGGGGATCTTCCAGTTGTAAGTGGACTGCAAGCCCAACACCAAGTGACCGTTCCATTGGCTCAAAGCATCCATTTTCCAGTCAAGCAAGGCATACTTGGCAAACGACTCAAACTCTCCGCCACCCTCGTGAGCGATGTCGGTCATGTACTGGGCCATGAACTTCTCCGAAATCTGGAACTTGGCTCCAAAATACAGACGTGAGACGTCGAATTCATTGTCTTGACCTGCCCCGCCATCGCTCATAGAGTGATTGTAGAAAAAGTACCCTTTTCCACCCAACTTGAACTCTCCCGGCTCCATGCCGGCCGAGACCGTGATGACCGGCACCAAGCAGGCCAGCCCGAGCACCAACGCGAACCGTTTGACGTTAACCATTTAGATGCACCTCCTGTGATCAATTGGTTTTATGATTCAGTTGTTTATAGTTCATCCTGTGCGAATAAAGTCTCAAATAGATCATCCTACACGCCATCCCTTCCTACGGGGAGGACCACGCGAGAGTGATGACTCACAGGTCAAAAGTACTTCAAAAGGGCCTGACACCTCTATCTAAGCAAAAAAGACCGCCTCTGTCATCATCTCTGTCTTGGCCCATAATGTTGACAGTTACAATCCTCTTGGCAACAAATACTTTCGGTAAAAAACCCAGTGTCGCGAGTGCTTGGATTACAATAGCGTATGATGAGTGATCGCAAGCATCCGGTTCCTGAAAACGTCGAAAGACGTGGTTTTAGCGGGACTCGACAGCCGACCGTGGAAAACCGGAATCCAACGAAACACTTTTTGAGACTGTCTTTCCCCATCGACCTGGAGCAAAACAGGTTCATTTTTTGTTGGACATTACCCGGCCAAATTGATATACTGGGCCATCAAGAATGGTATCCGTGATCGCTTTTGTCTAGGTTTTGCTCTTCCCAAACAAATCCCTGAAGAAGCTGTGTATGGAGCCAACCCGCAATAGTGCGCTTTAACAGGATTATCTCGGCGTGCTCAGTCCCCGAAGGATAGGGGGCGGTGTCGAGATAGCGAAGAGTGGAATGCAGCATGAACATCTATGTTGGCAACCTGTCGTTTGATACGACCGACGATCAGTTGCGCGAAGCATTTGCCGGCTTCGGAGAAGTCTCCAGCGTTAACATCATCAAGGACAAGTACTCAGGCGAGTCCAGAGGTTTCGGCTTTGTGGAGATGCCCGACCAGGAGGCAGCAACGGCTGCCATCAGTGGCGTAAACGGCACAGACTTAAACGGACGCACCCTGAACGTGAACGAAGCGCGCCCCCGCACCGAAGGCGGTGGCCGTGGCGGTGGCGGTGGCGGCGGTGGTGGCCGTGGCGGCGGTGGTGGTCGCGGCGGCGGCGGCGGCGGCAGAGATCGTCGCGGCTGGTAGTCGAGAATCTACAGCCAAGGCTAAAGATCAAGGACAGCACTTATCAGTGCTGTCCTTCTTTTGTTTTATCCACCAGCAGCTTTCATCGGAACGGCGCAAGGCCGCCCCTAATGCGATGGTTAGTAATGTTCGCCCCTCGACGGCGCTGATGGTTCGACTCCGCTCAACATGAGGTGTCTTTTCTGTTGCGTAGCGGCAGGCCTTGTGTCCGCCGAACCATGTCAGTTCGAGCCCACTCGGAGAACGAGCGGTCAAGCCGTGTCTTTGTGTTTACGTTATCTTATTAATGCGAAGCGCGCGAAGCACAGAGAACAAGCGCGCCTGTGCAGATTCTAAACATCGGCCACGGTCAAACAGATTGTCTGGTCGCACAGTATTCTCTTTACGAAGTCAAAGGCCGATAAAAGACTTTATGCGGCCACGATTACTAACGGCCTTAGCCGTATTCATCATAGGTCTGTCAACTGCCACCAGTTCCACAGACCGACAGCGCTCACCCCAAGCGGCGACGAGGACCCAGGCATCGGCGCCGATAGCGCATCAGCAGGCATCCTGTCGGGGTTGTCACTGGCAAGTTAGTGCTGCCGATGCCACCCCTGTCTCTGGAGAAAACCAGTGTCGCTCATGCCATACTAATAGTGCATCAGAGCCGGGGAGCCTGGCCGAACAGTTTCACAGCCGGAATGACATGAACTGTGCTAAATGCCATTCCTTTCATGAGACGGCCAGGCTGGTAGCAGGTGACCGAATGTTTGCATCACCGGCTAATGAAGGCGGGCGATACCAGTGCCGTTCCTGCCATAATTCATCCGGTTCTCTGACTAACTTGTCTGAGGCGCATCGGGATGCCGCGGTGGGGTTTTACCATGCGGAAAACCCAAGGCCAAGCGACCAAAGTCCCTCCCAGTCTTGTCTGGCCTGCCACACCGACGGTTCACATTCCAAGGCGCCATACGACGATAGTCGTCAGGCTGTCGCCATCAACTTGCATTCCTCCCATCCAATTGAGTGTGAAGTCGCCGCCGGCAAAAACAGATCGCTGAAAGACCCGATCGACCCTCGCATCCGACTTTTCGAAGACGAAATACAGTGTCAGTCATGCCATTCCTTGACTTCCGGAGCCGATTACAGTCTGGTGAAGTTTGACGCTGTTTATGACCTCTGTCTTGGGTGTCACGACCAATCCGACAAGACCCTGGCTTTCGAGCCATAGCTGGATTCGTGGTGGGAGCAGGCGTTTTGGCTGCATCCGGCTGAAACTGATACAAATCTGAGCAAATCTCCCTTTATTTCACTTTTCCTGAAAATAAAATTGAGAAATGCTTGACATTGCATAGTTAGTTTGTTATTTTATTCACAAGACAGTGATTAAGGACGGAAAGTCATGAACTGGAATAATGCTACCACGGTTTCAGTTGCTTTCACCACGCTACGTGGAACAAACTACGTAGCCAATGGCTCAACAAGCAGTACTACACAGCGTTACAGCTACATAGATCGCAATATCAATGAACACTCCGGTGGTTTGAATTACCATTCCACAGGAGAATCGCGACCCCCATTCTCTTATTTACGGGCCTGATGATTGGATTGAGAAGTATCATGATCGGAAAAGTTACCATATTGCTTGTGATTTTTTTCTCATACTACCCCCCACCCACAAGCGCCCAAACCCAACCCCAATCGGTTCCGGCCGAATACATCCGCAATCTGCAGACCCCCGGACGCTCCAACCAGATTCTGCGTCCATCAGCGGTTTATGTCGACCGACAGTTTAACGAAATCCTCGTGGCCGACCCCGGTCACAACCGTGTCGCCATTTTCGACAGCCAGGGCGTCTTTCGGTTTGAATTCTCAGGCGCCGGGCACTTCTCCACGCCGGTCGATCTGGCCGTAGATTCAGACGGGTTCATTTGGGTGTTGGGAACCACCAAAGAAGGCCGGAAACTTTTCGTTTTCGATTTCGACGGGCTCTTTCTGCGCGAGGTGCAGCTGCCGGAAGGCCTCGACAGCAGCGGGAGGTCGGTCGGCAGCTTTGATATCGGTCCCCAAGGTGAGCTTTTTGTCCTCGATGAGATCGCTTTTCGCGTGGTCGTTCTGGACCCTGAGGGTGTGACCCGGCGTTCTTTCGGACTGCTGACCAGTATGGAAGAGGATGTGAGGCGGCGCCAGGTGCTGGGCAAGTTGCGCGTTCAGGCTGACCGGATTCTCATTCCCTGTGGTTCACTGGGACGAGTGTACATGCACAGCCTTGATGGCAGACAATTGCGCTCAGTCGGTTACAAGGGAACCAGTATTGGCGAGTTGAATTTCCCGGTGGCCGCCGTTTTGAGTGACGGTCTGGTGATGGTTCTGGACAAACATCGATTTAATGTGGTTTGCTACGACCTGAACGGCGAGTTCCGTGGGGAGTTCGGCGGTCGCGGCAACAATCCCGGCTGGTTCTACCACCCGACGCTGCTGGACGTGGATCAACTTGGTCTCGTCTACATTGGGCAGATATTCCAAAACAAAATACAGGTTTGTCGCACTCCGGAGTTCATCCGGAAGTCTGTCACACCAAGCGACTCCGATCAGGGGGATGTAGATATTGAGAATCTGAACACCTATTTTCTTGGGTGGTTGCAATCAACCCTACACGTTAAAGGAGGTACCCCTACAAACGAAGACAAAAACCAATACTATGAGAGAATGTTAGTCTCTGCCCCGGAGTCTAATCATAATCCAATGGGGAAACTTGCTATTTTTGGAGGTAACTGAAGTGCGGACATTTCTGATGTTAGCAGCTGGCCTTTGCTTTATGCTTGCCGGCTCCGCCTTTGCTTTCCACGATGCTGGAGTGGCGCACTGCAACGGATGTCATACCATGCATAACAGCGAAGACGGCACTCTGGTGGATCCGGACAGCCCCAACGGCAATGCCTGGCTGCTCAAGGATGCCACCCCGAGTGACGTTTGCCTTTCCTGCCACGGTGATCACCTGGGCTCTGTCTTTGGTGATGATCCGCTGGCTCCGCCGCGACTGATCGGCGCCGGTAACTTTGTCTTTCTGCTGGAAGACAATTTGAACGACGGCCATGGCGGTGGTGATACGCTGGACGACGGTTCCTGGGCCGAAGCCATCCCGGGTGATGCCGCCGGTCACAACATTGTAGCTCCTTCGCGCGGTATTGCCGCCGACGCTACATTGGCCGCCGGTCCCGGTGGAGCTTTCCCGGCTTCGGCGCTGGGTTGCTCCTCTTGCCATGACCCGCACGGAAACACCAATTTCCGTATGCTTTATGGGCAGGGCCGGACGGTACAGGACGGCCTGTATACGTTCACCAACGACGCTCCGGACGCCGCGGGAGGCCCCAGCCTCTTCTTTGGCGGCGGCGAGTCTAACGGCAATCATACCGCTTACAAATCCGGTATGAGCGGCTGGTGCGGTAACTGTCACGGTGATTTCCATGCCAACAACACCAAGTTGATCCATAAGTCGGATGCAGCGATCGGCGGTACTCTTGCGACCGCTTATAACCTGTACAACGGCACTCACGATCAACTCGGTGGAAGCCAGTTGACGGCATATCTGGCGGCAGTACCGTTTGAAGACGCCGGTGCGGCCACCAACTCTACTGTCGGTCCCACGGCCACCAGTAAAGTGATGTGCCTGACCTGCCATCGCGCCCACGCCACGTCGGCACCGAACGCAGGTCGCTGGGATTTCAGTGTAACCTTGTTGGATGAGGACGGTCATGAGTCCGGTTCCTACGCCATTCCGAATGCGTATGGCAACCCGAATCAGCGTTCACTTTGCAACAAGTGTCATGTGAAGGATGTGGACGACCACATTACGCCATAAAGGACGATGCGAGACAACAGCCTTTCGGCTGGTCTCGCACCGTGGTAGCGCGCCCGGGCGTAAGCCCGGGCGTTTTTGACCGGTTAAAAAGGATTGTCGAGACCGAAATTGTCAGAAGCGAGATTCCACAACTGTTCGCTGCCGATTGAAAGCAGCCCAAATCGCGGCCGGATTGCGCGCCAAAAGCTGACTGCCGAACGACCGGCAAGGTCCGCCTTGGGCGCCAACACGGTTTCTGATCGATGGCTCACGAGAATCCTCAGTTTTATCGTTCTGATCAGCCTGCAATTAGTGACGGCTGAATCGTCTCACGCTATTCTATCGGACAACCTCTCCGGAAATATAAGTCTGTCCGGCGTTAGGTCAAGGTCAAATGAGGAATTAAGGTCCACAATCAGGCAGGAGTTCACCGGTACTTGGTATCGGAATATGACCCCCCTCCTGACGCTCAGGGCATCATACCGCTATTACCGCTTCTCTTTCGAACGCAGCCAGCAGATCGGGCTGTGGAAGAAGGAAACTCAGCCAACAGTTCAGGTACTGTATAACCATCCCGCCGTCAGTATCAGCGCCAATGGTCGCAGGCGCGTGGCCGACGGCACCACGGCCACCGACCGCCTTACCAACGAGACCTTCGATGTCGGCTTCCGGACTCGTGCACGAAGATTCGCCCTGATCTCAGGCCGCTACGATTACAATCATCTATACGGCGTGCCCGGCGTGGCCGGGCGCAACCTCCTGGATCAAAGATTAAACGGTACCGTAGATTACCAGCACGGTTCCTTTGGCTCCAATTACAGAGTTACTCTCAGCCGAACCGAAAACCAAGTTTCCAAACTTAGAACAACGCAGACCCAGCACGTATTGCGGTTGGCCTATTCGAAAATGATGAATGACCGGCGACTGAGACTGTCTGCAGATTATTCTTTCAACCGTCGTTCGCAGAAGGATGAGTTGCCTGTGGAAGGAACGGTGTTGCACGTACTTCCGATTTCATCCGGACTGTATGGCGATCGTGAAGCTGTCGAAATCGGTCAGCTGCAAACTCGCCCGGCTCTGAACGACGGCGACCTTACGCAGCCGGCCCAGCCGTTGATCGATATCGGAACCGGCATGGTGAATCAAAGCCTGGGCGTCCATCTCGGTACGCCGAGAGCGGTCGGTGCGTTGTATATTTACACCAACAAGATATCCGACGATCAGCTAGCATGGCAGGTGTACACCTCGGTCGACAACTTCAACTGGGCGCCTCATGCGGTAAACCCGGAGATTCGCTTCGATGCCTCAGTCAAGCGTTACGAGATAGTCTTCCCTGCCGTTGTGGCTCGCTATGTCAAAGCGGTCAGTTCTGGTTTCAACCAGGCCGGCCGGGTGCTTGTTACTGAGATTCAGGCGGTGGCCGAAGTACCGACATCCGGTGTTATCGCCCAGCAACACACCGCTCATACGATCAATCTCGCCGGCACTTACAAGATCAGCGACCGGTTGTCGAGTATGGCCGACCTGTCATACCAACGAGAACCGTCGGTCGGACTTCGGGGCAGCCGCCACAACATTTACCATTCGGGATCGATACAGTGCTTGCAGACGGATAAACTTACTCACGGCCTCAGGTGGCAGCACAGTTTTCAGATCACCCGGGGAGAGATCGCCGATCTCAGAGATCATTCAATAGCGTATAACCTGAAGTACAGTCCGCTGCCCACTTTCGATTGGTCATGGTCGGCCACCGACCGCCGTTCGTTTGCCGACGGCGACGCCGACAGCGAAAACCAACGACTGATGACTCACGTCAACGCGACACCATTGAACGGATTGAGGCTCAACGGCGAGATCGGTTACGGTCGGGGCCGCCGACACGCGCTCGGCCACACTACCGGCACCTGGGATCGTCGGCTTTCCATCGACGCCCGCGCCACGCGTTCCATTGAAGCGACCCTGGCCTATACGCACCAGGCATCCACGATCCAGGAAACGGACGGGCGTTTTCTGCGTGATCAGTATTCGGTGGGTCTCAGGTTGCGCCTGACCTCCAAGCTGTCTGTGCGCGGAGACCTGGATTGGTCACGAGGAAGCTCCAGCTATCTCACCAAGGAAATCGGCGCCGGTTGGAATATGAGTCGGGCCCTCAGCGCCAGTTTCATCTATCGTCTGTCCGAGGACGACAACAGCTATCGCTCGCAGCGGTACAGCGCACGATTGAATTGTCGCTTGAACAATCGAAGCAGCGTTTATGTAAGCTATAACGATAACGATTTCAGCCGGGCGGCCGGCCGCCATACCAGGACGCTACAGATGGGCCTGCGGTCCGGGTTTTGATATAGGAGCAACCTGATGCTGAGAAAAAAGATACCTGGAATACTCGCGCTGTCAGTCATGCTGACGGCGGCGCTACTGGCCGGCTGTGGGGGGCTTCGACCGACTTTGTTTTTGCACCCGGAATACAACTTCGGATATGTGGAGCGGGTGGCGGTAGTGCCGTTTGAAAACCTGACCAACGAGCGCGGCGCCGCCTCACGGGCCAGCCGATACTTTATCGCACAACTTCTCTCGTCGGAGAGCTTCGACGTGGTCGAGCCGGGCGAAGTTACTCGCGTCCTGAACGAACAAGCCACCGTGCGCACCGGCGATTTGACCAAAGATCAGATCATAGCGGTAGGTCAGGCGCTTGGGGTGCAGGGTTTGTTTCTGGGTACGGTCAATGAGACCTCGGCCTCTCGAAGTGGATCTGCGCCTGAACATGTCGTCACTTTGGTCGTGCGCATGGTGGAAACAGAAACCGGCGAAACTGTCTGGTCGGCCACTCATACCGAGAGCGGTCGTGGTTTCTGGGCCTCGCTCTTCGGCGCCGGAGGAAGGTCGCAAAGTGAAGTCATGCGGCGTTGCGTGAAGAAAGTGCTTTCGACATTGGTGGAGTAGTTATCGTGAAAGTCAGCGTTGCACAAAGAATCATACTGACCTTGTTGATGCTACCGGCCTGCGCCTCGGGAGGGCGTGCCGACACCGTGAAATCAACCACGCCCATACCCGTACCCGGTCTGAAAACGGTGGTCCTCTCCCCTGCCAACTTCACCGACGACACCCGATCATACGACCTGACTGTTGAAGCTATCTATACCAACCTACGTAATCTCAAAATAGAAGTCGTCGATTCCCACCAGTTGCGCCCGATTCTCAGACGGCATCGTATCCGTTCTGCCGGTCGCATCGCTCCGGCTGATGCCGCAATTATCAAGCAGGAAACCGGCTCCGATCTGCTGTTGACCGGCTCGGTCGATTTTTGCCGCCGCGGTGAGAATCCGGAGTTTGGTCTGTCGCTGAGATTGGTGTCTCCGAATGACATGATTGTTTGCTCGGCCGTGAGTCATGCCGCAACCGCCGGCGGCTACGGGCTTTTCGGAACCGGGCGGATCGGCAATGCCGACAGCCTGACCGTGAAAGTGGTCGCGCAAGCCGTGACCGAATTGTATGCACCGCTTCTGTGGCCGGAGGCGGTGATCGTTGACTCATCCTCGCCACGAATAGTGGTCCTGCCGTTTGAAAACATCGCCGACAATCGTCAAGCCGGGTTTATCGTGGCCAACTCGATGCTGGCTGAGTTGGTTGATCGCGGCTTCTCGGTGCTTGAGCCGGGCGCGGCCTACGAACAAACGGTCAGCCTGGGATTCCCGGTAGGGGCTATCGACTATCAGCAACTGGCCAGGTTGCACCAGACTCTCCAGGTGGACTTTGTCATTACCGGACAGGTGGACCGTTTCACCTCGGCGCGGGGCGGCTCACCATCTTCCAAACCGGAATTCGGATTTGGCGCCAGGATGATCGATGCCGCTTCCGGACGCATACTGGCCGTTCATTCAGCCGAACTTGACGGCGCCGAAACGGAAGTGGCCTTTGGATTAGGACGATGTTACACACTGGGCGGGCTGCTTCGCCGCGCCTTCAAAGATACCATGAAACGCTTTCAATCCAGGATAATCGAAAATGAACACAAACAGACTCCTTGAACGACGATTGACTCTATACCGCCGAGCAGGCATAGCAGAGAGAACACTGCTGTTATTTGCTGTGATACTCGCCGCCTGTAGTCTGGCCTACAGTTCTCCCCGAGCCGGCGCCGTGCGCCTGGCCGTAGTCAATGGTGATACGATTGACTCCGAAGATATGGACAGGTTGCTGGTAACATCTCACCGCGCCATGTCTGTCCAAAAGAAAGAGTCGTTCCAATACCGAAAGCTGCTTGAGAAACTTGTCAATGATCGTTTGATCATGCAGGAAGCAAAGGCTATGGGGATGGACGCTGAGGAAGACTTTGTGGAACGACTGCGTGATGAACAACGCAAGAAGGCTCGTCGACTGTTTGTGAGAGAAACTTTTAGGCCCGCTCTTGAGCTGTCCGAAGACGACATCACCAAACAGTTTGAACGCTTCTATTGGAAAATGCAGGTGCGGACAATCGGCGTCACCACGGCCACCGAGGCCGAACGTCTGTTAGCACAGGTCAAAGCGGGCGCCTCGATGGACAGCATCGCCCGAGAAGTTTCGCTGGATTCGCGCCGTTTCTTAGGGGGATTGCACAACCTGAAACACTGGAAAGATGTGGTTATGGAAGTGCGCGAAGCGGCCCTCGACCTGGCCGCCGGAGAGTTCTCGGAGGTCTTTAGGTTCCGTGATGCTTTCATGTTTCTCCGAGTGGAGCAGCGCAGCGAGGCCGACCCTGCCGAAAGAGCTTACTTTGAGAAGGAAATCAAGACGGTTCTCACCAATGCACGCAAAGCGTCGGCCTGGAATCAGTTTCTGGACAGCCTGGCCGGACACTACCCCCAGGTTGTGGATACCGGTGCACTTGCCCGGATACAAGCCGACTCATCCAAAGTCTTTCTCGGCGATTTTCTGCGCGGTTCGGAGCGTAGTGTGGTTCGCGTCGCCTTAAACGAAGTTATCTCGGAGCAAGCCCTGCGACGTGAGATATCCCATGCCGCCATGAACTCAGGCGACCAGACGTTTTCAGAGATACTCGCCACGGCGCTGGAAGCATCCATTCACCAGTCGCGCTTGATGGCTGCCGCCGTCGAGCGGGGTTTTCCGGACCGGCCTTCCATACTCCAACATATCGCGACGTTGCGTGACAGCCTGCTGGTGCAGATATACCTCAATGAGAACATCGTTGAACAGATGGTTTTCAATCGTGAGGAGTTTAAGGACTACTACGATCAACATCTCGAAGAATTCCGCGAACCGGGCGAAGTCCGGCTGGCCGTACTTCAACTAAAGGATCGAGCCGATGCCGAAAAGGGAGCTGGTTTTTTGTCTGACGGCGCCGATTTCGATTATGTCGCCTCCCGGCTGGGACGCAAGGATGGGGACGATCACGACGAAAACCAATGGCTGAGTCTCAAGACATTTCCGCGTCCTGTCTCCGAGGCCTTAGAGCTTTTGAGTCTGGGACAAACCAGTGAACCTTTCGCTTTGGCCGAGGGCTGGGTCATTTTCAAACTCATCGGACGCCGCGACGGAGAAGTCAAGAGTATGGACGACGTCGACGGTCAGATTCGTGAAGTGATGTTTCAGCGCAAATTCAATGAATTGCTCGACAACTTGCTGGCGTCACTCAAAGATGCCTCCGAGATAGTATACGACGAAGCGGCCATAGCCGCATATTTCGGCGAAGACAATTGACCTGTAGAGTGTTGTTGATACAACTATGAACGATTACAATTCATATAACCGTTTTAGACCGAGAGTTGTCTTACGAACGAGCATCCTTCCAAGCATGGTTCTTGCTCTGGTCTTTGCCTTACTGGCGGCCACACCTCACAGTTGGGGTCAGGTCAAGAAGGGCCAACGATTTGCCAAAAAGGGTGACTGTCTCCAGTGCCATCCATCCAATGATTTCGAAGGCTCGGTCAAACACAAACCGTTTGCCGACAACGAATGCCTCTCGTGTCACAAACCACACGGTAAGATAGGTATCCTGCGCCTCAAACGGGATGGTTCGGCCCTGTGTCTGGGTTGTCACGAATCCGATCAGATAGGCGCTGAGCGGTCGCACGTTCATACGCCGGTGGCCAAAGGGGCATGTCTGGATTGTCATGATCCCCACGCCGCTTCGCACCCGAACCTGCTTGACCGACCGGCAATTGAGACTTGTTTGGGGTGTCATGGGCGTGAACAATTTGAACGACAACACAGGCACGCCCCCATGGAGGACGGTTGCTCCTCATGTCACGAAATCCACGGCGCCGATCATGCGTACCTGTTAAACCAGCCTCATGAAGGACTTTGTAAGAGCTGCCATGACGCTTCGTCCGGCTCATTCCTTAAGGCTCACTCAGGCTATCCGGTGGCCGACTCAGACTGCAGCCAGTGCCACACACCGCACAGTTCTGATACCGACAAATTACTTACCCACAGCATTCACGATCCGGTCGTGGGCGGGGACTGCGAAGCCTGCCACAAGTCGCCGGATGCCGCCCAGCCGTGGGGACTGATTGACGAGGCCGAGGTTCTTTGCGAATCTTGTCATGATATGGCAGATGTCGCGCCGGAGGGGGTCCATGCACCGGTCGAGGGTGGTGAGTGTCTTTCCTGCCACAATCCTCACGGCTCAGGGAGGGCCGCCCTGGTATCGAAAAAGCCGCGTCAACTGTGTGTCGAATGCCATGACGATGTCTCGCTGGAATTGGTCAAGAGTTCACGCCACCAGCCGGCCGGGGAGGACTGCACGCTTTGCCATGTCGCTCATGGCAACAGCGAGGGCTTGATTGCCGGGGACGTCTCCGAAGGGTGCCTGGGCTGTCACGAGCAACAGAGACACGAGCAGGAACTCGACAATGTACATCCACCTTTTGAGGGTGGCTCCTGTACCGACTGCCATTCGCCGCACGGGTCGGATCACGGCGCGCTCACCGTGAAGAATCGCTTCGAACTCTGTCTCGATTGTCACGACGATCCGCAATCCTGGCTGACCCACAAGAGTGTTCATGCGCCGATAAAGATTGGACAATGTAATAGTTGCCACGCGCCGCACGCCTCGGCCGGTCCCTCGCTCTTACTGGATGACCGCAACGGGTTGTGCCTCGAGTGCCACCAGTCGGCCATGGCCGAGGCCAATGGCGACGCTCTTCATGCACCCTACGAGGAGGGAGCGTGCGATGTCTGCCACCAACCACACTCTTCCAACCACCTGAACCTGCTGGTCGAAAAGCAAAGTGAGGTCTGCTCAGGTTGCCATGACGATTATGCAACCGATGCCGCCGGCATGGTATCCGCGCACGAACCGGTTATGAGAGGACAGTGCACAGAATGCCACCAGCCGCATGGCAGCAAGATTGAGGCCTTTTTGCTCGATCGCCCCCAGCGACTCTGCCTGACCTGTCATGAAACGCTGGCAGAGCGACTGGAATCTGAAACAGCCCATCCACCGGCGGCTGAAGGCGATTGTCTGGAGTGCCATCAACCGCACCACAGCGTCCAGGAAGGACTCATGCTGCAACCGGTGGCCGATCTCTGTTTGACTTGTCACGACGGCGAGACATCCGATTTCACAACCAAACACCTGGGTCTGACGGGCGATAAACTCGACTGCCGAATGTGTCACGACGCCCATTCGTCGCCGGATGAGGGCATGATGCAACGCAACTCGCACAGCCCGTTTGCCGAAGGTGAGTGTACTATCTGCCATGAAGCACCTTCTGCCGAGGAGGACGAACAATGAAAACCTGCAGCTGGATATTGACCCTTTTCTTGACAACATTCATGGCAGGCGCGGCAGTGGCTCAAGTTCTGAATGTCACTGTCGACCAACCCGATGTTTGCTACCAGTGTCATGCCGACATGGAGGAATTGGCAGCCGGTGAGCATGTTCACACGGCCTATTCATCCGGCCGGTGTTCTGCGTGTCACAACCCGCACGCCTCGCGCCATGCGACCCTGTTGGCCGACGATGCTGTTGAATTGTGTCTATCTTGTCATGAGGATGTCGGCGCCGATATTGAGAAACATTCGATTCATCCGCCGGCCAAAACCGGTTCCTGCCTGGACTGCCATGACCCGCACGCCTCATCTTTCCCTTCCCAGTTGCACCGCGCCAGGTCCGCTCTTTGCGAGTCCTGTCACCAATCGGCCACGGCCTGGAGCGAGGCGGCGGTTGTTCACGCACCTCTGAAGTCGGACGGCTGTTCCGCATGCCATGCACCCCATGGTTCCGACAACGGCCGCTTGCTGACCAGTGCGGCGCCCCAACTGTGTCTGGGTTGTCACGCCGTCGACCAGAGTTTTACGGCCAAACATGAGTCGGAAGGAATCGCCTCATCCAATTGTGTCGCCTGCCACGATCCACATGCTTCATCTATGCCCGGCTTGTTGAGGGCCAACCGGCATGCCCCATTCGCCGAGGGTAACTGCCAGGCGTGCCATGCATCCAATGCCACGGCGGCGTTCGCCATCAGGAGCCCGGTGAGGGACCTCTGCGCCGGTTGTCACGGACAGATGGGCAATGATAAGGCCGAAAGTTATCATCACAATCTGGATGACGAACTCTCATGCCTCAATTGCCACAACCCACACGCTGCCAACGGAGACGCTCTGCTGGCTGCCAAGCAAGTCGATCTTTGCATGAGTTGTCATTTCCAGAAACCGGAGTTTGACAAACCGAAAGATCAGTATATCACCCACGAGGCACAGGCCTGTTCCGCCTGCCATCAGCCGCACGGCTCCGAGAACTCATTATTGTTGAAGAGTCTGGATGTCGACTTGTGCAAGTCGTGCCATTCCGGCGCCCACCAGTCGGCTCACCCGATCGGCGCCGAAGCCATAGATCGACGGACGGGGCAAGCGATGACCTGCCTGAGTTGCCACCAGTTGCACGGCGCGGACTATGAAAAACACCTGCCCCTCGATCCGACTATGAATCTATGCATCCAGTGCCATCAGAAGTGAACGAGGGCGTTTTTGGAGTGGTTGACCGGCGGTGTTAGAAGCAAATCGGTTCCGGTCCGCCCTGGAACATAAAGTCGACCAGGTATACCAGGTCGGCAATGTCCAGCGGTCCACCACTTGCGTCCATGTCGGCCGCCTGGGCCATGGGCGGCGGCGGCCCACCCAGAAACATATAATCGACCAAATAGACCAGATCAGAAATGTCGGGCGGCTCTACACTACCGTTCACATCGCCGCACAGGAATCCAATGTTGGCCGTATCGGGCGTGGGAACCAGGAACCTGGTCCAGTTGACTCCTCCGTCGGGCAGTCGGCCGTAGGACTCATCGGTCTCCTGGGGGCCGTATGTTGTCGTGTCGACCGGATCGTTGCGGTGTGAATCAGTGTCGTACAGCCCGATCTCGCCGCCGATAAACTCCAGTGTGAAATTGGTGTGAGTAATCCCCTGCCCGGGCTGGTTGTCGGCCCAGAAAGTAACAAAACCACCGGCAGCTATCGTCGTGTCACCAATCAGGAACTTTACCGGGCTGGACTTGTCATCGGTGAGATAGAACCCGGTCAGGTTTACATCCTGATGTTCTGAGTTGTACAACTCTATAAAGTCATCATAGTCGTCATGCTCGTCGGGACAACAAGTGGCGTTGTTGGTGATGAATTCGTTTATGAAAATATAGGGTGAGCGATAACCGACCTGGTAAGAGAACACAGTCGCGGGCGGGTTGGAGGGATCGTTGGTGAGTAGACCGGCACCGTCCAAAGCGTTAACGTAATAGCGTACCCTGAGACCCTCCGGGAGCGGTGGCAAGACGGCGCCGAACAGATCATCACCGGCCAGCCCGTCATGATGGTTGCCGTCGTCAAACAGAGTTTGCACGTTGTAGCCGTCGCCGGTATCGATGTACAGTTGTGCGGCCAATAGGCCGGAGTCGGCGGTCAGCGTTGTCGTGATTACTACTGAATCCCACACAGTCGGCAGCTGGGGTTTGTGGGCCGTCCCCGATATGGTAATTGGATAGATTTCCAAAGCGGCGCCCGCTGTCAGGTCACGACCGTGCAGACCCGGATAGTCCGGAGCGAATCGGCTGCAGCGAAACACCTGGTTTTGAGTGAGGATGTTACCCTGCGGTTGTGGGCCGTTTTTGTCCACCGGGTTGACATATTGCCACACGACATCACTGTCGGCCGTGACCTCAAACAAGATGCCAGGACGACCGGAGCAGATCAGGGTATTGCCGTTGGGCATTCGTTCGACACCGGAGAGAAAAGCCGAGTGGAACTCCTCCGGAGGATCGGCTACGTAGGACCAGAACATTTCAGCCGGGCCGTGGGCAATACCGGAGTCCGGTTGCGGGTAAAGTCCGTTTCCGTCCACGGTAGTTTCAATCTCATCGGCCGAGGAATAGAGGCGGTCACCACCGTTGTTGAAGACCAATATGTTTCCCTCACCCGGCGAACCCGGAGGGACCCATTGAGCGTTGTGCGGGACAAACAGAACCTGATCCGAATCCGATCCGGCCCGATAGGTCTGGGGGTTACCCCAACGGTATAGTATGTCCCCACCCATAGCGCTGTAGCCACCGGTGTGACCGGCAGCCTCAGCCGAAGTAGTGCTGTGATCGATTATCCAGTACTCCGAAAAACTGCGACTGCATATCAGAATCTGGTCTAACTCGGCATTATAGTCTATGGCGTTGGCATGAATCCAGTCGGCGTTGCCATTTAAGGCAAAGTTCAGATCGATCAGTTCCGGATGCTCGGCTACGACTCCGTAGTTACCCTTGGTCGAGTCCAAATCCTGTATAACATGATCCCAGAGATGCCACTCCCAAACGATGTTACCACCGTTCAAGCCGACCGGCTCTATCTCGACCAGATGCTCGGGCCACAGTTCGCTTTCGGTCAACAGGGCGGGGTCGCGCCCGGCCGCAATGGCCTCCTCCATCGTCTTGTACTCCCAAGCCAGGATCAACACGTTGCCGTTGGGCATCGGTGCGATGTCGTGATGTTGACTGTACAGAGAATCGGTGAAAGGAAGTTCCCAGACGAGTGTCCCCTCCCAGGTTATCCTCTGAATGACCCTGCTGCCGTCGGCCAACACCCGGCCGGGCCGGAGAATACTGCCATCTTCCAGGAGGTAGACGCCATTCCCGGGGGGATGCTCAGAGGCCCAGGTATGCACCATGCGTCCATACATGTCGATGAGGAATGTGTTCACGTTACGCTGCGGCGACCAAAACGTATAGCCCTCGTAAGCCGCAGAATCATATACGAATAATCCGATTGTCTGATCTTGAGCTTGAAGCACGGCCCCGGGCATGGCGATGACCAGAAACATACTGAGTAGCCACGTGTATTTCAGACCTGTCGAAACCATAAGCCTCTCAATCTTTCGGTCTTCGCGGTAACGGTCCTGGCCTCGGTTGTACCTATGCCGGCCTATCGGCTTGAATGGATCTGCCAACTGTTTTGTTGGTCGTGTGTCTCGGGCGCGGTCTCAGACTGGAACAATCACCGTCATAGAAGTATCAAAGTGATCGGCATCAACTCAGCGAGAGCAACTTGATCTCTCAGGACACCAACCGTGTTAACGAAATCAATATAGCCGCGATTGACTTTTTGTCAAGGATGGAACAGCTACCCCGGGATAACATGCACGAACACATTGATTTGAGTGGAATATCTCAAGGGCAGCTTCGGCCTCGTCTTGACAGGCTTGGGAAGTCGACTATATTGCAGGTAACTTCCAGGTGTGATAGGTATGGTCCAATTCCCGCTGCCGACGCCTTAACCCGACCTGTGAGCCGGTCACGCACTAAGAGCGCTTTGCAAATGAAATTGAACATAGCTCAGCTTTTCAAGATGTTATTCATGTTGGCGGTGCTGAGTATCGGGTTGTCGTCCGGCTGGCTTGTCTCACCCCTTCAGGCACAAGAACAGACCCTCGGACTGTTCCGCTACGACTCCGCCGCTTTTGATGGATACACGCTGTTTGCGCCGCTGCACTCAACGACCACCTTCCTGATTGACATGTACGGCCGTCGTGTACACGCTTGGGAAGCTGAGTATATCCCCAATGGTTGTGCCTATCTGCTTGAAAACGGACATCTAATGAGATCGTCACGAGTCGTCCCGGGCGGCGGCGGACTGATCCGTGAGATCGATTGGGACGGCACAGTGTTGTGGGAGTTCAACTATTTTGATTCGACCGTCCGACAGCATCATGATTTTGAGGTTCTGCCCAGCGGCAATGTACTCCTGCTGGCTTGGGAGTTCAAGAGTAAGCCGGAAGCAATTGCGGCCGGCAGGGATTCGCTCCTGTTCGAGTCCGAGATAGTTGAAGTTTGGCCGGAACATGTCGTTGAAGTTGAACCGATCTATCCATCAGGCGGCAACATCGTGTGGGAATGGCATCTTTGGGACCATCTGATTCAGGATTACGATTCAACCAAGGCTAACTACGGGGTCGTAGCCGATCACCCGGAACTGGTGGATATAAACTTCGCCATCAGTGACGGTCATGACTGGCTTCATGCCAACGCCGTCGATTATAATCCGCAATTGGATCAGATTATTATCAGTTGTCGGCAAATCAGCCAGTTCTGGATCATCGACCACAGTACCACCACCGAGGAAGCAGCCTCGCACTCAGGCGGCAACAGCGGTATGGGCGGTGACATCCTTTACCGCTGGGGTAACCCTCAGGGGTACGACAGAGGTACCGAAGAAGACCAGAAGCTATACCTTCAGCATGATGCCCAATGGATTACCCCCGGTCTGCAGGGCGAAGGCAGAATTCTCTTGTATAACAACGGCGGCAAGGATCGGCTGCACTCGACAGTGGATGAGATCGAGACCACCGTTGACGTTAACGGCCACTACCCCCAGCCCGCACCCGGCGAGGCGCACGGTCCGGCCGCAGCATCCTGGGTTTACGGCGCCGATCCCGCCGATGAATTCTACTCGACGATTCTATCCGGCGCATCGCGCCTGGCCAACGGCAACACCCTTATTTGCGCCGGCATTCATGGGTGGTTTTTTGAGGTAACGTCGGATGGGGAAAAGGTGTGGGAGTATATCAACCCGGTCGGCGTCGATGGACCGGGGGCGCAGGGCGATACGGTGGCCACCAATCGTGTTTTCAGGTGTTTCCGCTATGCTCCGGATTACCCCGGCTTGCAGGGGCGCGACCTGACACCGGGTGGACCGCTGGAACTGTATCCTACAAACATCTCAAGTACTGCCCATTTCCCGCTGGTCCCCGCTCAGGATGATTCAATCGTGATCAGTTCTTGGATAGTTGCCGACTCTCAAATCCAGACGGCTGAACTTCATTATAGCATCGGAAGTGGATACTCGACACTCACTCTCTATGATGACGGCAATCATCACGATTCTCTGACCGGCGACGGTCTGTTCGCAGCCGTGATTCCGCCGCTATTGAATTCGACCGGCTGTACCTACTATCTCAGCGTTACCGACAACGCCGGTTCCATCACGACCGACCCACCCAACCCACCAACGACGACCTACTTCGTGGCTGTGGAATCCGGTGCAATCCCAATATGTGGCGACATCGACGGTGACGGCCACGATGTGAATATTTCCGACCTGGTTTTTCTGGTTGACTGGATGTTCACGGGGGGGCCTCCCCCACCGGTTCTGGAAGCAGCCGATGTTGACGGCACCGGGGCGATAGACATCGCCGACCTGGTCTACCTGGTGGATTTCATGTTCGGTGGCGGACCGGCGCCGATTTGTCTTTAGTGGCTCAGGTCTTTCTTCTCTTGGTGTCCACCAAACCGGGAGAACTTCACCCTGTGAGCACCAATGATCCGACCCGACGCAAAGCCTCTGGGTGGGGTACCGTCAGTTCCGTGCGCGATGTAATCTTGTGTACACTTTTGGCCGTGATCTTACTCATGCCAACCGCCCAAACGTGCAACTGCGCCTACGTTCTTGTCATGTAAATACTTACAGGCCCAACATAAAGCCGCGCCTGAACTAGACATTGACAAAACCGAGTTCCGTTCTATATTGCTTGCTACTACGATGACGTGCATGCACCGTCGACTATTCTCATCGGTGGATATGAACAGACCCGTACAGAGATTGCTTGTCAGGAACTTCTAAAGTCACGGAGAATAGGATCGTGCAGAAAATGTTATTGTCGATTGGCGGGATGGTGTTAGCTGCCGCAGTTCTTTTCAACTTGTTTATCGGTCAAGCTACGGCACAGGACCAAACAGTCGGCTTGTATATTCACGATTCGGCAGCTTATGACGGTTACACTTTGTACTCACCCCTGCGCGCTGAGGCTACCTATCTGATCGACATGCACGGACGGCAGATACACTCCTGGACTACAGAGTTCTCCCCCGGCAATTCCGTTTACCTTTTGGAGAACGGGCACCTGCTTATGCCTCAACGTTCACCGGCTGTCGGCGGCGGTGGACTGATCAGGGAACTTGACTGGGACGGCACCCTGCTCTGGGAATACATCTATAGCGACTCAACGGTCAAGCAACACCACGATATCGAACCGATGCCCAACGGCAACGTCCTCCTATTGGCCTGGGAATTCCTGACCCTGGAAGAGGCTATCGCCAATGGAAGAGATTCTTCGATCATGGATGCGGGCATTCTGCAACTGTGGCCGACACATGTGGTCGAGGTTGAGCCGATATATCCCAGCGGCGGAAACATAGTTTGGGAATGGCACTTGTGGGACCATCTGATACAGGATTTTGATGCAACCAAACTGAACTACGGTGTCGTGGCCGATCACCCGGAACTGATGGACATCAATTTTGCGTTGAACGGTGATGACGATTGGATTCACGCCAATTCGGTCCAGTACAACCCGGTTCTGGATCAGATCATAATCAGTTGTCGCAGGCCGAGCGAGATATGGATAATCGACCACAGTACCACCACCGAGGAAGCAGCCTCGCACTCAGGCGGCAACAGCGGCATGGGTGGTGATTTCCTCTATCGCTGGGGGAACCCAATAGGCTATGATGCCGGAACGGAGCTCGATCAGCAACTGTTCCTTCAACACGACGCACAGTGGATACCGCCTGGTCTTCCGGGTGAGGGCAATGTTCTTTTGTTCAATAACGGCGGGCAGGGTCGGCTGTGGTCCACGGTGGATGAGATAGAAACCACCGTCGACGGCAACGGTCACTACCCCCAGCCCGCGCCCGGCGTCGCTCATGGCCCAAGCGCAGCTTCGTGGTTCTATATTGCTGACCCCACCGGTGATTTCTATGCTTCGTTTATTTCCGGCGCCCAGCGTCTGCCCAACGGCAACACTCTCATCTGTTCCGGCCCGCAAGGTCGGCTCTTTGAAGTAACTACAGCCGGCGAGATCGTGTGGGAGTATATCAGTCCGGTTGGCAACGCCGGACCGGTGGCGCAAGGTGAGGCCGCTGATGGCAACAATGTTTTCAGATGTACGCGGATATCGGCCGATTACGCCGGCTTGCAGGGTCGTGACTTGACGCCCGGTCCACCCATTGAGTTGTATCCCGTCAGTATAGCAGCAGCATCGCACGCGCCATTGGCTCCGCGATCCGACGACTCGGTGATTGTCACAGCAATCATTGCCGCCGACTCCGGACTGATGGTTGCCGAACTGTATGTAGACACCGGAAACGGGTATGAGTCCATCGCATTGCTGGACGATGGTGCTCACGACGACGGCTTGGCCGGTGACAGTTTGTTCGGTGCCGTCCTGGCGCCTATCGCCGAATCGACCCTGGTCTCTTACTACATCTATTGTGAAGACAGCATCGGTGGCGTGACAAGCAATCCGGCCAACCCGCCCGCGACCACTTACTCGTTTATGGTCCTGCCCGGTTACGAGTGTGGTGACATCGATCACGCCGGAGACGGTATGAATATCTCTGATTTGGTCTGGCTGGTCGATTTCATGTTCACCGGTGGACCGCCCCCACCGGTTTTGGAAGCAGCCGACGTTAACGGTTCCGGCGCCATTGATATAGCTGATCTTGTCTACGTGGTCGACTTTATGTTCAACGGCGGTCCGCCGCCGGTGTGTGAGTAGCTCTCCGGTCGGGTGCGCAAGACTCCTGTGCTACAACGCTAAACCAATTCCATGACAAGCCCGGCGGAGGCGGTTCACCACTCTCTCCGCTTTCTTTTGGAACCCAGGAACTTCCCGAACAATGCTATGTTAACAAACATAGATAACGTAGGTACATTTCAACCAAGTTCATCGTTGACTCGACACCGTCGTCTGAACAAAACCATATAGGATGAGGTTTTTCCATGAAGACTCTCGGCTCGGTAGCCATGCTGGTGCTGACAACGCTGGCTTGCTGCGCAACGGTATATGCTCAGACATTCACTCCGGTCGATCCGCTGTTTGCCGATGTGTTTCGCAGCTCATCCGACTGGGGCGACTACGACGGCGACGGCGACCTGGATTTCCTGCTGACCGGGAAGATCAACGGGGGCGGTGGCGATGTGACAATTCTGTATCGCAACGACGACAGTGAATTCGTCGACATCGACGCCGGGTTCATCGAAGTCAGCGAAGGCGGCGTCGATTGGGGAGATTACGATAACGACGGTGATCTGGATTTCATCATCACAAACATTGAGATCGGCGAAGACCGGCTGACGGTCGTCTATCGAAACGACGGAAACGACATATTCACATTGGTCGACATCAGTGTTCTTGGTGTCTACCAGGGAGCAGTCGACTGGGCCGATTATGACAATGACGGCGACTTGGATTTTGCCATAATGGGTTACGCCGGATGGCCGACCAGGGACATCGCCCGAGTGTACCGAAATGACGGGGGCGATCTTTTCACAGATATTGAGGCCGGGCTAATGGGTTTGAGTCGCGGCTCCATCGAGTGGGGTGATTACGACAGCGACGGCGATCTGGACATCCTGACCACCGGCACTGCCGGTTTCTGGGATACTCGGACGGTAGTTTTCCGTAATGACGGCGACGATCTGTTCCAACACCTGTGGATTGGCGACTTCGGCACTTTTGACGGGCAGGCTCGTTGGGGGGATTATGACCGTGACGGCGATCTCGACATTCTGGTCGATGGACTGGACAGCACCGGAGGTATGATTCACGCTTTCGTTTACCGCAACGACGGCTCCGATGTTTTCACCGACATCCACGCCAACATACCCGACGCTGGTGAGAGCAGTTCTATCGCCTGGGGTGATTGTGATAACGACGGTGATCTGGATGTCCTGGTCAATGCGTCGTGGATCGACGGTGTTCACAAGTACGAAGGAGACTCTACCTTTACGCCTTTAGATACCACTCTTAATCTCGGCTGTTGCGGCTCTCTGGCCTGGGGTGACTTCGACCGCGACGGTGATCTTGACTTTGTGGTAGCATCCCTGCATGCCGGCAATTTCGGCACTGAGCTGTACCGCAATGACGTGACGACGGCCAATACGCCGCCGTCGCCCCCAACCTCACTTCAATCGACAGTGACTGGCAACAGTGTCACGCTGAACTGGCTGGCCGCATCCGATCTGGAAACGGGCTCGACCGGACTTACATACAACGTGAGAGTTGGAACAACATCGGGCGGGGTTGATATCGTCTCCCCAACAGCCGATCCATCCACAGGCTATCGCCGGGTAGTTGCCATGGGTAATGTATTCCAGAACCTGACATGGGAACTCAACAGTCTGCCCGCCGGAACCTATTTCTGGAGCGTTCAGGCGATCGATAACAACTTCGAGGGTTCTCAGTTTGCAGTCGAACAACAGTTCGTGGTCGATTATGTCTGCGGCGATATTAACAACGATGGGGCTGGACCCGACATCAGTGATCTTGTGTACCTGGTTGACTACATGTTCACCGCTGGTCCTCCGCCGCCGATGATGGAAGCAGCCGATGTCGACGGTTCCGGCGGTATAGATATCGCCGACTTGGTCTATGTGGTCGACTATATGTTCAACGGCGGCCCGGCCCCGGTGTGTGGGTAGGCTGCCACACTCATCACCGACGCCAAGAATAACTTCTAATACCCGAGGAACACCGCGCGGACGCTACGAAGTGTCCTCCGGACCGGGCTCCTGAATGTCCTGCGTTGGGGATATCATGGTCGGGTCAATGGGCATTTCTGGTGCCTGACCGTCAACAATACCCAGCAATTGTTCAAGCTCATCAGGAGACAGAATCTCCGAATACTCCTTGGCCATCATGGCCGGGATAGCCCGCCCTATCTCAACGGCGAATTCCTGCGGCGAGAACTCGCCGTCCCGAAAACGTTTTGTCAATCGTAGTTGGTGCTCATGGATACGCATCGAGGCCTCTCTGAGACTAACCCGTTTTTCTTCAGGAAAATCCACACCCAACTTGTGATCGACCAATAAATCGAACTCCCTGGCCGCAAAATCCTCCGGACGAACTCGTGATGCATCGGATGCCAACTCCTGATGAATCTCGGAAAGTTTGCGGTCGTATTCATCCTCAGTAAGGCGTTGTCCATAGCGCATGTCTTCTGCCTGTTCTACCTTTTTGGGCCAGATCGCCTTATAAGGTATCATGGCATCGGTTCCAATGCCACTAAATCCTTCATCACTTCGAAAGGCTATCGATTCATGGATGCGGCCAACAGCTCAGGGTCGACGGCCAGGACATCGGTATCTGAATGTCCGAAGAATTCGGTAAAGTCATCCTCGCCCAACACTTCCTTCATCTCGACCTGCATTCGTATTATCTCGGCGTTGATCTTCTCGGCCAGGCTCTCCGGAGAACCGTCGGCGGACAGGATCGCGGCCGAGGCATCCTTCATTCTTTCATGCAGGGCGGCCCGCACATCCACCAACTGCGCAACTTTCGTTGAATCGTATCCATCGCGCAAGAAATACTTCACCATAGTCCTGAGTTCTCCGGCCGAGATGTCAGCCTTCAGATCAGAGTCGTCTCTGGCAGGCACTTCTCTTTTGAGAACCATGTGAAAGCTCTCGATTGCCGGTGCATGGAGATCGACTATTTCTCTCATGAACGACGCCTGTTTCTCTTCGTCGACGCTGCCACTATCACCGGCGCCGGCTGCGGCGAACGGAGATCCCGCTACATCTTTGTGAGACCGGGCGCAGGCGGCGGCTTTGGCCAAGAACTTAGGACAGTATCCGGGAGAGTCATACCAGTGGTCTTTTCCCAGAACGCCGTAGGCTTTGTAGGTTACGCTTGACATCCTCGCCTTTCGGACATTCACACTGGCCGGAAACAGTATTCGGTTGGCCGTTTGATGGCACACTCCGGTGGCCCCGTACTCTATATCGGCGTGACTGTCCGGTGTTGAATCACATTGGGCAATATCTGAGTTTCCAGCACCGGAGCAGATTACTTCTCCACCCTCATCCCTGCCCCAGCAATGCCAACGCCTGCCATCGCTGCTCGTAACATAGGTGTGGTCGGCGATATGGAGGAACGTGATGGGAATGGCGTGACCGTATAAAGTTGTGGTCATGACGATCTCCTGTGGATTGAAACGGTTATACTACTCATTCACCGGTACCAGTCGATACCGATGATTCTGCGAGGCTCCAAGACAGTCGAGAGTCGGAGAGTACTCGACTACTATTGTCCCTAAGACTTGAGCCGCTGTTACCCCTTGTTCTTCCAGGCCACCAGAGAGATGGCTACGTCGTTGTAGTCCTGGTCGTCCTGGTCCTCAATACAGATGGAGTACCCGTAACCGACTATCGTACCGTTGCTGGTCGTAATGTTGTAGGTGTTGATACTGGCATCCATATTGGTCGACTGCGGCTCGTCGATAGTCAGTTGCAGGTTATTGCCTGTGATGGTGTCCGCTCCCTGCGCCAGCGGTGGAGCGATATTGGTGCTCTGCTTGGACGCGTCGAAATAGGTCTTGCTGCTGTCGAACAGTTTCGCGTTGACCTTGAAAGCCGCCTGGGTCGTCACGAACCAGGACATGTAGTCTCCCGTGGGGAAGGAGTCGATGTTGTAAGTTTTTTGTGCCATGATTGGTTTCCTTAATGGTTTGGGTTATGCGGTCGCCGCCGCGAAGTTCTTCTGTTCATAGGTAATCGCCTGAGTGTAAAGCTGGATTGCCTTGGTTTCATCGATCACACCCGGGTTTTCAGCCATGTATTTGACCAGGTAGTTACCCATGGCGTAGGCACCCTTGGGCGAGTCGTTGTCGGTAATCCATTCAGCATACAGATTGCCCGGCGTGGGCGGGGCCAATTGGTTGGCCAGCCAGTACCAAATGTATTCACAGGGAAGCAAGGCCACAACGGTGTAGACCGGGTCTTCGTGGGAGGCGACAGTCGACTCCCACGCTGAGTACTCTTTGCAGATGTCCAGCGGGACCACCCCCCTGGCGTCCCTGACATGCCATATATCCGGGAACGTCTGATTGTATTTTTGGTAACTGGAATACTTGGCCAACAGGTAGGCCTTAAGTTCGGGATCGCTGGTGCGAGTTTCAGCGGCCAGGTAATCCTGCGCTCCGTTGAAGCAGTAGTAGGCGTCGCTGACCATGAAGGCGCCATACTTGACAGGATCAAGATTGCCCGCCTTGATTCCTTGTATGTAGCCGGTGGCCAGAGCATCGGCAGCGATCTGCGTACAGGCGTTCCACATCTTCCAGAAAAGAGAATCCTGGGGTGGAGGGTCTGTCACCATACTGTGTTTAGCTATGAGTTCATCGGAAAGGACTAATCTTCTTGGGCTTCTCATACTATTTCTCCATCTGAAGTTATTGATTCGATTGCATCGTTGCCGCGCACAATAAAACCGTCGATCCGTCGACCGCCTTATGTAAAGACTATGCCATTGACGGTACTCCTTCCCAACCAAAGAGCCTCGGCCGCTCACCTTTAGATGCATATACGCCAGTTGTTAGCCTTGCCATTATGTACGTATCAAACTGGGATACGCTTGAGAAATATAAGGCTATGATAACTCTCGTTTGGTCGGGGGACTCTCCGTCCGCGATTGTCGGCGAGAATCAGTTGACATCATGGAACGATCGGGCTATACTTCTGGTAAGTGCTGACGGACAGGCGTCACCGCTTGTCCACGCAGTCGGTCAGGTTGGCAGATTGAATCGACTGATATCCCCATAACGACGGCACCATCCTGACCCTCTGATTGATCCTATACAAGAGGTGATGTTATGTTCAAGAAGGTGCTCTTTTTGGCGGCTCTCGTGGCAGCGGTCTGCCCAACGGCTATCGCCGGTGACCTATACATGGTTGTCGTCGACAGCCACGAAGCTGTGCGGCAGTTGACTGCATGCGAAGTAGACGCCGTACTGCGCGTCACCAACGGCTACCTGGTGTTGGCGGATGACAAGGGTCTGGACCGGTTATCGCAGTCCGGTCTGACGATTGAGTTGGTCGCATCCGACGTTAACCGATCAAAACTCGCCATCGACATCCGCCGTGACGACTCGAACCGGAACCGCTACCAGGTGCTTCATGAAGCAGACGGCATGCGGCTCTTCGATGTTGATCCGGCCCTGCTACCAACCGGTGATGAACTGCCCGGTCTGGCTTGGTTGGGTAAGGAAAATTTACCGATTGTCTATCGCGAGCCACGACTGCTCGACATGGATCGGCTGAATGAAGTTATGGACCTTGACTCGCTGATTGATCTGGTCAATCAGGACTCGCTTGAATCGTATGTTGTAACTTTAACTTCGTACTGGACCCGGGTTGTGGAAACCAGCTCCAACATCGGAAGTCGCTTCTGGATTGTCGACAAATTGACCGAGTTCGGCTACGACTCGATAATTATAGACTCAGGCTTTGCAGAGACCAGGTATTGGGAAGAAGATACCGTGAAGTACTCGAACGTCGTCTGCGTCAAAGTGGGGACCGAAGTGCCTTCGCGGGAGATCGTTATCGGCGCCCACCGTGACGCCGTGCCCTTCTCACCGGGAGCCGACGACAACGCCTCCGGTACTTGCGCCGTGCTTGAGATTGCCCGCGTCCTAAATAATATCGATACCCGCCTGACGATCAAGTTCGTACTCTTTGACGCTGAAGAGGTGGGACTGTGCGGGTCCAAACATTACGCGGCAGATGCAGCTTCCCGTGGCGACCAGATCGTGATAATGCTGAACATGGATATGATCGCTTCCATTGGCAGTATGGACCAGGCTATGGTACTTCCCTTCCCCTTCGGCACCAACCCATACGGTCAACTCTGGGGAACGCTGGCCGATTCTCTGGAAGACATCAGCATTGCAGCTAACGTAACCGAACCTTATGGTCCAAAAGGGTCGGACCATTTCTTCTTTTACATTTACGGTTATGACGCCATGGAAATCTCTGAAGGTAGCTTGTCTCCAGTGTACCATAGTCCCAACGACAGTATTGAGTACATGGATTTGGATTACTACACCCGAATGACAAAAGCCAGCCTGGCCACGGCTTTTGTGGCCGCCGCCACTTACTGGGCTGAACCAACGCTGGTGTTCGAACATCCACTTGATGATCCGCCTCTTATATACCCCGGCCTCGACACTCAGATGGTCGTAGCCTTGTCAACCTATTCTGGTGAGGAGATTGTGCCATTCAGCGGGCAACTGCATTACTCTGTGGACGATGGACCGTTCGTCTCCATCCCGTTGAATGACCTGGGAAGCGCCGACTTCGGCGCAACCATTCCAGGGCAGAGCTGCCACAGCGTGGTGAAGTACTACTTCAGCGCTGAAGGCGTGCAAAGTGGCGTGGCGTATCACCCCGATACGGCCAGTCCGATAATCAAGAACGTTGTGACCGAGATTGACGTGGCTTTCCATGATAACTTCCAGTTTGATCTCGGTTGGACGGTTGTCGGCGACGCCACATTCGGTATGTGGGAACGTGCCTTTCCGGACGGCGGGGTGGGCGCCCCGGAGGGAGACTATGATAGTTCCGGCTACTACAATCTCCCTGATCGAAGCATGTGTTACCTCACCGAACAGGACGGATTGTACGATGTCGATCACGGCGTGACAAATCTGTACTCACCGATAATCGACCTGACCTATGAACGAGCCGAGGTGGAGTACGCCATCTGGTTCTCGAACTCTTCTGAGGCGAATCCCTACAGCGACGACTTCCGGGTCCATGTCTCCCCCAATGGCGGTCAGAGTTGGGCCTTGCTGCAACAGTTGGGGCCGGTGGAAAACGCCGACGGCGGTTGGGAGCTGTATCGATTCCAGTTGGACGAAATCATGCCGATGCCGGCCTCGGTTCAGTTTGTATTTCACGCCGAAGACCTGGGGGCCGATTCCAGAGTTGAGGCAGCCGTCGATGCCTTCCGTATCACCCAATCCACATGTGATCCGCGAATCATCACCGAACAACTCTCGAACGGCATTGTGAACGAACCATACTCGCAGACTCTTAGCGCCGCCGGTGGCGATGGTGTGTTCACCTGGAGCGATCTGTTTGACGATCTCAGCGGTACCGGTATCACACTTTCGGCCCAAGGCATGCTCTCCGGGACGCCGGGTGACGCAGGGACTTTTTCGTTCACCGCTCATGCCGAGGACCAAGCCGGCGACTTCCATGAACGAGCTTTCGACATCTGGGTTAGTCCGCTGTTTATCTGCGGTGATATCGATGGTTCAGGCGGCGACCCGGACATCGGTGACCTGGTTTATCTCGTTGACTACATGTTTGCGGGCGGCCCTCCCCCGCCGGTTGTAGCAGCGGCCGATGTGGATGGTTCCGGTGCCATCGACATCGCCGATCTTGTTTATATGGTGGACTTTATGTTCGGCGGCGGCCCGCCGCCGGTGTGTGAGTAGATCGTTGTCAGGAGCAGAGGGCACCTGACCTACTTGTTGAAAAGCACAGGAGTCGTCATTGCGAGGTGTCCGCCGCGGCGGACGTACCGTGGCAATCTCAGTTCGCTGTGCGTCTGTCATGCCGAGCGGAGTCGAGGCATGAGATTGCCGCGCACATGAATTCTGTCAGGTCTCCAAGAGAAGAGAGACCTGACCTACAAGAGAAGATGGATTCCCGCCTGCGTGGGAATGACAAAGGGGCGTGGGAATGACAAAGGGGCGCAGGAATGACAAGAAGGCGCGGGAATGACAAGAAGGGACTCGGCCTACCGCGCGATCACCTGGTCCAGCCTTGCCCTCATTGCCGGTGCTCCATCAAGTTCGTCGTAGGTGCCCATCGTCTCCAGGGTCAAGGCCACTCTGAAGAACTCGATCCTGCCGGTTCTGAGCGCAAGCTCGGCCAAGGCGTGCGCGGCCTGTGCGACACTATGCGACGACTTGGCCTTCAGCGCCTTATCAAGGTCTTTGAGTAATATTCTGACGCTGAGCCGACCAGGCCTGGATGTCGGTGGTTTCGTACCCCCTTGGGTGCAGACTGGGCTGCCGACTTTGTCTTCTACATCTGTGGGCATCATGTCCTCGCTGCTTGTCATTTCACTGCTGCTGTCAACCTCTCAAGACAGTCGATTAATGTTCCACCTTGAATTTTGCTACCATGCTCTTGAGGTGATCGGCCTGACGGCTGAGTTGTTCGGCCACGCTGGCCGATTGGTCGGCGCCGCCCGCGGTCTCTTTGGCAATGGACGACACATCCTCAACACTCTTGGCTATCTCTTCAGCGGCGGTGGACTGTTCTAAGGCGGCGTCGGCGATTTGATTGATCATTCGCATAACCTGCTGTGACATGGACACGATTTCATTGAGGCTGTTGCCGGCTTTGTCGGCCAGCTCCTTGCCTTTGTCCACCTCCTGAATGCCGGCTTCCATGGAGTTGACGGCCTGATCGGTTTCCGACTGGATACCTTTGATCATACCGGTGATTTCACCGGTGGCGGTGCCGGTTCTCTCGGCCAGCTTGCGCACTTCATCGGCGACTACAGCGAAGCCTCTACCCTGTTCGCCGGCGCGGGCGGCCTCGATGGCTGCATTGAGCGCCAGCAGATTGGTCTGGTCGGCGATGTCGTCGATGACACCGATGATCTCACCGATTTGATCAACCGACGAGGCCAACCTGGAGATCGATTCCGCAGACTCGCGAACTACCCCGGCGATGCGCTGCATGCCGTCGATTGTCTTACCGACCACTTCGCCACCGGTGTCGGCTGTTTCGGAGGCGCTTTTGGCGCCTTCGGAGGCTTCTCCGGCGTTTTTCGAGGACTCCACTATGGTGGCTGTCATCTCTTCAATGGCGGTAGATACCTGGTCGATTTGGTCGGTCTGTTGTTTGGCCCCCTGGGACATCTGGGCCGACGAAGCTGAGATTTCGGTGGCAGCCGAAACCACCTCGCCGGCGCTTTCGGTCAGTTGACGGATCATGATAGTCAGATTCAAACCCATTTTCTTGAATGAATTGCCCAGCAGGTCTGTTTCGGACTTCGGTTGCACCGACACGGTTAAGTCGCCGTCGGCAATCCTCTCCGAGGCTGTCGACATCTCTTTCATGTAGGCGGCCAGTTTGGCGAAGGAAGCACCCAGCGCTCCCAGTTCATCGTTGCCGTGGATCTCAATAGTCTGATTTACATCACCGGCGGCCATCGTTTCGGCGATTTCCGAACCGAGGGTGATTCGACGCGAGATCCGGCGGGCTATGAAATAGTTGATACCAATCAGTAGGACCGTTCCCAACATACTTAACAGGAGGATCTTTATCAGCTGACTGTTCAGTTGGGCCATGACCTCTTCTTCGGGGACGACTGTCAGCAATACCGGTCCGGTCGCCGATACGTCGTCATCCGACAAAGTCGGTCCCGACAACGGGCTCTGACCGACAAAGACATCCTCGCCTGAGATGCTGCCGGTGTTAACTGCAAAACCGGCGGCGTTGTCCGCCCAGGTTGTGAGCATAGAGGTCTCATCCTGGCTTGCACTTTCTGAGTTGGCCGATTCGTAGGAGGCCAGAGAGCCGCTTTGGCCCGGGAAAATGATGGCCGACCTGGCGCTTGAATACCCTTTGTCGGCCAAAGCCTCGGTGCAGCGTCTTACTTGCGCCTGAGTCTTGGACCAATCGGTAAAGGCAACCAGGGCACCGTTGCGCTCTCCCGAGCTACTGTACGACGGACAATAAAACGACCAGGTCTTAGTGGCATCAGAGCCGAGGTTGGCCAGAACCGTGCTGGTACCGAATGTCGATCGTTTTTTGGTCTGTCTGCCTGCCCAGGCGTAGTCCGACAGCGCACTCCCGGCCAACGTGCTTGCCGACGTGGAAAGAGCGCTTGATCCGGTCGCCTCAAGTACCACGCCGGCTTGGTCAACCAGGACAATCAGAGAAAAGCCGGGGGCGTTCATGAGCCAACGTTCGAACTCGCCGGTCAGTTCTTTTGTGGTGCTGAATTCAATAGCAATACCAAAGACGTCGTCCTTGGTCCAGTCATTGAAAGTTTTGGCATCGGTCGCAAAGCCACGATCCATTTCGTCGGCGAAACGCTGGTTTATCAGTCCGACCAGGTCCTGGCTACTTCCGGTGAATTCACTTTTGGCAAAGCCATAGAAGTACGCAATCACGCCCACAAGCACAACCAGGCTCACCAAACCGGTTCCAAGTATCTGATTGCGAATATTCAGAATATTCATCTTGTTCTTCCTCTTTCCTGCAGGGTGTGTGACCGCGTACAGTCCTATCATCTCGTTTGCGCCTCAGGAACCGGCAGCATCGCGGGGAGGAGACAAATGCTGCCGGCTTCCGAGGGCGCGGGGAGTCTTACCGAGTGGCCATGGACTTTAGAGGCTCCAGGTTGCTCGGCAGGTTGTTCTGGGCTCTGACCGCTTCCCACTCCGCTTTGGAGATGGCGGCCTCGGCACCTTCGACCCGACTGAGAATCTCGAAGTAATCCAGGTGGAATTTATCCTTCATGACGTCAACCTGCGGTTTGCATTTTACTGCGAAAACCGCTTGAACAGATTGATGATCGAATTTCCGCCACCACTGTTTGTCCTTCAGCGAAGTATACTCGTGTCCTTCCAAGGCGGTGATAACTTTGGGTGCATCGAAACTACCGGCCCGCTCACAGGCTTCTTTGTACTGATGAACGATAGTATAGGCCGAGGCTCCGGATGTACTCGGATACCTGTTGTGCTTGGCCGCAAAAGCCTCGACAAACTTCTTGCCTTTGTCGTATCCATACTTGTAAGGAACCTGCCAGCACCAGGGAAGAGCTCCAATAACGCCTTCCATGACCTTCGGGCCACCACCCTCGGCCATACCAAGTGTGAGATTCGGAACTACGATCTGGGTCGAGTTCTTAAGCCCCATCGAGGTTGCCTGCCGGATGGCGTTAACCATATCCTGACCGAACAGCACCAGCACCAGTACGTCCGGCTTGATCATCTTGACCAGTGAAAGCTGCTTGGCGAAATCCTTGGTGCCAAGGGGTGTCAGAACACCCTTGTGCGCATCTTTGTCATCGGTGTTGGTGAACTTACGTACCGACGATTCCGTGGTCCAACCCCAGGTGTAATCGGCCGTAATGTACATGTATTTCTTTCCGGCGAACTTCGAGTTCAGGTAATCGCCAATAGCTTTGGCACCCATCCAGGCGTCGTAACATTCACGGAAGGTGTGGCGATGACCCCTTTTGCCGGTTGTCGCGGTCGAATAGGTCAGGGTACCGAAGAAAGGCACACCCTTTTCCTGGCAGACGTCACCCACAGCGCAGGCCACGCCCGAGGACGAGCCGCCAAAGATCATCTTGACGCCCTGGTTGTCGATGAGATCGACGGCATGGGCTTTGGAATCGTCGGCATTGGACTTTGAGTCCGTCCAGACCAACTCGACCTGCTTACCGAGAATCCCACCGGCTGCGTTAATCTCTTCGACGGCCATATTGGCGGCCCGCCACTGATCAAGACCCTGTACATGGTAGGGACCGGTCTTGGGATAGTTCAATCCCAGCTTCACGGATTCGCCGCCGAATACCGGAATGGCAACCAGGGATATCACGGCAATTGCAATCAGAAAGCATTTTGTAGGAGTCATCAGTCTTACCTTTCTTTTCACATGTCTTCAAACAGGACTTTGTCGTCCTTAGAAATTCAAAATGAAGGATGATTCAACGCGCGTCGCTTTGGCTGCGTCGGCATCCAGATAGCTCGTTTCCCATTGTGACACTTCAACGCCCAGCGTGACTGCCGGCACCAACGTGTACTTCAGGTTGCCGAAAAAGGCTTGGTTCTTGGAACGGTTACCGGGACCGAGATCGGCATCGTCCGGATCGTCCATACCGAATCCGCTGGTGAGTTTCACTTTCTTGTGCGGCTTGACCCAAGCTGATACCCAACCACCTTTGGCCTTCAGACCATCGATCCGATTGCCGTTCAACACGCCACCGAAGTAGGACCCGAGGTTGGAACCTGAGAAAAACTCACCTGAAAAACCTGCGCCGTTGGCCAGACTGACCATCAAGTGGCCCATCAATCCTGAAGATTCATATTTTTCGGAGTTGCCTTGGTTGGTCTCCGACTTCAACTGACCCCAGAGGCCCGAAACGCCTACACGCAGGGAGGTGCCGGACTCGAACTTATGTTTAACGTCCAACCGACCCTGGAAGGACGGCACGGCTGCATCGGTGCCGTCATCGATGCCATCAGCCGCCTCGCCCGTGGCCAGAGAGAAGGTTGGCGTCAAGTCGCTGCCGATGGTGCGGAAAAAACCGGCCGCGGCAGTCACATTGGTCGATTCGTTAGACGCCATGGTGTAGAAAAGGCTGACCTGCGGGCGTCGATACTGGATGTTGCCGCCACCCCACATGACAGGGTAATTGAGCGTGGACGGGTTCAGCGGTGAGATCAAATCCCAACTCTGCCCGGCCAACAACATAACACGACCCGCCTTCACCGTGAAGTAGGCATGACGCAGGAGCAACATGGCTTTGTTTTCCGTACCGCCGCTTCCATACATGTCGAACTCCAACTTACCGCCTACGGTTACGCGCTCGTAACCTTTGCCAGCTGCTTTCAACCCAAAGCGAGTCGACTTGTGGGTCATGTTGAATTGCGAGTTATCCTGTTGAAGTGATTGGGGCTTAACCCACATGACAAAATTGCCGTGACTGGTCGGATTCTGGTCATAGGATGCATCAAGTTTGACATACCCGTACCAATCCAAGTCAATCGAAGGCTTCTCGGCCATCGCCGTCGTGGCCAGGGCCAGCAGGCAGAGCAGACTGATCGTCATACAATGCTTTGCTCTCATGATTCGTACCTCCTGTTGTCCGCGTAGACACCGCCGTCTTCGGCGTGTGCAGATTGTTTCTATGTTCGATTCCCTTTGCTGGGGTTATCGAAACAGGCTGTTTCCGCTTGAGGGTATACAGAAGGGTGTTTTTGGGGCAAGCGACGTACCCCAAAGGAGACTAACAGAATGTGTGTCAGGCAGTTGAGGTGAGCTCTTCGTCGCCGACAGCGGGTAGTTCGGGCGATTGTGATCTCAGGAATGTTTCCAGGTTGATCTTTTTACCCGATATGCTCAGTTTCTTGCGTATCAGCTTGCGCTGTCTGAGGACTGTCTGCGGGGAAATATGTAACACAGATGCTATCTGTTTGCTGGAGAAACCGTTTTTGACCATGTTGCATACTTCCAGCTCTCTGGGCGTAAGTCGTGAACATGACTTTTCTATTTCACTGATGAAAGGAGAGGTGATGTTATCCAGACAGTTTCTCAACAAGGAGATCGAATGGCAGGTGGAGGGATTGCTGCACGCTTCCACAGCTTCCAGAATCGGCACGGCTATCTTGTCGATATTGGTGCGAATCTGATCCACGACTTCGGTTCGTCCGTTCTTAATGTGCGACAGCAATTCCTGCAGGGCCAGATTTTTCTGTTCGAGATTCGCTCGTTCGACACAAAGTGCTTCGTGGGCGGCAGCCAGTTCCGATGTGCGCTCTTCGACCAGCCTCTCCAAACGATCCTGCGACCTCATGAGTTCTTCTTCAATTGCCTTGAATTCCGTCACATCCCGAGCAAAAACCACCAGCCCGGTCACTCCTCCCTCGACATCCAGGATCGGAACGGCGGTTACCATTAGACACACGCCGAAAACATTGCTCTCATAATGAGCCCTCTGCCCGGTACGAATGACCTGATCGGCCAGGCGACGGCGATCTTCTGCTATTTCAGCCGGAAGTAGTGAAAAGAGATTTTTGCCGATCATGTCGGCCGGGGTGGTGTCGAAATGTCCGGAGAAAACCTCGTTAACTGCCTTAATCGACCCCTTGGTATCGAACAGAACGGCTGAATCAACCATCGAGTCAATCAGCGTTCGCAGCGTCTTTTCGCTGTCAGCCAGTTGCCGCTCTTTTTCTACCTGCCGCGATGCGTCCCGGAGACTCACGCGAAAACCGCAGGCAGTTCCGTTTTTGTCGGAAATCTGTCGCCAGGATGCCGTCATCCACCATTCGGTTCCGTCCTTTTTGCGTATGCGAAATCTGTAATCTGTGCCCGAAGACCCGTCGATGGCCGTACTGAACTCAGTCGCAACTTTGCCACGATCCTCCTCGTGAATCAGTGGCATCGGATAGCCCTTCATGGACATACACTCGTCGGGTGTATACCCTGTTACCCGTTCGACGGCTGGATTGATATATTGGGGACGACCGTCTGCGCCTATCCAATCCTCCCAGTCGTGGGCGTAGTCCACCATGGCTCGGAAGTTGTCTGCGGTTTGGGTCAGGTTCCCGTGGAGGAGTATCTGTTCACGTGTAACCAACAGGGTCTGACCGGCCAGCCTCAGAAGGGACACGGTGCTCTCCGACCACGGTTCAGACGGTGACCAGGTCACAAAGCCGATAGCACCGACTGCACCCCTGATGTTTACCAGCGGAATGTTGACCAGCGAGTTAACTGCGGTCTGTTGGAACAGTCGTTCACGATCCTTCATTCCCGAGGTCATTAACTCGATTGCTTCCTGCTCGTGCTGTCGGTCGAACCATCGAAATTTCGTCAGTGAGAACGGAAGATCGTCGATCGCCATCCCCGCTTCCGCCGAGAACGGCAAGCGGTCATCACTTGACCAAACGGAACTCTCAGAGACTGAAGATTGCTTGTCGTCAAGCCAGGTCAGATAGGCGGCATCGGCGCCAACGATTCGGCCGATGGCCTCAATATCCGACCGGAAGTGGTCCCCGGCCAGATTGTGATCGATTCTGGCCAAACGCACCGACATGCTTGCCAGGTAATGCTCCAGATCTTCGATTGAAGAAGATGCAGCCTGAGCTTCATCTGAAGCACAACAGGTCGGCACAAAACCGGATTGCTGCAAATGGTGAGCACTGCGTTGGGCCTGGTTGTCTATTGTCATGTTGTCCGCATGCGTGTATCGCGATATCGCGAAATAGTTTACACTGGGATTTATCGGCTGGTGCGGCGATTCCTTGACTGCCCGACTGATCCTTCTGGAGCAGCAAAGAAGCGGCTAAAGTGAAGGCCGGCGGACTTATCCCAGGGTGGGTAGGGGGCTGATTCTCAGGATAAGTAAGTACTGGGGGGCGGACTTGAACCGCCGACCTCCTGATCCACAATCAGGCGTTCTAACCAACTGAACTACCCCAGCAGTATCAGCCTAAGTAATGCCGTTTTCGGAATCAGTCAAGCTCTTCTTTAGTCTTGAGCAGGTCGAAATCACGATTGGTGCCTGCCTCCATTTTTCCACCTGACAACTCCAGCCTGCATCACGTATAATGACCCGGCAGGCAAGACATGAAAAAACGACGAAGCTACAACAGCAGTATCTCCTTCGACGAACAGCGTCGCCGAATGGTCGATGACCAACTGAAGAGCCGTGACATCACGGACACGAACGTGCTGAACAGCATGCTCAGGATTCCACGTCATCTTTTCGTGCCGCCCAAACGACAGGACGAAGCATACTCGGACGGTCCGTTGCAGATCGGACACGGCCAGACAATCTCCCAGCCATACATCGTTGCCTCGATGACCCAGGCGTTGAGGCTAAGAGATACGTCACGAGTATTGGAAATCGGCACCGGTTGTGGCTACCAGACGGCAATACTCTCCGACCTGGCCAAGGAAGTGTACTCGGTCGAGGTCATTCCCGAGTTGACCGACAAGGCGCGACGTATCCTGAAAAAACTCGGCTGTCGCAACGTGCACACCGACGTTCGCGATGGTTTTCTCGGCTGGCCGGAGAGATCACCGTATGACGGCATCATCGTCACGGCCGCAGCGCCCAAACTACCAGAACCTCTGATAGCGCAATTGGCGGTTGGCGGCACCATTATTATTCCGTTGACCACCGATGCCTATGGCCGCCAGTTTCTGACCAGGTTGACCAGGGAATCAGACGGCCTCAAGCGCAGCACGCTCTATGAGGTCCGCTTCGTCCCCATGGTCGGCCAGGTTGAGGAGTGAATTGACGGTTGCTGGGCGCATCTGATCTGATTAGATTGCGCACTGGGCGTCGAGAATTTGTGAGGACAGAACCATTATGACAGATACAAAAAACACCAAGCTCGAGCAGTTGTTCCGAGCAGTCAGCGTCAAGGACCCGAAAGACTCATCCCTGAGGAAGCTGAGAGAGTACCCGGAGCGGGATCATTGTATCCAGTTTCTAATCGCCAAACTACAGGCGTGTCATCGGATGGCCATTAAAAACGAACCGTGGGATTCTGCTCTTGAAAGAGGGTGCATTCAGGGATGTCGCATTCTCGGCGCGCTGAAGGCCGAGGCCGCCATCGACATACTCGTCAAGATTCTCGATAGCGTGAGGGAGAATGATGAGCTGGACATGTATGACTCCACTCTCCTGGCTCTGGCCAAGATCGGTCCCCCGGTGTTTGAGCCCGTCTATGCCAAATACGAAGAGGATCAAAGCGATCCGGATCGGGCATCGGCCTGGCTGGACATCCTGTCGCAGATAGAAGTGCGTGACCCGAGAATCACAAAAGCCCTTCAACGTTTCTTTTCTTACAACACAGTCTTAGCCCTGATTTATATCGGCAGTTACGGTGATCGTGAACTCCTGCCCTTGGTTGACCGCTATGTCCGAAGTACTGCGCGACATCTGAACGAGTTCGAAATCTACCCACGGGGGCTCTATGCCCGCCTGAGAGACCCGATGGTCGGCGCTTACATTGATAGTAGCGAAGTGCTGGTCCGACTCCGTGAGGATATCGATTTTGATCACCCGGAATTCGGCGCGCGAGTGGATGCTCTTGATGATGAGTTATTGACCACAAAAGATCCTTGGCCGTCTGAACTCCCGGATGAACCTGAGCCGTTTGTACGTCCGTCCCCGAAAATCGGTCGCAACGATTCCTGCCCATGCGGTAGCGGCAAGAAGTTCAAAAAGTGCTGCGGACAGCCTTGTTAGGCAAACCACCTTTCAGAGCTCCACATGCCTTACAGATCACTTGAGTAGAGATTCTTGGAGATCGAGACCACTGGTTGACACTTCTGTAGATGCCACCGCGCGTAGCGCGCAAACCACGGCTTGCCCGTGTCATCCTGAGCGGAGTCGAAGGATGAACTTCAGTCTTGTAGGTCGAAACCCCTGGCCAGCTTCAGCACGATCTTCCACTCCTCCGGACGCACCGGCTGAATCGACAACCGACTCCCTCGCCTGCACACTTCCATTTCTTCCAGACCGGGCGTCTGTTTGAGCGTAGCGAGTGAGATTACTTCTGAGAACTTGCGGACAAACTTAACGTCGACCATGTACCAGATCGGGTTGTTTTTGGTGTGCTTGGGGTCGGGGTGTTGGCTTGAGGGGTCCATGGCGGTGTGATCTGGGTAGCCGCTTTTGACAACTTTCACGATCCCGGCGATTCCGGGCGGGTTGGAGCCGCTATAGTGAAAGAACGCCTCGTCCCCTTTTTTGATATCGTCGCGGAGCATGTTTCGGGCCTGATAATTGCGGACGCCGTCCCAGTGGGTGGTTTGGTTCGGCTCATCGGCCAGATGATCGATTGAGAAGCAGTCCGGTTCAGATTTTAACAGCCAGTATTTTTTGGGCATGTAGTCTCCCAGTTGAGGATTAGCATGAGATTGCCGCGCTCATCCGCCGTGGGCGGACTCGCTCGCAATGACGACTCTGGCGTGTTTTGTTGTCTAATAAACCTCGACATGCTATGCTCCGTTATTGCGAGGAGGGCACCTTGTGTCCGACGCGGCAATCTAAGCTCTCTTATTGACGCCACACTAACTGAATCCCCCCCTACCCCACCAGCCTGCAAAGTGTCCCGGCCAGGATCGCCATCGGATTGCCGATTGCGTAACCCAGCAAGGCCATCAGAATTGAGACCGGTACCAAAGTCGGTTTATGGTGGGCCGCCACAATCGGCGCCGAGGCCGCTCCACCAATATTAGCCGCCGAAGCAATGGCCGCCGTGTGGACATCGACTTTGAACAATTTCGCCGCTCCAACCAAAAAACCACCATGAATGAATATCCAGACAAACGCCCCCAGCAAGAACCAGAAAACCGACTCATCCAGGCTGGACAAGTCAGCTTTGGCCCCCATCCGAGCCACAAACAAATAGACCAGCGCCATAGCCAAAGCGTGAGAACCGGGAATCCGGCTGGCCCGAGTAAACGACAAGCCAATCCCGGCAAAGGTCACAATCAAAATCTTGTAGGTATTGGCCGAAAGCACAGGCGGCACCGGCGGCAGCATCTGCCCCAACCAGGTCGCAATTGCGGTCACGCCGAACCCGAAAAAGGCCAGATAGAGATAGTGCCTCATTTCAGCTTTCCCTTTATCGGCGGTCAGCTCGGCGGCGGCTTTTTCCATCTGCTCCAGTCGCCCTTTGGAGACGCCGGTGAACTTGTTGAACTTGCCGGCCAGGCTTTTCGAGGCCAGCATAATCGGTAGCCAAACCAGATATACGCCGTTGTCGGCAATCACCGCGTAGCCAAAATCGAGCGTGCTTTCATCAAGATCGAAGGCAATGGCCACCGCCGCCATATTTCCGGTCCCGCCAATCCAACTCCCGGCCAGCGCGCCGAAGGCTCGCCAGGCTTCGGGTCCCAGGCCATGTTTCACCAGCATGAATCCAATAGGCGCGCCGATCACAACACCCAGCGTCCCAATCAGCATCACGAATACGCCCTTCCCCATGACCCGAATTGTGGCCAGGATATCGACCTCCAAAAGCATAATGAGCAAAAACATCGGCAAAATAGTGCTGCCCATGAAATCGTAGACCGGCGACTGAGTCGGGATAATGCCCGAATTGGAGAAGGCGACCGGCATCAGATAAATAAAAATCAGCGGCGGGAAATAGTTGAAAAACGTCCACTGTGTCTTTTTCTCAAGGAAGAAAAACAGCGAGGTTACACCGGCCAAAATGGCCAGAATTCCGGCCGCCGAAGTTATGAGCGTATCGTTCATAAGATGTCCTTTTGGGTTGGAATGGGCATGTGGCGAAGGTAGCAAATCGAGCCGGAAAATGCAAACTTGAGTTTCCCCAAAAGCCTCGACCGCCATTTGGCTGGCCCGAAGAAGGCTGGCCGGGTCACCTATTTGGGCACTCAGCATGCGGATGTTTGTGAATTGTGTCACAATCTCTACATAACATCATGGACCTGGATATTCAGGCGGGTATGGGCTATCTCTGAATTTGGTCGCTATTGGTTTTAATTGGTTTGTGAATTGTGTCACATAC
>Ga0224509_10000022_pt1 | contig 52137 bp, 36 predicted proteins | sample SF_Jan12_sed_USG_5_FD_170158 | JGI IMG/M metagenome (GOLD analysis project Ga0224509, IMG submission 170158) | Sediment microbial communities from San Francisco Bay, California, United States - SF_Jan12_sed_USGS_24 | ecosystem: Environmental > Aquatic > Marine > Sediment | place: USA... | reverse complement strand
CTGATTGACTCATTTAGAGATGAAAAAAGCTGTGAAAGAATAATCTTTACTCAAGTCAAGGAACTTAACCGAAAACTCAAACCAAACCCTAATTCACAATTTACACAATAATCCTTGCACTACCCTGTAAGAATATTCGCCTAAACGCCTGCTGAGAGCGGCAATACGAGGTTCGCCCGAAGGGTATTGTTGCTCCATGGTCGCCCACATCACAGCTATGCGCCATCAGATGTAGACTTGTAGGTCAGTCCCGTAGGGCAAGCCTGCCCTTAGAGACCTGCCGTGACAGGAGCGCAATCCTCCTGACCTACTCCTCCCGGTTGACGAAACGACGAGTCGGGGCCTGTTCCCGCCGCAACCTTTGGTGTGCCTAAGCCCTGATCTTACGACACAGGTCAACAGAAATCGGGATGTTTGCAGAGTTGGCCCTCAGCGGCCAGCGCTTCTAGGTCCGTCACCAGTGTGCAACTATCAATCCTGGGATCAAGCATGGATTGCCACACAAGTTTGATGGACCCAGTCAGTTGCAGAGCCATCTGCAGGTTTTCCATATTAATACTTGGGTAGTGAATCTTGGCCTTCTGGGCTCTACATGACCATATGATTTCCCTGTGCCTTGATGGAGATCGAAACTCAATAAGGGACTAGTATCGAACCCTAACAAGTGCAATATCGCATCGCCAATTGCGACGGTGTGAGTATGAATCGAGTTAAGTGTCTCCTTCCCCTTCCGACGATACACGTTGGACTCGTTCATAGTGCTTGCCGCGCGCTGTTGGCTTTGTGATTCGCCATAGATCTTCCCACTCTTAAATGTGTCTTCGAACCGATCCACGGCGTTCCGAATGAGAAAGTCCGCCTCGACGGCCTCGGTCAACACTCCGAGTTGCTCTTTTTCGCTCAAGTTTTCTTCACAAGAGGATACGATGATCCTCGACAACTCATTGATCTGTTCAACCGGGTCACCGTGGAATCTGGGATTCCCTTCGTTTGTACCCCAAAAGAGCCCTGCAAACCATGCTAGATACCCGCCCACAACATCACCTCCTATGCTAACGTACTCGAAGCGCCGTCCTGATTACCTCGCTTACATCACTAATGAAGCTGCTGATTCCCTGATGGCTAGCCCGGCGCAAAGTCAATGCTGCGACTGTCGGGCGCGGTATTTTTGGTACAGCTCGACGTGCCGCGAGTTCAAGTCGACCTCTTTGCCTTCTATAAACTCGTGCGTTACGGCATTAGTCAACACATCCATGATATCGCCACGCGATACCACCAGCGTGGCTTTCTTGCCGACTTCCAGTGAACCGAGATCGCCCTCCACGCCCAGAATCTCAGCCGGGCTCAATGTCAGAGCACGAAGGGCAACGTCCGGGTCCAGGCCGTACCCGACGGCCTGTCCGCCCTGGAAGGGAAGGTTCATCGTGCCGGTGGCGCCGGAGCCGCTGGAGATACAGAATTCAACGCCTGCGTCTGCCAGCAGGCTGGGCAGACGATACGGTAGGTCATAGTCATCATCTTCGCGCATCGGCGTCGAGTGAAGGTTGGAGAGGATAACAGGTATATCGTTCTCAACCAGCAGGTCGGCCAGGCGGTAAGCCTCGCTACCGCCGACTAACACCACGCGAATGTCCTGTTTCTTGGCGAAAGCTACTGCCTGTTCGATCTGTCTGTATTCACCGGCATGGATGAACACCGGCATCGATTTTGAGAACACCGGCAACATGGCTTCCCAGCGTGTGTCCACCTCAATGTCCGGGTTTGCCTGTTTGGCCAGATAGTAAGATCGGGCAGCGTCAAAAGTATCGCCAAGACGTTTTCGGTTTTTGGCGTTTTCCTTCTTCTGTTCGTCGGCTGTTTTCTCCATCCACCAGGCATTGACGATTCGTTGGCGCGGCCAGTTTACATGCAGGCCGACATTGAGTTTTTCCGAGGCATCCTCTGAGTTCCAGCCGTCCAGGTTCATCAGACTGGATCGTCCGCTTATGATCCCCCCCTGCGGCACAACCAGGGCTGTGGTGATACCATTGGCGCGCACCGTGGGGATAATCTCAGAATCGGTGTTGTAGGCAATATGGGCCATCACTTCGGGATGGACCTGGCCTACTTCTCGCAAGTCGACTGTTGCCCGAACCGCTCCGATCTCCACCAGCCCCAAACCGGACCAGGGTGCGATCAGGCCGGGGTAGACCTGCTGACCGGACACATCGATCACACGACCGCCCGGCGGGAGAGCCAGGTCCTTGCCTATTTCCGTAATACGGCCGGCGGCAAACAACAAGTCAGTCGCTTCCAGAACGCCGTGACTAACTGTATTGAGGTCGCCTCCCTTCAATAGTATCGGCTGCGACTGCGGACGGCCCGGCACATAGTCGTGGGCGGAAGCCGTGGACAACAGCGTCAGAAACAAAACAACAAATAGGGTCCGCATCAGTTGACCTCGCTTTCCAGGCTATATGCTCCTTCGGGGTGATCGTCCCCTTTGCTTTCCGGTGAGTACTTGGATTCCCTGTCCGACAACTTGGTGATCTTCTGAATCAAACCGTTCTTTTCTTCACGAATCCGGGCGCGTAGCAGCCGGTCGACTTCGATATCAAAATACTTCTTACCGTCAATCCACGTCTGATGTGGTTTACTGTACATCGAAAGGGGAGGACCGTTCCAGATGACAAAATCGGCATCCTTGCCCGCCTTGATACTCCCGATCCGATCATCAACGCCCAGGACCCTGGCCGCATTGATCGTGACCATCTTGAGCGCCTCGACCGGATCAATGTCGCCATACCGGATCGTCTTGCCGGCCTCCTGGTTCAAACGCCGCGCCATCTCACGACTGTCGGATTTGATTACAGTCAGTGCGCCCCCTTCATGGAGCAGCGCCGCGCCGTAGGGGATAGCTTCGTAGACTTCAAATTTGTAAGCCCACCAGTCTGAGAAGGTGCACACACCCACGCCCGCTTCGGCCAGTTCGCTTGCAATCTTGTAAGCCTCCAGCCCGTGTTCGAAACTCCGGACCTGAAAACCGTACTCTGCGGCCAGTCGGATTAGCATCAACATTTCCGATTGAACGTAGGCATGGCAGGCCACCGGCATGCGCGAGTTCAAAACCTCAACCAGCGCCTCCAGTTCAAGGTCGCGCCGGGGCGGGACGGTCCGTGACCGGTCCTTTTTCCCGAGTGCATCATATTCTGAAAGCGATGCTTCGTACTCGCGTGCGGCTTGAAAAGCATCGCGAATGATCGCCTCGGCACCCATGCGTGTTTGGGGATACCTTGTGCGGTAGCGTTCACCCCAGTTGCTTTGCTTGACATTCTCTCCGAGGGCGAACTTGATATGGCTCGGCACGTTTCGATACTTCAGTTCTTCGTCGGTGCCGCCCCAGCGCAGTTTGATCAATTGAAGCTGTCCGCCGATAGGATTTGCCGACCCATGCAACAGATGTGACGCCGTCACACCACCGGCCAATTGCTGGTATATGGCTATGTCGTATGGATTGACTACGTCGGCAATCCGCACTTCACTGGTGATCGCCTCGGTCCCCTCGTTGACGTCTCCGGAAATGGCAATATGCGAGTGGGCATCGATTATACCGGGGGTTACGTGCATGCCGGTGGCGTCGATCACCGGCACGTCGTCGGCTGCTTTCAAGTCGACCCCGATTTCTGCAATTGTGCCGCCGCGTACCAGGAGATCAGTTCCCTCGAGCACGCCATCGCTCTCGGCTGTCCACACCGTGGCGTTCTTTACAAGAACATCTTGTTGTTCGGGCGCCTCAACTGGTGCATACGCTTTGTTTGGAAAGGTGAGCTTCGACAAGAGTTGTTCGGGGTCGACGCTTTTGGATGTGTCCCGCTCCGCCACGTACTCGTTTGTTCGGTTGGCCGTCCACTTCTGTCTCGTCCCATCTTCAGAATTCATCCAACCAACCAGCGTTCCGTCCTCAAACCTCCCAGTGAACCGCAGCAAGCCGCCGGAACCCAGGGTGTCGAGCCTGATTGAGAAATTAAGCTTGTTGTCTTCGGAGGAAACGTGTTCCAGTTTGAAGGACTCATCGCCCCGGCCGTATTCACCTTTGAGCTTTGACTCGGTCCCCGTGAACTTCAGCCTGATCGACATGGTGTCCAGCCTGAGCGCATATTCGCCTCGCATGTCTGCGGCCGGAATCGGTTTTAGTTCGTGCTCTTTTCCCTCTATCCAAACCGAGTGGATGGTAGCATCTTTATCAAAGACGTCTCCATCACAAATCAAGAAATTGGCCAGCTTACCCGGTTCCAGGCTGCCGGCCATTTCTCCAATACCACACAGCTCCGCCGGTACCGTGGTCAGCGCGGCCAGTGCCTTTTCTTTAGGTAGGCCACGGTCGATCGCCTTGCGGACATTGGTGAGAAACTCGGATGTTTTCTTCAGCCTGTGGGTACTGAGTGCGAAAGTGATCTGAGCGTCGTTGACCATCGCGGCATTGCTCGGCGCTGTTTCCCAGTGACGCAACTCCGCCAGGCTGAGATCGAGTTCATCTTCGATGGTCCGCACCTTGGGCTGCTTGGGAAAATTGAGGGGCAGAATCAGAGATGCGCCGGTTTGCTTGATCTGCTTCAGAGCGATGTACTCACGACCGCTGCCGACATGTACGATTGGAAGGCCGAACTCTCGCGCCACACGGTCGGCACGCACCAGAGATAGTTCGTCGTTCGTTTCGAAAATCAGTGTCCTGTCCTTGACAGCAGCCAACGCTTCCAGGGCGGCGTTGAACTCCGGTTTGATCTGGTTCGGGTTCAGGCTGTATGCGGCGTGCGCGTCAGTATACCAGTCGACGTCAAGGAACACTTGTCGCAACAGAGCAATACTGCCCATCAGAGAGCCAGGGACCTCTTGCTGAGAATTGCCCTTGTCAAACGATGCGCCATGCCAATGATGCGGCCGTAGAATCAAGTCATTGGGCAGTCCCTCGCCCAGACTGGCCACGAATGACCGCCCTCTCAGGATTCCGTCGTGCTTCGTCGACAGAACGGCCGTGAATCCCTGTTCACGCAGTTCCTTGGCCGCTTTGTCGTCCGGACGAAACTCGTCAACGCAGTTATTCTCGGCATGAATCGCCGCGTTCCAGGCTGAGCCGCCAACTCGATCTCGGGTATACTCTGGTGATGCCTTTGATTTCTTCTTCGCCTTCTTCTTTGTCGGCAGGCCGTAGTCGGTGAAGGCATCGATGAAACCTGGGTAAATAGTGCGACCGCGCAAATCGATTACGGTCGCGCCGGCCGTGTCCTGTATATCACTGCCGACAGCGGCCACCCGCCCGTCCACAATGTAAAGCGAGCCGGAATCAAATGATTGCCGGGGTGACACTACAATCCGAGCATTGACAAGTAAAACCTTGTTGGGGGTCTTGTCTCGGATGCCGTACTCGGGAGTAGTTTGGGCGAATGAGTCGGCTGCAACGGCGATAGAACACAGACATACCACCGCCGCGAGGAACAGTTCGTACACACTTGTGAATCGGAAAACTGACGACGCTCTTTTGGTCAACATGGAAATCCTCTCTGAAGTTGCGCAGGCCCAGTTTGGCGCTAAACATTAGCCCTATAGATAAGTCAGAAAACCGGATCAATCAACGGGTTTTTGAGCGTTTGTCGGCCCGCAGGAAATAACGGTGAGAAACTCGCTGTCGACATTTGACGCATGAAGAAAAGGACAGCACTTGCATGCTGTCCTTTCGCGTTCGTGTTGCGTAAAAGATGTCATTTCAGCAGTAACATCTTTCGAGACTCAGTGAAACCTTCGGATGTCAGACGATAAAAGTAGATTCCACTACTGAAAGAAGATGCATCCCAGGTGACAGAGTGATCCCCGGCTGTATAATCACCGTCGACCAGTGTCGACACCCGTTGCCCCAGAAGGTTGTACACATCCAGACGCACCGATGATGCTACCGGCAAGCCGAAGCGAATCTCGGTGCTGGGATTGAATGGATTGGGATAGTTTTGAGCCAGGCTGGTTGCAGATGGCATTACGCCTGGCTCCGATGGCCGGTAGGAAATACCGGGAGTGCCGGGCGGTATCGATCCGGAGGCCAAAGAACGACCGTAATTCACATCGCGCAGCAGTTCATACGCTTCCAAATCGTTGTCTTCTTCAGAATCGTAAATCAAGCCGCTTGTGTAAACCAAGACCTGACCGACTATGGCGCCATCATCAGCGATCTCGTTGAAGGTCGCCAGTTTGTTTGATACTATATTCAGAAGCGTTGCGGTGAGTTCTCGAATAGCTGCCGCTCGGGGATCGAGTATCACGTTTCCGAGTGTCTGGCTTTCGGGCTCACGATTGTACATCATTATGGAATCATCGTGTACTTTCGGCCGGCTGCCCCCGAGAAGTCTCAAGAGAGCGGCTACTTTGCCTGATGAATTGCCCGGATAATGTTCACCGAAGATCGGGATGGGATAGGCACGATTGTTCTGGAAATGCCCGTACATCAAATCAACCATGAGAGGAAACCGATAGCGCATGGTCAAACTGTCAGGTCCGTTCCCGTACTTGACACGTGAAACGGCGCGTTTCCAATATGCGGACGACCGCTGAGTTGGTACGATTACCATCGGCTCCAGATTGAACACGGCGGTGTCCGCTTCACCCGGAGTGATGATACACTCGAACTCCTCCAAGTCCGGGATGTATCCCAGGGGTGGAATCACCGCAACGGTGTAGCTGCCTGTTTTCACACTGTCGAACGAGCACATTCCTTCGGAGTCAGTACAACCGAGATGCACCAGTGAATCCAGACCATCGTACAGATCGATTGATATTCCCTCCAAACCGGCTCCGTTGTCCGACACGACAAGGCTTCCATAAACAATATATCTGAAATCGATCTGCGTTATTTCGCCGACGTTCGCCTGCAAGGTCAGCCAGGTGCCGGTGCCTACATTTACATCATTGACGTAGATCATCCAGGAATCCGGATCGTATCCTGGGGGAGACTCCATCGAAACGGTGTACGTACCGGCAGTCAGGGCCACCAAAGAGTAATAGCCCTCGGCGTTCGAGTAATCATAATCGCCGCCGCTAATCGATACCAGAAGCCCGGGCAACGGCGTAACTCCCTCGGCAACGTATCCGCACAAAACTACGGCTCCTTCAAATGCGGTATACTCATAGGCAGTGGTGGTATGCGCCTGGGGAATCAAGGCCGCCTGGCTGGGGTCTCCGGTGTGATATACCATCAGGTCCTGTAACTGGTAGGGGCCATCCAGCAAGGTTCCGAAGATGTAGCGACCATCGAAATCCAGGGAAACCGATGTCGGTACTCCGGCTTCAACCGGGGCCCACGCCGACGCCCACAGTATGGTTTCGCCATCCGGCGCCACAAGCTGGGCGTTGGCCACGGCCACGCCGCCATCGGCGCACGTTACCTCCACATCGACAGTGAGCAGGTTGTACAGACCGTTACCGTCGGTATCCACCCCGTAGTCGGAGTAGCTACCGGTCAATGCGATAAGCGGCGCTTCTGGCCGCTCGAATGACATATAGCTGTAGGGATTGGTGGTGTAGGCATCCCTGTAGTCATTCAGTACCGACCCATCAGCTTTTTCCAGCACAATGTAGCTCAGCACGAAGGGGCCATCATTTCCATTCTCGTAAATCTGTGTGCCCTCGAAATCCAGGTTGATGGTGTCGGAGCCTTTGGCCATAGCAAACGCGCTTTCGGTGAAGCCAATCTCGTTGCCGTCACCGTCGGCCAGCCAGGCCGACAGACTATAATCTCCCGCATCTTCAACCGTGACAATACAGCCTACCCTAAGCAGGTCGTACAATCCGTTGCCGTCTATATCCTGCCCACTGTCGAAATAGCCGTCCATCTTGCCCTTCTTAGGCTCGAAGTCGAGGTAGTTGTAGGTTGACGTCATGCACTCATTGCCAAAAAGTGGCGTTCCAAGGCTATCGTAAATGATGGTGTTGATCTGAAAGGGTCCGTCCAGTTGGGCGCTGTTGATTTCTTGCCCGCTGAACCACAATGTGACAAAGTTGACACCAGGAGCGAGAGTTGCGCTGCCCGTCGACTCGGCGATGAAGGTTGTATCCGAGGCGATGAATCCCCCGATTTGACAGCTCATAGCTTTGGATGAGTTTATCGATACTTCTACCGCCAGATAATCATACAAGTCGTTGGCGTTGGTGTCAACAGCGGCGTCGGAGCAGGCGAAACTTCGCGCCGGTATCTCGCCGAAGTTAAGGTGGTTGAGGGGTTGTGTCTCGCAGGTCAGTGTGTCAAGTAGAGAGGAGGAGGAATCCATCAGAAGCAGCTTGATCTGTAAGGGCCCATCATAGGCATGTCTCCAGATATCCTCTCCGCTAAATTCGAACATGACCGTGTTTGTTCCAGCCTCCGCCACAAAACTACCGTTGGCAAACGTCGACAGGTTCATCGACGAGCGGGCACTGACCATCTCATCGCCGTCGTAGAGGGTGGCAATCACGAGAACAGAATCGTCCACCGTCAGTTCGACATCGGTCCACACAACGAGGACATTGGCGACACCATCGCCGTCGGTATCGATGGCTGAATCGGCACAGTTCCCCACGAACCAAGCCGCACCATCACCGCCGGCCCCGCCCGTTGCCAAGCCGCTGAGATCGGCCAGCATTGGTCCCCCCTCGCCGCATATCTCCTGCGGTGGAGATGTATAAGGTCCGTCATAAATATCGGTGAGCCAGGGGTGATTACCCGCCGCCCACTGAACGTAATTGAGGTATGTTAGATAAAGATAATAGAACGTGCCGCCCGGTGCCTCCGCTGAACAGACCTGGACTACTCCCGAGCTTGGATTGTCTACGCATACGGTCTTATTCCACGCCACATAAGTCGAATGTTGCTGGTACCGTTTTCCAAACGTCGGATCGTATAAATAGGACCCACGGCGACCGACCTGATGCATCCCAAAGGACCAACGGTCGCGAGTGCCATACGAGCTCCCTAGTTCGTAAGCGTTGCCGGGTAAACCATCCATCGAGCTGTTACCACTGTGGGTCACGAAGCCGGTGTTGTTCGCACCGTAATGTCGATCACTGGGCTGCGTACCGTTAACCCCCAAAACTTTGCAAAGGAAATCCCACACATTGGCAAAATCCACACAGTTTCCCTCGGATGACTGATCATTGACCAACTCAACCCAGCGCGTTGCCGACCCATTGTCCCGGTACAGCCAACCGCTCTGAGAGTAAATGCCCTCGGCCATTATAAAACATGCCGTAGCGTCGTCAGATGCACCTGCGCCCCAGGAGCAGGCCTTTTCAAGGAAGATTTGCCCCTTGTTATCACTCGGGCCACCGCGCAAGATGACATAGAACTCGCTCAGGTCCACAACCTGTGTTCCAATAATATCAAAGCCGTTCTTGAAAGTAAACTCCAGGTTGACGCTGTATTTCCCAACCGTCGAGGGGACCAACAAATCAACCGTGCCGGTCAGTCCATCAAACCCCTCAATACCCATCGGCCCCAGGCCTCCGGTTTGCCCGTCGATTTTCCACAGGCACTCCGTTCGCAGGTCGGCCGGAGGTACATCCGGATATGATCCGAGGATTACGTGAAGATCGAATTCACGCGGATTCTGCGAACTATTGATGGCGTCGGCGATCGGCTTCTCTGTGGTGTTTCCCATCGGGTTACCGTCGCCGTCGTATGCTTGTTGCCAGACCGGGTTGCCAACAGACGTGATTCCGACATCCTGTGATATGCTGATCTCTCGGACCTTAATCGTACTCGACTCCACCGTCACCGACTGAGTGTGCGCATCGCCCCAGGTCCAGCTATATGCGCACGGATCATTGGGATCATAATCCCAACCCAGGTTGGCACGAAGCATAGTTGTTGCCACCGCCCCGGGGGGAACGGTAACCTGCGCCACGGCCGTCATGGTACCCTGATAGTTAATCCCGACATAGCCGGACAGGGCCACATCCATGACCCGTTCGTGGCTCTCCCAAACCTCATCACCATCCCAATCGATCCAGGCATTGACGTATTCCGGGCTGTTATCGTACTCGGGACAAGGAGACCCGGATGTGCAGCCGGTCGGGTTCGCAATCCAGATGTTGACAGTGATGGTCATCGTCTGATCAGTTTGAATGGTCGTAACACTGGCGATAGATTCATATTGATGGCTGCCCCCATACGATGGGCAGTAGCTTCGGTCAGAGTCGTAGACATCGACAGAGTCAGGTGGACCGACAGGCGGTAGCGATCGACCGCCCCAATCGCCATCATCGGCATGCAAGATGGGGCAAAGAAGAGCACACATGATGAGCGTAACCACCCACTTAGCTGCTGCTGACGGTTTTCGCTTAGACATAGATCCTCCTGAAGTAATCGGTGATAGTTACTCTGTTTGGCATCAACGGTCGTCCACACTTAGCTGGTCGAATTGTGTTTCAAGATTGACGGAATATCAGCCCACAAGTGCGCTCCTGTCAAGCGAAAAGTGGGCCAACAGGGCATGTTTTGCGCACGACTGTAAGAGTTCATTAGTTCGGCAAACGTCGGGCAACACTAATCCAATCCAAACATTGACGACACCGACTTTGTTTGTATATTGGTAATGATGGGAACGCCGTACCAACCGACTGTTCCCGAACTTCTCGTGTCTACAAACTGTAATAAGGAGTGTCCCGGTGAAAGTTGCACGAATATCAAAATCACTCATTATCCTCTGTTGCCTGACAATCCTGACAATTGCTCAATCGGATGTTGCCGACGCCGGTCGAAGAGATCAAGTTCTTCGAGGCAGTTCTCGCGCCTGGTCAATTGTAGCTACCTATCCGGTTCCGGAGGGAGCCTCAGGTTTGGCATGGGATGGGACCTGGCTGTATTGCGGCATCTATGGGTCCAATGGCGGTAACGTATATCAGATCGATCCTGCCGACGGCAGCTACACCCTGGCTTTCACCGGCCCGCAGGATGATGCTTTTGGACTAACCTTCGATGGGACATACTGGTGGACAACCCACCATCCCGGCTCCAGCTCCAATCCGGCCATTGCTCTGCAACTGGACGGCAGTGGCGGGCTGGTGTCGCAGTTCAATCTGCCCGATCACTACATGTCCGGCATTGCAGAAAATGCCGGAAGTTTTTGGGCGTCCACATACTATCCCGACCCGGCCACGATCTACCATCTGGATGGTGCCGGTAGCGTGATCAAGCAATTCACAGCGCCCGACAACCAGCCCTGGGACCTCTGTATGGAAAACGGGAACCTCTGGATGGCCGACTACTGGGGCGATGCTTTGTACAAAATCGACACCGCCACCGGCGCCGTGTTGGAAAGCAACCCCTCCGAAGGGGTCGATCCGGCCGGGATAGTATTCGATGGTCAGTTCCTATGGTATTGCGATAACGGCGTGGGTTCGTCTGAAGACTACTTGTATAAGATCGATCTCTCCGGCGCCGGGACGCCCGTGATAAATCTGCCGCTGGACGCGCACGATTACGGAGTGGTCACGGTTGGTGACACGGTGGGCTGGATCGCTACCATCGAAAACATCGGAACGGCCGATCTCACAATAGACGATATCACTTTTTCTGGCAGCGGTGACGTTTACTGCCCCACCGCTCTGCCGATCGTGGTGGGTCCATCAAGTCAAACGCTTATCGATCTAATATACGCTCCTCAGTCCAACGGTGACCTGGACGCGGTGGCGACCATTGAATCAACCGATCCGGTCAATCCGACCGTCGACATCACTCTCACCGCCAACTCCGTGAACCCCGGTCCCGACATCAGCTTGCCGTCGACCTCTCATGTATACAGTACGGTGCGCGGCAATGCCTTTACGCGCTGGGACATGACAATACTGAATCTGGGCGATGAACCCCTAACTATCAGTAACATTGTTTCCGACGACGGCAGTTTTGCCGTTGATGATCAGGTAGGATGGCCGGTTGTTTTGCCGGTTCTGTCTTCCACAGAGGTTGGGATATGGTTCCATCCGGTCATGGCTATCCCCTACAGTGCAACCTTGGCTGTTGTCAGCGATGACCTGGACGAGGATACTGTCTTCGTATCGCTATCAGGTAGTGGATTGATACAGGATTGGCCAATCGGCGAGTCTCTTTGGGCTCACCAAATCACCGGCGGTACGGACAACACACCCAAAGCAATAGTGTCTATACCGGACGTCACCGGCGACGCTGTGCCGGATGTGATAGTATGCTCCGAGGACTATTACGTGCGTTGCTTCAACGGCAATTCTCACGGCGTCCCCGATCTCATGTGGGAGCATGAGATCTATGGTGGCTCGGTATACTCGCAAAAAGGTGTCGGCACCATGGATGATATCGATGAAGACGGTTACAGCGACGTTGTGGTTGGATCAGCCTGGGGGGGAAGGCTCATCCGAGCGATATCCGGCAAAACCGGCACCGAGATCTGGACGCACGACACCCATGAGTATGGTGACGGCGGATGGGTGTACCAGGTCGACTGTAGTTATGACTACAACAACGACGGTTCCGTTGACGTCCTGGCAGCCGTCGGCAACGACGGCGCCAACACCGGCCCCAAAAGGGTATACTGTCTCAACGGACTATCAGGTGTGCCTATATGGGAATGCCCGTTGGGCGGCACCGGGTTCGCCGTGATCGGAGTCGAGGATTACACCGGCGACAACCGACCGGACGTCGTGGCCGGAGCTTCCAATGCCGATGAGAGCATCGGTAAAGCGTTCGGTATCGACGGCGTTACGGGCACTATCAAGTGGGAGTTCGTGGCGCCGGGAAGCTCGGTGTGGGCGCTGGCTCAGACTGGTGATATCAGTGAAGACGGCGCACCCGACGTTTTGGTGGGTGACTTCAGTTTCTCAGCCGGTCACGTCATCGGAGTGGAGACCAAAGAAGGCTCGGCTGTGTTTACGACCAGTGGTTTCGGAGGAATCACCGGCTTTGCCAGTCTTGACGATGTGAACGGCGACGGCTACCCCGATGTTGTCCCGGCCCATTTCGGTTCAATCGCCCAGGCCGTTGACGGCCTCACCGGCGCCGTAATCTGGTCACAGGTGGTGGCCGACAAACCGGCCACGACGGCGAAGATCACAGATGTCAGCGGTGATGGGATCGATGATGTTCTCATTGGCACGTTGTACACGAGTAACTACTGCTACTTTCTTGACGGCGTCGATGGTGAGGTTTTGCACTCACGCGACTTCTTCACGCCGGTCGATGGTATCGCAGCTATCCCTGACATCGTTGGCGATGGATCGATGGAGATGGTGGTCGGTGGTCGCGACGGAAGTCTTACCTGTTATTCGGGTGGCCTGGATGCGCTCTTGTTTGTTTGCGCAGATATCGACGGAGACGGCTCCGATCCAAACATTGCCGATTTGGTCTACCTGGTTGACTATATGTTCAATGGTGGTCCTGAACCCCCCGTGCTCCAGGCGGCCAACGTAGATGGCTTGAACGGGATCAACATAGCCGATCTGGTTTACATCGTCGACTACATGTTCAACGGCGGTCCCGCCCCAGTCTGCGAGTAGCAGGCCGATCACATCGCATTTTTGATCAATCCGTCCGACGGAAGAAATCGCTTGACAACGTGATTTCGTGGATATATGCTGATCGCAGCATGGGTGACTTTCCTCCACGTTAATCCCTCCTTTGATCTGGAACCTGTGCATGAACCATGTGATGTTCTGGGACGATAGTCTGCTCGACCCATAGTTGTGTTGGGGGTCGAATACTCACTGTCGGACACAGATCGAAAAATGGGCAAAAGCAAAGGAGGTCCCAAGTGTCAACAAGTCGCGACAACCGACAGACAAAGTGGAAACCACCGTCGGTCCCAAGATTCGAACGGGGGAGTGTGAGAAAAGCTTTCATCTGGATACTGCTGGCTCTTCTGATGTGCGCAACGATCTGGTTAGCAGCCTGCCGTCACGAGGACGATGAGGAGCCGAAGCAGGAAATGCGGGCAACAGAAGTGCCCAGCAATGTCTTTACTCTCCGCGATGAAGTTCTGGCTTTTGAGGCGCACGGGGAAGAGGGTGCCAGGTTCGATGCGGAACTGGACATCTCCGAACTAAGAAACCGGGTCGACAACATGGACACCGTGCTCCTGTTACAATACACACCGGATTCCCTCACTGAGCTGGCTCGCCTTCCCGATGGCGCCCGATTATCCGCGTCGTTTGTGGTGGGGCGGACGTATTTGGTTTTCGCGTTGCCTACCGACTTTTGGCCAAACATCTACTATGTATTGTGTCAACTGAATCAACTCCGAGCAGCGCCCTCACGAGTCGACCCCGGTTTTCTTGACCCGATTTGTTTGAGAATTCTTTGTGCGCCGGACCAGTTTTTGGGTAAAGACTTATATACGGAGTTTCCGGACCTGGAGCAGTTTCGTGACGAACTCGACTTTGATAGTATCCCGCTCGGTGGATGGGACCCAACGATGACGGGCGGTAGTATTTGTGACCGCTGCCTTGGCTATCGCCAGCCTGAGCCGGTGTTTCCGACGAAGAAATGCACGAAGCCGCCGCAGGGCACGCCGGCTGTGGTTAAGGTTATCAACATGATTCCAGAGACCTTCAGTAGCGAAACAAACCAGGACAGCGAGCCCTTTCTCACCGTCGATCCGACGGCGACCGATAGAATGGTCGGCTCGGCCTTTACCGTTAATCCGAACGGCTTCGGCACCGGGTTGGCTCCGGTCTTCATTACGACCGATGGCGGCGACACCTGGTGGCTTAACAACATCATTCCAAGTGACGGAGTGACGGGTGATATCACATTAGGAACTGTCGATGTGCCGAGGCGACTCTATGCCGGCATTCTCCGCCGGTCAGCTGATCTGCTGATGGACATACTGCGGACCAATGATTTTACCGGCGCTACTCCGATGGCTGTGCTCAGCACCCGGCCAGATGTCGATCAGCCTTTTCTCCAGGCAAAGAAGGTATCTCTTAACGATCGTGTGTACGTTGGGAACAACGATTTCAGTCAGCCCGGGGGGCGGACAGCGACTGTCGATGTTTCACTCGATGGAGGAGCCACCTTCAATTCGTTTGTGATTGAGTCGCGAGCCACCCTTGGGCAGGATGGTCCCTCGGTGCGACCAACAATCTCCGGCGATGGCACCGTGTATGTTGCCTATTTTGGATGGCGAAGTGTCGCAGCAGGCAATTTGATCACTTCCGATGTGGTGGTTGTCCGCGACGATAACGGCGCTACCGGTGCCACTCCCTTCCAAGACCTCCTAGGGTCAGACGGCCTGTCGGGAGTAAGAATGGCCGCGGGCGTGACCATCCCCTGGTCGAATGCGCAGACATTGGGATTCGAACGGATCGGTTCCACGCTATCGGCGGCTGTCCATCCCACAAACAGTGATATAGTCTACGTGGCATGGTGCGATCGGGTCGGTACCGGCGATATCTACACGGTACATGTGCGCCGATCGACCGATCGAGGCGTCAATTGGACGGGGGACCTGAGAACGATAACCAATGCCACTTGCTGTGCCGTGGCAATTGCCAACAACGGAACCGTCGGCCTCTTGTACCAGCAATACACAGGGAGCGGCTCCAGCAGCCGCTGGATCACCAATCTTGAGCAGACACGGGATGGATTCACCAATATGGAGACCACCAGGTTGGCTAATGTTCCCGGGAACCAACCGGCCCCGCAGTTCCTGCCTTACATAGGGGATTACAATTTCCTGCTTAGTGTGGGTCAGCAATTCCGCGGCATCTTCTCTGCGAATAACACTCCCGACCCGAACAATTTCCCCAGCGGGGTCACGTACCAGCGGTACCATGACTTTTCAACCAAAACACTGAAAGACGGCGGTGGGAATCCCGTGGCTATTTCCATTGATCCCTTTTACTTCAGTGTCCCGACCATGAGATAAGGAGACTGATAATGCGAATACCAATTTTGCCAAAAGTCACGGCTATAGCCTGGTTTGCGCTCCTGGCTCTCAATGTGTGCGTCGTCTTCGTGGCGTATGGCCAGGATATCAAGCCGGAATGGCTGAAGGAGTCAAACCCGGTATTTGTCGGGACCGTTCTGAGGCTCGGCGAATCTTCCGTGGCAGGAGTCAAGGCTTCTCAGAACACTGCGGTGGTGAAAGTCGATGCGCTGCTGTCAACAACACAGGGTGTTTCGATAGCCGAAGGGGATGAGATCACAATCGAATTAATTGATCCTACCCAATTCAGGATCGGCAGCCGCGCCACTTTTTATGCCGAGACCTGGGTTATGAGCAAGTCAGTAGCGGTCAAGGAACTTGGACACGAGCCGATGCAGGCTGCCCTTGTGGCTGCCTCGGTCGGACCTATGAAACAGCGATTACAGCAGGCCCGTCTGAGGAAACGGCTCGACGATGCTGAAACGGTTGCTCTTGGAGAGGTTGTCCAGATTCGGAAAGCCCTGACGGCCACCACCCAACGTCCGAGAATAACGGAGCACGATCCAAACTGGCAGGAGGCTATTATTCGAGTCGATTCCCTGTTTAAGGGAACGGCCGGCGTTGCGCAGTTGGTTGTTCGCTTCCCGGGTTCGCAGGATGTGCAGTTCTTTGGAGCACCCAAGTTCGAGGTGGACCAGACAGGTATTTTCCTGTTGCAAAGGGACGTGGAAACCGGCCTGCCCAAAGCTATGTTGGCCGGTGGCGAGGTGGATGCTTTTCTGGCGCGTCGCTCAGTCAATGTGATTTCTATTGACAGTCTGGCTGCGGTCAGAACAGCGCTGGGAAGACAATAAACTGCCGGCGACTATTCCCGGTTCATTGGAGCCAACATTGTGACTGTGCATTGCTCTGAATAGCCTTTAGTCGATACAAAGCCGGGACTTTGTTCGTCCCGGCTCTCCTGATCTCGGAGTCTAAAGATGGAAGGCAGCAGAGACCAGGCCAAGCCCGGCACAATTCAGGAAACATGGCCTGATCCGGCCAATTACGCTGTAAGCCCCCTGGAGTACGTATCCAGCCGGACATCCTGGGTACACGAACCGTTCAACCTCGCCCGGTCGAAGGCCGATATATTTAAGACTAACACATCCGGTGCCTAAACCGTGGTTGTGGAGTCAGGGCGGGGGTGTCTGGAGAATACCTGGAGAGACGCGATACACTATGAGCATACGTTCAAAACTACTTCTTGGCTTTGGATTGGCGGCTTTAATGTCCGGTTTTGTCGGTTACCAGTCCATCAATAAGGTCAAAGAACTCGCCAAGCCTCTAAGCCGCGAGATTCCGGCTGCGGCCGCAGAGTTGGAGCACGCCTCACACCTATTCAATGAAGCGCAGTTAATCCGATACTACGACGAAGTTCTCACACAATCGGCGAGGAATTTCGCATTTACCCAGGAAGAAAAGTGGGCCGACCGCTACGGCGACATGGAGCCGCTTCTGGATCAGTCAATAAAGCGTGCCATAGGCGTGGGTGATGAAACCGACCGGCAGTTTTTTGCCCAGGTGGACAGCGCCAATCTGGCTTTAGTGGAGATGGAGTACCGTGCCATCTCTCTGGTCGACCAGGGTCGGGCATCAGAAGCCGTGTCCATTCTGGAGAGTGATGAGTATTGGGCTCAAAAGCAATTCTACTGGAACGGCCTCAAAAGTTTCTTTGACAGAGTGGAGGTTCGAGACCATCAGGCCCACGATGTATCCACAAGAACAGTCGAGGCAGCCACGGCTCTGGCGCGATCCGGCGTGGAATCCAGCTTGCGCTCGATATGGATACTTATGGGTGTACTCTCAGTCGCCGCAGTTGTGATTGGCACAGTCATTGGACGGTCGATAATCCGACCGCTCAACCGACTGCGGAAGACGGCCATCGAAATCGCCGAAGGCAACTACAGCGCCAGAACCAACATCGTAGCCGGCGATGAAATCGGAGACCTGGCCGGCTCAATCGATCAAATAGCCATAAGCCTCGACAATGCAAAAGAAGACGGGGCAGCCTCCAAGCGCCAATTGGTTGATCGTCACTGAGTCGATCAACAATTCGCCGCGGTCAACTACGGGCGTGTTGCCAAAGCTCTGGTACGTATTGGTGCTGGGTGACCCCGCCCGACACAGGCAAGGCTACAAGTCGCTTCCTTGCGCTTGGCGCGGTGTCATTCAAGATCACGCTTCGCTATGAAATCCTCGGTTCCAGGTTCGTGACCGTCAGGCGAGTCGCCCGACGGCACCGGCAGTGTAGCGCACGTCAACTGGCGGCTCAGGCGGTCTTTCAACTAGCCCTCACGGGGGGAGTACACCGGCATACTTAATGCCGGTCAACGAGGCAACGTCGCGATTGAAGGTCGTAAGGTCAGTTGGGACGAACTGGCTCAAATGGGTGTGGCCACAGGCTCGGGCCAAAGCACTCATCAGGTGCACCGATGCATCAAGAAAACGGGCGAGACGGGGTGCAGCCTGATCGACCTGCAACCGATCTCGCAACTTCGGGTCCTGCGTGGCAATCCCGGCCGGGCACTTATTGCTGTTGCAGATGCGAGCACCAACACAGCCGATGGCCTGAATGGCCGCGTTGGAAACAGCCACACCATCGGCGCCGAGGGCCAACGCTTTGGCAAAGTCGGCCGGTGTCCGCAAACCGCCGGTGATGATCAGCGTAACGTGGTCGTTGCCTGTTTCATTCAGATGTCTGCGTGCCCGCGCCAGAGCCGGCATGGTTGGCACGGAGATGTTGTCACGGAACAGGAGCGGCGCCGCGCCGGTGCCGCCGCCGCGACCGTCCAGAATGATGTAGTCCGCGCCTGCCTCGATGGCGGCATCAACATCCTCCTCGATGTGCTGGGCCGAAAGTTTGAATCCAACCGGTATCCCACCGGTTCGTTCGCGCACCTGCTCGGCGAACTTCTTGAAATCGTCAAGTGATTCCCATTCCGGAAAACGGGCCGGCGAGATAGCATCTTCACCCGTCTTCAGCCCGCGCACCTGGGCGATTTTTCCGGTGACTTTGTTGCCCGGCAAATGTCCGCCGGTACCGGTTTTGGCCGCCTGGCCGCCCTTGAAGTGAAAGGCCTGCACTTTGTCCAGTTGCTCGAACGAAAAACCGAATCTGGCCGAGGCCAACTCATAGAAATATCGACTGTTGGCCGCCTGTTCCTCCGGCAGCATCCCACCCTCGCCCGAACAGATACCAGTACCGGCCAGTTCGGCGCCGGTAGCCAGGGCGACCTTGGCTTCATAAGAAAGGGCGCCGTAGCTCATGTCGGAAACAAAGATAGGTATCTTCAATCGAAGCGGCTTTTGCGCCCTGGGCCCGATAACCAACTCCGTCCCCACGGTAACATCCTCAAGTTGTGGCAACCAGGCTAACTGAGCCGTAACGAATTGCAGATCGTCCCAGGTCGGCAGTTGATATCGCGGTACGCCCATCGCTGCCATCGGTCCGTGCGAGCCGGTCTTGGTCAAGCCATGTTCGGCCAGGTGATGAATGTACTCGTTGTATGGCTCCTCCGGGTTTTTGAGAGCGGGAGCGCCGGTTGCTGTGGTATCTTCACTGCTGTTCTCTTGCTGCTTTTTGAACGAGGCGATCTCATCGAGCGACACCAACACTTCGTCCTTTTCAACCGATGCTGTGAACCGGTGCAGGCCGCCGCTGTTTGGATCCTTGTTGGCGCCGCTGATACAATCGTATTGCCAGCCGTGCAAGGCGCAGGCTAATGTCTTTTCGATCACGCTGCCATCGGCCATGCTCGCTCCATGATGAGCGCACAGGCCGTGCAGGACTGAGACTTCGTCGTCAAGTCGGACCACGACCAATTCGACGCCATCGACCTCTGCTTTCACCGGCGACCGATCCTTCAACTCGCTGAACACGGCTACACGAATCCGACCGTCATCCCGAAAGCTCGCGTACCAGTGGGAACCGTCACAAAACGGCTTGTTCTTGGACTGTCCGCAGCGACACAGCGCCCGGTGTTCGCACGAAACCCCCTCAAGCGTATCGACATCTTTAAGCTCGACACCGCCCTCAATCCTGAGCGGACCATGCGGTGTAACCCGAGCGGCCGGTTGTCGATCAAGATCACGGTGTTCGACTTCATCGATAGTATAACTGAGAGCGCCCGACGGACACTTCTCTATCGTCTCAATAATCTTGGCAACTTCGGCTCCGTCCGGATCGATCCATGGTTCGGTGCGCATCCGCCAGACCGAGGGAAGACCATCGGTACAAAAACCGGCGTGCGAGCAGATACCGCGATTGTCATGGATAGTGATCTTCTTACCGACGTAACTTTCCCGCCGATCGGGCTGACGATCATCCTTCTTTTCATCGGTCCAGCCAATCCGCTTGTGAGTTCCATCGCAATAAGGACGATTCCCTGTACCGCCACAACGACAGATTGCCATTTTTGGTTTGGCTTCAACCGGCCGGCCGTCCACGCCGACTAACGTCTCGAGATTGGAGACAAACAGCGGACCGTTCTTCTTACATTCGATAGTGGGCTTGGGCTTATTATCATCTGAATTCATAAACTATCCTCATTGATCGATTATGAGGCTATTAACAACCGACCAGAGGGCCAGGTTCCGCAGGCTGTCATGATTGCGTGAAAACTCCTAACCGAAGAAAACCTGCAACCCTGGCCCCGGCTCTTTTGTTATCAGCAATAACGAATCCTGTACCTGTAGGACAACTCATAAAGGAGTCCCAGAAATGGCCGCCAAGAAAAAACACGACTGGAGCCAATTCAGCATGAGGGTGGTTATCAAAGCCGCGCCCTCAAGAGTGTACAAAGCCTGGACGGAGGGCAAAGAGCTGGCGAAATGGTTCCCGGTGAAAGCAGAGTTTGAAGCACGCAAAGGGGGGAGAGTCTACTTTGAGTGGCTTGGTGATGACAAACTGGACACCACGGTTTTGGCCGTCAGAAAAAACAGCCTGGTTAGGTTTCCTTTCGGCAGCAAGGGTGAGAAGGTAGAGGTTAAGATCAACAAACTGGGTCGCGGCTCGATCTGCGAACTGCGCCAGTACGACATGAAGACCACAGAAGAGATGAAGTGGAGCATGCACATGGGTTGTCGCGACGGCTGGACATTCTTTCTGGCCAATCTGAAATGCTACCTTGAGCACGGTATCGATCTTCGCACGACGGACCCTAAACGTTGTTACAAGCAGGGCTATATCAACTGCTGACTCGCGAAAACCATAAAAAAGGGTATTGACATGAAGGTTTTAATCCACTATTCTCGGGCCGAAGACCTAATTGAAAATGAATCTCATTTTCACCAAAGAGAGAGCATTACGTTATGACCAGAAGTAAGTTGTTGTCAGTCAATTTACTAGCCTGTGTGTGTGTCAGCCTGATTACGCCGCTATCGTCGTCAGTTTCTGCGGCTGACGGCTCTGACTCGGCCGAACTGCCGGCGTTTGAAATCGGATTTGACTATACCGCTGATCTGCTATCGATTGTAGATGGCGGCGTGGAGCGGGGCACCCCCTATCTCCATTTGGTAAGGACCGAGTTTTCATCCGACTTGCATCAGCTAATCGGTGTGCCGGGGGGGGCTTTCTTTGTCTCAAGCCACTGGACCAGCGGAGGCAGTCCCTCCGAGTTCGCCGGTGATATGCAGGCGGTTAGCAGCTTAGACGCACATGATACCTGGAAACTGTATGAAGCGTGGGTGCAGCAGGAGATGTTGGATGGCGGGTTTTCATGGCTGCTTGGGCTTTATGATCTAAACTCTGAGTTCGATCTGGTGGACGAGGCCGGCCTGTTTGTACATGCCTCTTTTGGGATAGGTCCGGACCTGGCGCAGTCCGGTGAGAACGGTCCGTCGGTGTTTCCCACGACTTCTGTCGGTCTTCGCCTGAAGACACGGCCGGTCAGTTCTGTTACCGTTTTGTTGACTGCCCTTGACGGTGTTCCGGGCGATCCGGATGAGCACGATGGAACCCACATAACGTTTGAGTCGGGAGACGGTCTGTTTCTCGCCGGAGAAATTCAGTTTTATCGGCAGTCCGATGATATGTTCAAACTTGCCGCTGGAACCTGGTTATATACGAGCCGCACGGCGCACCTGCACGTCGAAGTGGACCATGGAGAAGTTCCCCGCAGTCGCAGTCGTGGCGGATATCTGCTCGGTCAGTTTCCGGTTTGGTCCGGCGGTGACTCGCAGTCAATCGTCGCCTTCTCACGCGTGGGTATGGCTTTGCCCGAGGTTAACAGACTTGGTTGGTACGCCGGAGGCGGCGTAACCTTGAATAACTTGCTGACCAGCCGCATTGGCAACACAGTCGGTCTTGGATATGCTGCCGCCGTCAACGGCAACGATTACAAACGTGTCTCGGAAGACAACGGTTCTCCGGTTAACGACTACGAGCTGGCCCTGGAATTAACAGGTCGGTTCGAGCTTAACCAGTACCTGACGCTTCAACCGGATGTGCAGTACATAGTCAATCCCAACTCCGATCCGTCGATAGACAACGCGCTGGCGGCCGGTCTGCGTTTCTCGCTGGCGTTTTAGTCGACACCTTTTGGTTGAGACAGGTTCGCAGGTCGATACCCCTGCCCCGAATGGCGAGAGCCACAGCTTGACTATGTCGTCCTGAGCGCAGTCGAAGGGCGAGGTATCGACAATCTGTGGGCGGTGTGTGGAGCCTGCCAAGTGGATGGTGTATGTCCTCACGCGCCGCCAGTACTCACAGAATCCAGTTGCAAACGTGGGCCGCTTAGTATAGGTTGCCGCCAACCGGAGGTGTATATGACAGGTTCTCTGAATTCACGGTGCACGTCGACTCGCCGGTCGAGCGGTCACGTTATTGCCCGTACACCATTAGTCTGTATTGTGGTAATACTGGCTTTGTTGACAGGTGCGAGTGGCTCCGATCTGCGCACCTACGAGGATGCCGATAGTGTCGTTTTTAAGGGCGTCTGGGATGGTGACACGTTCTATGCCACAATTCCGGGTTGGACGAAGATAATTGGCGACAGTATCAAGATCAGGGTGCTCGACATAAACTGCTTGAAAACTGCACCCTCGCAGGATTCCACACACCCTGGGAAGCAAGCCAAAGCCTTGACCCAAAAAGTGCTTGATAGGGCGAAGGTGATTTCGCTGAAGGAAACCCAGCGAGGAGAATCCTTTCGGGTGGTCGCCAAGGTTTTAGTGGACGGCGAAGATCTCGGAGGGATGCTGGTCGACAGCGGGTTTGCCATAGAGTGTGATCAAAAGTGTAGCCGGTTCTTTGTCTATGCAACCCCGAATAGCAAGGCATACCATTTAATAAGCTGCTCACAAGGTGGGGAGAGTCAGAACAAGAAACGATTGACCATTGAAGATGCGCGCGGTGGGAATCTGGAATCCTGCTACTACTGCAACCCGGACAGATTTGTGGGCGGCGATTGATCACCCGACCGGTTTCCCGCCTTCTCGGGACTGACAGAGGCGAGGCCGCGCCCGCCCATTGACTCCGCTCTGGGTGACGAGTGCCGCGCGAAGCGCAAAGATGCGATTTATCGCCTGCGACTCCGCTCTGGGTGACGAGCGCCGCGCGAAGCGCGAAAAAGTGGCCTGCCGCCCCGTGGCGAAGCCAAAAGACCCATTTATCGCCCCCGCAAAAAAACTTGCAGAAATGTCTGAATATTCCCCAAATTGTCCGGTATGACCACTGAAGGGAAAGATAAAACGATGGATACCGACATGGCCCTGGTGATGGACATCAGAAAAGGTGATAAACAAGCCCTCGGCAAACTGGTCGAACGGCACAAAAAATCCGCCTTTCGAATCGCCCTTGGACTGGTCGGCAACAAAGATGACGCCTTCGATATCTCACAGGAGGCGTTTCTCCGCGTCTACAAGTCGGCCAAGACCTTCGATACCAAGCAGCCGTTCCAACCCTGGTTCTACACCATAATCGCCAATCTCAGTCGCACCTGGCTGCGTCGTCGGTCACGCCGCGAGAACCGAATGGTCGATGTCGATGACGTCTCCTGGTTGCTGGTGGATAATCGGACGCCCGAGCAGGCCGTTATCAAAAATGAAACAGTGGCAAACCTTCGCCAGGCGCTGAAGGAGTTGTCATTCGATGATAGAGAGATTATCACACTACAGCATTTTCGCTGCATGTCGTATGAAGAGATTTCCGACCTGTTGTCAATCCCAAAGGGGACGGTGATGTCGCGGCTGTATTATGCACGAAAAAAACTGGCTGGTCTGATGAGGCAGAAAAATGGTGAAGAATAGACGGGAACTGCTCGCCGGGTATGTCGACGGCGAATTATCAGACGAAGACAAACAGGCGTTCGAGGCCGAACTGGCGGCTGATGCCGAACTCCGCGAGGAGTTGGAGGAATTCAGAAAACTGCAGGAGGTTACCGGCATGGTGCAATATGCTGATCTTCCCGACGAAGTATGGGATAACTACTGGCACTCGATCTATCGGAAGACAGAGCGTGGATTCGGTTGGATTCTTTTGTCACTGGGCGCAATTGTTCTGCTCTGTTTTGGGCTGTATGAAGCCATGGGCGAACTATACACTGATCCGGAAGCGCCACTTTGGCTGAAGGTCGGGCTGACGGCCGGCGGGGTCGGGTTCATATTTCTACTTGTGTCCTATGCGCGCGAACGGTTATTTGCCTACAATCGAGACCGCTACAAAGAGGTAACCAAATGATTGTCACCAGTTGTGAAAATGTCGCCGGCAAGAGAGTTGTCAAAACTATCGGCTTGTGCAGAGGTAATACGATTCGGGCACGCCACATCGGTCGCGACATCGGTGCGATGTTCCGCACTATCGTGGGGGGAGAGGTCACAGAGTACACCAAACTGATGGCTGAATCCAGAGAGCAGGCTTATGATCGGATGATCGATGATGCCAAAGCGAAAGGGGCTAACGCCATAATCATGGTCCGATACTCGACCTCAGCCGTGATGCAGGGAGCCGCCGAGTTGCTCGCCTACGGCACGGCTGTAGTGGTCGAAGACGAATAACCTGCAGTTCAATGCGGGAGCAAACAGCCACGCAACTCCTGATCGTTGATACAGCCGTCACTTGACTTGCGATCCTCACGCCGTTAATTCCCTGTGTGAATAGAGCCGGCGACAGAACGACCGGCGCCCTGGCGGCGCTGCTTCCCTCGCGATCATTCGTTCAGATTACCCTGTGTTACCTGTTAACGCTGGTTTTCTTTGCTATTCTGCGCCTGATTTTTCTGCTTCACTTCAGCGGGCAAGTAGCCGGGGAGTCGTTGGGGGAAATTCTGGCCGCTTTTATGGTTGGTCTCCGCTTCGACCAGATAATCATCCTGTATTGTCTCTTGCCACTGCTACTGGTGACACCGTGGCTAAATTCATCCAGGCGATGGTTCCGCTTGACCATCGGTAGTTACCTCTGTGTCGTTTTCGGCGTTGTATTCATACTGCTGCTATCCGACATTCGCTTCTACGCGAACTTCGGCTCTCATCTGAATTTTCTCTTCTACGAGTACATTGATGAGGGCGGGATCTTTTGGTCCATGGTGTTTTCAGACTCCGGCTTTACTGCATCGATTTTGATCTGGATAGTTCTAACGGTGCTGTTCGCATATCTAATTATGCTCTTGATGCGCAAGACAGATGGTATGCCCAACCGCCGTTCGTGGGTCGGTCAGGTTGGTTGGACAGTTGTCTTTCTCGCCCTGTTCTTCCTGGGCATCAGAGGGCGTACCGGGTTGGCGCCCATCGATTGGGGTGAGGCGTATTTCAGCCATAACGCTTTTCTGAACCAGTTGGCGCTGAACGGTGTCTATACCCTGGCCCGCAACTACACCGAGCGCGATGGTGATCTAAGGCTCTCCACTATGACCGAGCAGGAGCGGTTCCCCTTTGTGGAGACGGCTGAGGCAGGCAACACGTTGACGGAAATGATGAGGCGACCTAACGAGGTATGGACCGACCGCCGACGGGAATTCAGTCGGTCGACAATATCCGCGCGTGTCACACCCGCACCCCGAGTCAACGTGATTATCGTGTTGCTCGAAAGCTGGGCGGCCAGGAACACAGGTGTTCTTGGTTCAAAACACGATCTGACGCCGCATTTTGATTCAGCGGCCGGACGCGGCACGCTCTTCACACACTTTTTTGCCAACGGTATCCGCACCAGTTTTGGGTTACCCGCCGTGCTCGGTTCATATCCATCGTTGCCGGGACGAAGTATCATGGGACGTTACGATGCACCGCACCCGTTCAGCACAGTTTCGGAGATTCTTCACCAACGTGGGTACTTCAACGCCTTCGTATATGGTGGTGATCTGGCTTTTGACAACATCGAGGGCTTCTTCACCAATAAGCAGTATGATAGATTCGTTGGGGAGAAGAATTTTGCAGGGCAGCAGACTTTCTCCAAGTGGGGTGTGCCGGATCACGTTCTGTTCGAGCGAGCAGCGGCCCTGATAGATTCCTTGCCGCGTCCATTTCAGATGACTGTCTTAACGTCATCGAATCACGAACCGTTTGATCTCCCCGATTCATCGGTGCAGATGTTCTTCGACGACGCCGATAGTTCCAAGCTGTTTAATGCGCAACTCTACGCCGACAAAGCGTTGGGCCTGTTCCTAAAGAGCCTTGAAGAGAAGAGAGTGTTCGACAGCGCTATCGTTGTTCTAACCGCCGACCACGCTCGTTACGACGTCAGTCGTTTGGTGCTGGACCCGGAGACCTTTCGCATTCCGCTGCTGATTCTCGGCCCGCAGGGGATGATTCAGCCCGGTCGCGTGATTGACGCCGCAGGATCGCAGGTTGACATATTGCCGACCATACTCGACCTGCTTGGCGGTAAGTATACACACCGAAGTTGGGGGCGAGACGTACTTAGTCTGGCCGACGATGATCCGGGCTTTGCTATGATCAACGCGGGGGATAGGATCGGATGCGTCACGCGGGATTACTTCTATCTCGAGTGGTTGGGCAGGCAGACCTCCCTTTATATGTACGACTCGCTTGGTGACAACACGGCAGATATCAGCCAAGTCAAACGGGAGCTGTTCGCCAAACTACAAAAGCGCACCAGGGCTTACATGCAGCTTGCCGAACAGCTGTCGCAGGTGGAAACGGCCCCTCCCGCATCGACTGCAGATAGCCCCGACGAAACCAGGTTTTGACAGGTGATACAGTCGAACCAGCCTACTCTACCGATGGAAGCGCAACCATTCGCTCAAGCTCCGCTTCGACACCTCGTTCATCGAGTCGTTTCACACCGATAACATTGCGATCGTCAGAAAGAGTCTTTTCTACGACATAGTGATGGTCGGCCTGACGCGCTATCTGATGCAAGTGCGTAATCACTATCAACTGACGCCCACGGGCCAGCTTCTTGAGCTTCTTGCCAACCTCGTTAGCCACCTGACCACCGATCCCCGAGTCGACTTCGTCAAACACCAACAGCGAAGGTCCCACTCTACTCTTGGTCTGCTCGGCCGATTTCAGAGCCAGTAACACGCGCGACACCTCACCGCCGGAGGCGGTTTTAACCAGCGGTCGCGGCGGCTCGGCCGGATTGGCACTGAACATGAAGCGAGCCTGTTCCAATCCACATTCGGACGGGCGCAGGCATCGGTCTCCCAGGATCACACCTTCGGGGTCATCCTGCACGACGAACTCGATCACAAACAGGGCGTCGGTGACGGCCAGTTCTTTCAGTTCCTTGACACATTGACGTTCCAGTATCCGGGCCGCACGGCGGCGTTTCTTTGAAAGGGAGACGGCCAGATCGCTGAACTTGCACCGAAGTTGTTCGTTCTCGGTTTCAAGTTGAGCGATCAGACTGTCGGTGTCCGGTCGGTTGGAAAGTTGTTCGACAATCTTCTGAAGGGTCATCAGCGTTGCTTCTTCTGAGCCGCCGTACTTCTTCTTGAGATGATAAATCTCATCCAGCCGGGTGTTGATCTCCTCCAGGCGGACCGGATCGTCGGCGATAGACCCACCGTATTGTTCAATAGCCCGGCGGAGCTCTTCGAGCCGAACGTCGAGATCGTACAATTCGGAAACCTGATCGTCCAATTTCGGGTCAATCTGCGTCATCTTGTCCAACTCCGAACGCAGAGCGGTCATGTGACTCTTGATCGATCCACTTTCGCCGTCCATGAGATCGCCAATCAAGGCCGCCGAGGTCATCAGAGTTCTTGCCGAGTCGAGGATTTTTCGCTCGGCCAGCAGTGCCTCTTCTTCACCCACCGACAAGGATGCTTTTTCAATCTCGTCCCTTTGAAACAACAGAAGCTCTCGCTGTTGAATCAGTTGGTCACGACGATTCTTCAGTCTTGAAAGCTCATCATTGACCGTTCGCCACTCGGTAAAGGCCAAGCCCGTAGTCTCAGCCAGTTCGGTCAGCCCGGCGTGTCCGTCAAGAAAGCCAAGATGATTGTCTTCGTTCATGAGCGATTGGTTGGCGTGCTGACTGAGGATTTCGCCAAGGTCGGCGGCCAGCGGCTTCAACCGAGCCAGACCAATCCGTTTCCCATTGACCCAGGATTTAGCTCCGCCGTCATGAGAGATGGACCGACGCAAAGTGAGATGATCGTTCCGGACAAACTCAGCGTAGGTCTTTTTGAACTTCGGAGGTTGACCGGACAGGTCAAAAGTAGCCGTGACCTCAGCCGATTGCGCGCCGTGCCTGAGAAACTCCTTGTCGGCGCGTCCTCCCATGGCCAACGACAGCGCCGTCACGATGACCGATTTTCCGGCGCCGGTCTCGCCGGTCAGGGCCGACATCCCCATGTCGAACGACAGTTCCAGCTTTTGAGCCAGAGCGATGTTCTCTATGCAGAGTTTAGTCAGCATCCTGATCGAAACTCCGGATTTCGCGCAACAACTGATCGGCTCTCGTATTGTCACCAGCCGCTTCCGCCGCCGACAGTTCATCCCGCAGTTGTTTGCGAATGCGTTTTCTCTTCGATGACATGAGAGCGGCCAACGCTTTATGGGCCTGTCCTTCCAGGTCGTCGGGCGGCCAGTCGCGTGCGGCCAGCTGAGTGATAAGTGAGGCGAACTCGGCGTCGCCGGCCTGATCAATCAACCGGCGTGCATCGACTACACCACCTGAGCGGTACTGTTCAATCACGGCCATGTAAAGGCGTGATAGTTGTTTGGAGTCAAAATCATCCGGGGCGACTTTTTCCGCTATGTCATCAATAGCACCCGGGTTGTTGAGCAAGAGTGACAGGAATTCAAACTCGTCCGGGTTGTAAATTCGCTTTGGCCGTTCCGTATTCTGTTCCGTCCGGGAAGGCGTTAGACCCTGTCGCAACAATTGTATGTCGACCTGAAGTTGGTCGGCCGCCTCGGCCAAGAACAGTGAACGACGAGTGGGGTCGGCTATCTTACCGGCCACCGCTGCGAGTTCCTTGACCAGTTTTTCCTTGCCGATAATGCCGACCTCGCTGATGTCCAGTCCTCGTACCCGGAATTCGATGTATCCTATTGCATCCGCCTGCAATTCCTCAAGACGATCGCGACCATACTGCCTGGCCACCGAATCAGGGTCCTCACCGGTCGGTGGTGTCATCACCTTCACTTCCATACCGGCATCGTAAAGCAGGTCCACCGATCTCAGCGCCGCCTGTCGACCGGCCGAGTCGGCATCGAAAAAGAGGTAGACCTCCTCGGCGAACCTGGCCAGCAACCGGGCCTGCTGGGCGCTGAAGGCGGTTCCCGATGAAGCTACAACATTCTTAAAGCCAACTTGCCACAGAGCGATGACATCGAAGTAACCCTCGACAACAATGGCCGCGCCGGAGTTGCGTATGTCGTCGCGGGCCAGATTGAGTCCATACAGAACCTGGCTCTTTTGGTACAGCGGAGTTTCGGGCGAATTCATATACTTGGCCGGTTCACCCTTTTCCAGCGTGCGTCCGCCAAAGGCAATCGGCTTGCGGCTGAGACTGTGGATCGGAATCATCAGACGCTTGCGGAATCGATCAAAGTAGTTCTTCGTTTTTTCAGACAACAAAGTCAACCCGGCCTTGGACAATTCTTCGGCGTTCAGGTCTTTTGATGCGGCATGCTTTATCAAACCGTCCCAGCTATCCCCGGCCAGTCCCATTTGAAAGTGCTCAATGGCTTCGTCTGTGATGTTGCGTTTCCCCTTGAGGTAGTCCTCAAGAACGTTGTGATACTTTGCAAGCCGGAGGACCCTTTGATAATACTCGACGGCCACCTGGTTGGCATATCCAATTCGTTCCAGCACCTCACGTCGGCCGTCGGAAGCACGTTCTTCGCGAATGATAATATTGGCCCGCCCGGCCAGGTGGCGAACGGCCTCGACGAAGGACATGTGTTCATGCTCTATCAAGAATGTATAGAGATTACCGCCCTTGCCACAGCCGAAACAGTAGTATATCTGCTTGTCTTCAGAGACAGAAAACGACGGTGTCTTCTCGGTGTGAAAAGGACACAGGGCCAGGAAGTTCTTTCCCCGTTTTTTCAGCCTGACATACTCACCGATGATCTGAACGATATCGTTGGCTTGACGAACCTGCTCGATAGTTTCCGGAGGGATCATACTATGTGTTCAGTTTTACGACGGTGACTCCCGAGCCACCTTCATTCCAGTCACCCAGCCTGAGCGAGGCCACTTCGGGATGGTTCTTCAGAAACGTGGTCAATCCCTTGCGCAGGGCGCCGGTTCCTTTGCCGTGGATCACGTAGACCTGTTGCAACCCGGCCACCACGGCACGATCCAGGAAACGGTTGAGCGCCTCCATCGCTTCGTCGACCGTCATTCCTCGCAAATGGATCTCCGGGCTGACATCTTCATTGGGGGCGTGACCAACATGCTTGGACTCAAGTGTACGCTCACCGGAACTGTCGAGCAAAGCCAGGTTCCTGAGCGGCACGGTGGTTGTTACATTACCCAGCCGAACTTTGGCTTTATCGTTACCGATCAGCTGCACCACCTCACCATTCTTGTCCAGTGAGAGCACCTGCACGGCATCACCCACAGCTACCATAGCTTTCGGAGTCGGTTTTTCTTTTGGGCCCCGCTGTCTTTGCAGGAGTTGTTTCTGTTTCTTTTTCAGATTGCGGTGGAACTCCTGCACGGATTCTTTGGATGCCTGACTGCCTCGAATATCGGCCACCAGTCGTTCGACTTCGCGCCGCGTGTCGTTGAGAAACTGTTCGGTCTCAATGAGGTAATCATCGATAGCAGAGTCGCCCGATTCTTGCAACTGTTCCGAGCGGGCACGGTTTGAGATTTCAAGAGCCCGGGCTTCTTTAAGTCTCTCCGTTAGTTCTTTTCGATCCTGTTTTATGGTAGCCAGTTCTTTTTCGATAGTTGCGATAAGGTCGGCCAGGGACCTCTCGGAAGTTCCGCAGAATTCGGCTGCTCGTTCACAGATCGACCTCGGCATGCCCAGGCGACCGGCGATCTCGATAGCGTAGGAGGACCCCGGCAGGCCCAGATGCAAGCGGTAGGTGGGAGCAAGCGTCTCGCGATCAAACTCAAGCGATGCGTTTTCGATTTCGGGATGATCCATGGCCAGAGTCTTCAGTTGTGAATAATGGGTCGTTGCCACCAGGCAGGCGCCCTTTTGGACAGCGTAGAGAATGATGGCCTCGGCCAGGGCGGCGCCTTCTTTGGGATCGGTACCGGCGCCTATTTCGTCGAACAACAAAAGCGTTCGGGATGAGGCCGCCTGCAAGCCGCTGATGATGTTCCTGACATGCGATGCAAAAGTGGACAGCGACAGTTCAATCGATTGCTCATCACCTATGTCGGCATGCAAATTGTCAAACAGACCGATGCGCGACTTTTCACCGGCTGAAATGTGCAGCCCGGAGAGTGTCATCAACAGCGACAAGCCGATAGTCTTGAGAGCAATTGTCTTGCCGCCGGTATTGGGACCGGTTACCAGGACCACCTGTCGTCCGTTGCCGAGTGAAAAATCGGTCGGCACCACTTTCTTGATGTCGGCAAGTTGTACGATCAGCAGGGGGTGACGTGCCTCGACCAATGATATCTCAGCTTCATCCACGATCTCCGGCCCGTGACCTTTGATCTCGTGGGATACCAGTCCGCAGGCATGAATCCGGTCCAGACGACCTATCATGCGAGTGTTTTCGATTAACGATGCACTACGGCGACCGATCTCGGCTGTCAATTCACGCAGGATACGTTGAACTTCTGCGTACTCTTCCTGCATCAGCAGATTGATCCGGTTGTTCAGTTCCACCGTCTCTTTCGGTTCCACATACAACGTCGCACCCGACTGGCTGCGGTCATGCAAGATTCCCCGATCCGATTGGTAGAGGCTGGAGGGTACCGGGATTACATAGCGGTCGTTGCGCTGCGTGACGACATCATCCTGCCAGCCCGCCTGCTTGGCCCGCCTGGTCAGTATCGTCTCCAGCTTGGCCACTATCTTGCGCCGGCTGTCGGCCAAGTCCAGGCGGATCGTCCGCAGTTTGGGTGAGGCGTTGTCGCGGACATAGCCTTCCTCGTCGATAGCCTTGTTGATCAGGGTTCGCATCTCAGGGAATGCGCGCGTACCCTCCAGGTATTCGCTGAGCAGAGGATACTTCTCACGGTCATCGGCAGCGTATTCGTTGAGGCCGATCGACACGATCACCAGTTCGAGTACTTCCAGAATCTCTTTCCCGTCGAGCGCGTTCCCTTCCACCTCTGATCTTTTGAGAAGTTCGCGGCAGTCGGTTTCCATACGGTAGAGCGGGAAGGCATCTCCGAACTGGATGACATCTTTCATCTCGCTGATCTCGGCCAAGCGTCGTTCGATCAATTCTCGACCACGCAAAGGAGCGATCTGAGCCACTTCTTCGTGTCCGAAGCGCGTCAGGCATTTGCCTGAGACAAGGGCGATAACTTTGGAGAACTCTAATGTCTCTGTCGTGTGTTCATCAATCATGGTTTCCAGATGCCATTAAAAAAGCCGACCCAGGGTCGGCTCTAATATAGAAATCCGTCGAAGAAATCAAAGCCAAATCAGGTCTCATCATCCAATGAGGGTGTGAAGAATCTCTCCATTTGGTAAAGCACACGATGCACCTGTATGCGATGTTCGTCCAGTGCTTTGTTGCTGCGCTTACCTTCGACCGGCGCCACCAACAGAGTCCTCTCCAGCTGTCCCATGAAACTGGGGTTGCCCGGATGCAGGGGAGAAGTCCCTTCGTACATCAGCGGTATCGTCTTGGCCATCACCGGTCCGAACATAGAGGACTCAAAGGCCAGGTAGAACCCATCCGGCATCGGCAACAGAAACGCCATGAAAGTCAAAAACCCAACCGCCACCCAGCCGCGCAAGAAGCCAATCAGCGCACCGCCCATTTGGTCCTTGCGGCCCGACTGTTTAAGGTTGGCTATCCGATAGAACAGCATTCCCAGGAGTTTGAAAGCGGCGTAGCACAGAGCCAGCAGAACTGCAAAGGCCAAAAAGGCTGAGATTACCGGCGACCCGCCCACCTGATCGTAGACCCAAACGGCAAAGTGATCGATGTAGGTCACCGACACGATTACGGCAGCAAAAAAGATCACAAAAGCCATCAGTTCGCGAATAAGCCCCTTCTTGGAACCAACCACCACGGCGGTCAAAAGTAGTATAATCAAAACGGCATCAACCCAATTCATAGACATACTCCCACTTCGGGGTTACGTAATCGGCGAAATATAGGGAGTTTTTTAATCAGTTGGCAAGGATTTCCAGGGCCAATTTACTGACCAGTTTACCGTCGGCCAGTCCCTTGGTCTGCGGCACAACGATCTTCATAACAGCGCCGAGTTGGGCGGGTGACTCGGCCCCGGTCTCGCTGATCGCCTTGGTGATTATTTCGCGTAACTCGCCTTCGGTTAGTTGCTTAGGCAGGTAGGTGGTAATGATCTCAAGTTCGGCCCGCTCTTTTGCAACCAGATCGTCACGTCCGCCTTTCTCAAACTGTTCGATAGAGTCACGGCGTTTTTTGGCCTGGGAAGCGAGCACACCGATGACGTCCTGATCGGTCAGGTCGTCACCTTTGTCAAGCCGAGCGTACTTGAGGTCAGACTTGAGGCCCCGAAGCAGGGTGAGAAGGTCTTTCTCCCCTGCTTTCAGGGCCTCAATCGTGTCTTTATCTATTCTTTCAAAGAGTGACATTAGTAGCGATCATCTTTGAATTTAGAGCGCCTGGATTTCCTTTTGGCAGCCGCCATCTTGCGCTTGCGCGCCTCGGACGGCTTCTCAAAATGCTGATGCTTCTTGATATCTGTAAGAATCCCTGCTTTTTCGCAGAATTTGTTAAAGCGGCGAAGTGCTCTCTCGAAGGACTCATCGTCCCGTACTTTAACTCCGGTCAACCAGTTCCACCTCCTTCACGGCGGTTTGAATTCACGCACACAATTTATCTCTATCGGCAATATGGACTTAAACCGTGAGAAAGTCAAAGGAAATATGGGTAATTCGGCTGTTCGCTCGAATCTCGCGCGAAGCGCGAAGAGCCCATTTATGGGTGTCATTCCGGGCCTAGACCCGGAATCCATCTTTTCCTGTAGGGCGGGTCCGTCTTCGCCTGCGCGCCGTGGCGTGAACCCGCCAATTCATGTCACCCCGAGCGCAGCCGAGGGTCCGCGAAGGCCTCTCTTCGTAGGTCGGAACCCCTGACCCGAAGGGTTCGCGAAGCGAGGTTTCGACAATCTTCCTCTCCGGGTTTCAGGGACAGCTATAGTAGGTTTGGATGGTTATTTGTCAGATGGCAAGGGACCTGTGACGGGCGGCTATACTGTGAAAACAGTATGGATCATTGTGAAACTGCTGGGTGGCTGAGTGCGACATGACCAGGCAACCTCCCATACACTGCTCGCCAAACTCGCAGCCTGAGCAGTTCTTGCCAAGGTCCTTCGGCGAAAAACACCGATTGTAACTGAAGGCGGTATCGTCAAACCAAATACTCCACAAGTCCCGGGTTCGCAGATCGCCCTCGATCATGTCGTCCGGAAGCGAAAGGCATCCTTTGACCTTACCGTCGCTCGTAATGCCACACGACGCCCTGCCGGCAGAACAGCCGGCCCATGGGCGATCCCGAGTGTCGAGATCGGTATAGTAACCAACGCCGTCCGCGGGCATCAGGCTGACAGTATCATTTTTGCCCCCGTTGGAGTTGCGTTTTATGAACCGGGCCATTTCCAGGAACGAGGACTCCGATAGACTCACTCTTCCCTCGTGAGCACGACCTAGCGAAAACGTGGGCTGGACCTGCCAATGCCGAACGCCCAGGCGTTGGAGGAAGGCCAGCAGCGTCGGCAGTTCCGAAACATTCAGATCATTAACAGCCGTGAGTACGGCCGTCGGGATGCCTGCAGCCAGTGACGCTTCTATGCCCGAGATAAGGCGTTTGAATAGTCCCGGCCGTTCGCGGATAAGATCGTGAGTGGATTCCAAACCATCCAGGCTGACACCAACGGTGGCAATCCCGGAATCCAAAAGAGGCGGGATATTCTTCTCCAAGAGTACGCCATTGGTGACCATCCGGACCGATATACCCAACTCGCCGAGACGCGCGGCGATAATCGGCCAGTCGGTGCGTAGCAACGGCTCGCCTCCGGTGAAATCAACCTCTTGAACAAGGAGATCCGGGAGGTCGTCGCAGATATTCAGTATCTCATCCAGTTTTAGCTCTTTAGGGCGAGGTTGCCCGGCTGACGACGCACAGTGTTTGCATTTCAGGTTGCACTCAAGCGTCAACTCCAAACCGATAACGAGCGGAAAACCTTCAAACGTCATTACGACAAAAACTCCTCACATAAACCGAAATCACTATGGGTAAGATTCCGGGAGAAAGGATTTGTCTCTTCCTCCCGGGCTGATGAACATTGTTAGAGCTTTCTCGTCTTCCTCGCGTAGTCCATCAGGCTGATATAGTCACCGGCCCTGAGCACCACATCGCGCCCAGACATCATGTCATCGGCGATATTCAGGATCGCCGCCGCAATCTGCTTCGGGGGCTCGACACCTCTGACCGCATGATCCACAACATGCCCATGCACCATGTCAAAGAACTTGTCGGTGGGCCTGACCTTCATCACGTTGGCCCACTTCTTCAGCATCTTGTCAACGATGACCAAGTACATGATGTGTTCAGGGTGAAACCTCATCTGGACTTTCATCCTTTGCGCCACTCCAACACCTCCTCTCAGGCTTTGCCTACCGGGAAACGGACCCCGGAGGTTGAGTCTCAATCAAATACGGGGTTATCCCTAATTCATCAACAATAAGCTGGGGATTCACGCGGGTGTCAAGAATAAAATGGTGCAATACATCCCTCATCGATTAGGACCTTGTATGTCAGAGGTAAAGGCAGGGTGGCCCAGAACCTGCAGGAGCCTTTGGTGCTCCTGACCTACTATACTAAACCATTGACCTGTCCGTGGGCGATACGTACATTGAGTTGGTTAGCCATGATCCCCGCCCAGGACGCCCTGCAGATTCGGATTTTGAACGGATAAGGTCAAACTCTATCTTTCATTGAGAGGTGTTACAGAGGATGAAAAGAAAAGTGAAATCACCGGTCTTCTACGTCGTTGTTATCTGCACCTTTCACTTGTTGGCCGGCTGTGGTTCTCAATACAGCAAAGTCAGACTGGATTACTATCTGCGGACCCCGCCCAGTTCATCAATCCCCAATGCTGCGCAGGTAAGTGTTTTCGTTGAGAGATTCACTGATCTGAGAACCGGCGTTGCCCATAATGTAATCGGTGAGGCGAAAACCGGCATTGCCGACAAAAAGTCGCCCATCATTATTGACGATAGTCTCGTCGAGCTATCCGCGCTGGCCTTCCGTGGGGCATTCGCCGAGTCGGGATTCAACGTGGTTTTCGACGAAGCCGAAGCCGATTTGGTATTCAAGGGCAGAATAAACGTCTTCTGGGTGCAGGAATTTACGCCAGGTTTGGTTCCTCAGCATTCGGAAGCAGACATAGAATTCGATGTTGTTTTGATCGATAGGATTCATGATGTGAACTTATGGTATGATGTCAAGAAAAGTCATGTTGAATCGATACTCGACGGGATGGATGTAACGGTTCAAAACGAGCAGATCATTAATAGAGCGCTCTACGATGTGATCGCATCCGTTCTTAAAGATGACCAACTGGCTGTGGCTGTGGGTAAGTTTGTTGAGCAAAACAAATGACATCTGCCGACTTCGGTGCACAAGTAGGCAGAGAGTAAGAAGATGAAATACAATTTGACCATAACGATCCTGGGGCTCTTTGCAACTTACATGATCACAGGATGCGGCGTACCGGCCAAACAGTTCAACCTGCTGAAACCGGAGGATACACAACAGATCAAAAAACTGGCCATTGTCACATCAATGAAGGACGAAGAGTTGCAGGTAATTGACCACAGCGGTATGATTAAGAGTCTGAAGGAGGGTCGATATGCTAACACCGGCATTCTGGGGACACTGATCATTGGTGGTGTCATCGATGCAAACTTGAGATCGTCGTTAGGCGGCGACCCGGACATGCTTAGAATGGCCGTCTCGGATCTTCCGATAAAAAAACTTTTCGACGAGGATTTCACCAAGACCTTTGTTATGGGCTTTGAAACTGTCAGCCCTATGGATGTAGACAATTTGGGAGTTGACAAATACCCAAGAAAGAAAGTCGGTAGAAAAACGAAAATCAATGACTATACCGTTCTCAACGATAAGCTCGGTGCCGACTGGGTTTTGGAACTAAACTTCCTATATGGACTTGCGGCCTACGGCGGCGGAGTGAGCCCCAGTGCTGTGATAACTGCTGATGTCTCCGTTATAGACATTCAAGGGAACAAGCTCCTGATGCGGAGGGCCATTTCATCAGATGACTTTTATAGGAAGGGTTACACTGTAGGTGAATTCAGGTCCCGCGGCGGTGACTTATTCAAGAAAGAGATCGTTGAAGCAATACAGGGGCTTGCCCACCTGGTGGCTAAGGAATTCGGTGAGGAGTTATCTCTCAAACAGAAGAGTCGATGGAATACCGAATGAGTTGGCTTGTACAGTGAGTTCAGTAACAGTAGGTCAGGACACCTGTCCCGAAGTAACAGTAGGTCGGAACCCCTGGTCCGAAGGACCGCCACATGCGGGTTCCGACAACTCGCGCTTCGCGGGTTTCTCTTCGGTCTGCCTCGTGCTCCACAAACACCGATTGACCCATGTCTGTCATAACGGCGAAGACCAGTATCCGGTCTTTTATTGCGGCAGTAACAGTAGGTCGGACCCCCTGGTCCGAAACCGGGTGGCCGCCCCTCAGTCATTCCGGGCCTTGACCCGGAATCCAGTCCGCTCCTCGGGTGGCCGTCTCAAACCTTGTTTGGGGCTGGTTTTTGCACGATAGATTCACCCCTCGACTGCGCTCAGGGTGACACTTGTAGCGCGCGTAGCGCGAAGAACCCATTTATGGGCCATTTATCGCTACCACCAGCTTATTAGCTTGGGCTTGAACGGGTGGGGAAGGTTTTGATTCTTGGGGATGATGCGCGCCGTGATTCCAAATCGGCCCGACTCTGAACAGGTCACCTCGCCGGTGAAAGCATAGACGCCGTCCTCGGCTGGCTGACTACCGGCATCGGTCGGCACGGCTGCGGCCGGCTGGAAGTCTTGAATCTTTTCGTGTGAATTCAGTCGACCGGAGATTATTTGCACCTCGACATCATCAGGACTGATGTCACCCAGGAGGACCTCGATGGTGATCGGAAATTTCTGTCCGACAAAGAGGGTCGATTCCAGTTCGGGCACATCGACATTGCGTATACCGATCTTGTTCCAGTTGCTGCCGACTCGGCTGATCCAGGCGGTGGTTTCGCGGGTGAGTCGGTACTGATCCTCACGCATCCGTTGTCCCGATTCGATAGCGGGCAGATAAAACTGCTGCGTGTAATCTTCGAGCATCCGCTGGGTGGAAAAGCGTTCACCAGCCATCTGGATGGTGGCTTTCATCTTGGCCAGCCACTGGGTGGGGAGACCGATTTCGTTGCGCTCATAGTACATAGGAATCACTTCGCGCTCCAGCGTGTTGTACAGCATCTCAGCGTCGAAATGATCCTGCGTTTCAATATTATCGTACTCCTCGCCGTTGCCGATTTTGAAACCGGTGCTGTCATCGTATCCTTCGACCCACCAGCCGTCGAGGATCGACAGATTGAGGGCGCCGTTCAACGCTGCTTTCATGCCGGAGGTGCCGGAAGCTTCCAAAGGACGCCGGGGGTTGTTCAGCCAGACATCGACACCCTGGACAAGGTAACGGGCGACGTTAATGTCGTAGTCCTCAAGGAAGATAACGCGATGCCTGAAGCGTTCCTCGGAAGTATACTCGACCATCTGTTTGATGATTTCTTTGCCGGGCGTGTCCAAAGGATGCGCTTTGCCGGCCACGAGAATCTGCACCGGACAGTCTTCTGAGTTAACGATCTTGGCCAGACGCTCAGGGTCGGAGAAAATCAGGTTACCGCGTTTATAGGTCGAGAAGCGCCGGGCGAAACCGATGGTCAATATCTGCGGGTCGAGCAATTGATCGGCGCGCTGGATAACCAATTGCGAGGCGCCACGGCGCATCAACTGCTGTTTGAGCCGCTTGCGCGCAAAAAACACCAGACGTTCCCGTCGGCGATTATGAATGCGCCACAGTTCAGCGTCGGGGATGCGGTGCACCAGTTTCCAGGTATCCAATTGTCCGGGCTTCTCAACGTAGTCGGGGCCAAAATAACTTTCGTATAATTCGTTTTGATCGTGCGATATCCATGACCCCGGATGCACGCCGTTGGTAATGGCGCCGATAGGTATCTCCTCGGTGGGCAGGTCCGGCCAGATGTTGTGCCACATGTGGCGCGAAACACTACCGTGCAGTTGGGACACACCGTTGGCAAAGGCAGCCAGTTTGAGGGCGGCTACCGTCATGCAGAACGGTTCGGCTTCATCGTTGGGGAAAACGCGCCCCAAAGCCAGGAAATCTTTCCAGCCCAGCCCCAACTCGGAAACGAACTTGCCCAGATACCTGTGTACCAGCACCGGGTCGAATCTCTCGTTGCCGGCCGGGACCGGCGTGTGGGTCGTGAAGACTGTGCTCGACCAGACATACTGCGAGGCTTCAGCAAATGTGAGGTGCTCCTCCTGCATCAGGATGCGGATGCGCTCCAGGGTCAGAAACCAGGAATGCCCTTCGTTGAGATGATAGGCGTCCGCCTGTATCCCCATGGCCCGTAGCGCCCGCACGCCACCGATACCGAGAACTATCTCCTGCCTCATACGGGTGTCTTTGTCGCCGCCGTAAAGTACCGATGTGATTTCGCGACACTTGGTGGGGTTTTCTCCGATGTTCGTGTCCAAGAGATACAGCGGCGTTACACCGACCATGACTTTCCATATTTGAATCTGCACCGGTGTACCATCGATTTCAACGCCGACTCGGAGCGGCTGTTCATCCGGTCCCTTGACCAGTTGTACCGGCATGTGGTACCAGTCGTTTTCTTCATACCGTTCCTGCTGCCAGCCGTCGCTGGAGAGCCATTGACGGAAGTAGCCGTAGCGGTAAAGCAGACCCACGGCCACGACCGGTAATCCCAGGTCCGAGGAAGACTTCAGGGTATCACCGGAAAGCACGCCCAATCCGCCGGAATAAACCGGCAGCCCGGTGTCCAAGCCGTATTCGAGTGAAAAATAGGCCAGCCGTCCGCCGTTGTTATCGGGATAGTTGATTTCGAACCACTTTTTGCGATCGAGATACTCGCGATATTTCTGGTGGACACGATCCAGACTGGCTACGAAGCCATCATCCTTGGCCGCCTTTTCAAGCTTTTCCTGAGGTAATCGTGACAGCATCTTGACCGGGTTTTGGTAGCATGCCTCCCACATTTCCGGGTCAAGTCGGATAAACAGCTTGACCAGGTCCCAGTTCCAGGAATACCAGAGATTCTGAGCCAGTTCCTGAAGTGCATGGATTCGTTTTGGTAGTCGCGGCAGGACCAGGAACTGTTTTACTCGCATCGAATTCCTTTTGTGACGTATTGCTTGGCGCTATAACCCCGTTTGCTACTAACATATATCGTCCAAAACAACAAGAATTTTATGGCCGGCAGGTACGGGTGAGGCTGGGCAGGTGCTGTCAGGCGACTCGCCTGACGGCCGGAGACCTGGAAGATGAGGTGTCGGGCGGGGTCGCCCGACACCACCATCCAACCAGGTCTGTTTCAACAGGCCGCGCACGGTCGGGGCCTGTCATTGGTAAAGCAGGGCATCGATATGCCGAAAACTCAGATATACCTCCCCAAGGGACAAAATGGGGGGAAGTTATTAGTTTCCAAACGTGAACCGAATTGGTAAATTATCACGATGAACAAGGAAATCAGAAGAATCGGCGTTCTCACCGGCGGAGGCGATTGCCCGGGTCTGAATGCTGTCATCAGAGCTATTGTCAAGACGGCTCACAACGATTACGACCTCGAAGTAATCGGCTTTTCCGACGGTTACGAGGGCTTGATTGAGAACCGCTACCGTCGGATCGATCTGGGTGATGCGTCCGGAATCCTGGCCCAAGGGGGCACTATTCTGGGGACATCCAACCGCGCCGACCCCTTCAATTTTCCGGTGCTCCAGGGGGAGGAGTATATTTACCTTGATCGATCCAGCCAGGCCGTGCGCAATTTCGAATCACTGGGTCTTGACGCCCTGATCGCTATCGGCGGCGATGGCACTATGGCCGCCTCGGCCGGTATGATGAAATTGGGGCTCCCTATAGTCGGTGTCCCCAAGACTATCGACAATGATCTCTTTGGCACCGAGGTGACCTTCGGATTCGATTCCGCCTGCGTGACCGCAACCGATGCTATCGACAAAATCCACACCACGGCGCAATCCCACCATCGGGTCATGATCGTCGAAGTTATGGGGCGTTATGCCGGCTGGTTGGCGCTTTGCTCAGGCCTGGCCGGCGGCGGCGACATTGTCCTGTTGCCGGAGTTTCCTTATGACATTGAGGCGGTGTGCGATGCCGTGCGAACACGCAATGCACGCGGTAAGAATTTTTCGATCGTGGTGGTCGGCGAAGGTTCCTCACCGGTCGGCGGCGAGATGACCGTGGCGCGCACCATTGCCACCTCGCCGGATGCCAAGCGGCTCGGCGGTGTATCGCACGGTGTCGCCGCCCAGGTAGAAGGTCTGACCAATATCGAATGCCGGGTTACTATTCTGGGCCATCTGCTTCGGGGTGGTTCGCCCAGCGCTTTTGATCGACTGTTGGCTACGCGCTATGGTGTGGAATCTGTCCACTTGGTTGCTCGCGGCGAGGTTGGTCGGATGGTCGGCCTGCAAAACCAACAGATGATATCGGTGCCGATAGAAGATGTGGCCGGAAAAGTCCGCACCGTGGCGCCCGACCATCCCCTTCTGAAAGTGGCGCAATCACTCGGTATCTGCCTGGGCGTGTCATCGTCGGTACCGCTGGAAGAACATTTCAAGGACCCGGTCGCGTCGTGAACCGCCGCCGGATCGTCAACATTGCATCAGTAGCTCGTCCACACAGGATGAATCAATTGTATGGCTAAAAAGAAACCACCTGATATAGAGAAACTGCAAGCTCGCCTGGAACGCTCACCTGCCTACAAGGTAGCATACTACGATAAGGGTTTCATCTCCGAAGATTATTCGCGTCCGGTTCGGCTACAGATGGAGTTGATGAAACCGGAAATCCTGCTGCAGGACCAGAAGATCAAATCCACCTTGGTAGTCTTCGGCGGAACCAGGATAGTGGAGCCGAAAGATGCCAAAGCCGGGGTCAAAACAGCCGAAGCCAGACTGCGCCGAAAGCCTTCCGACGGTACTCTCAAAAGAAAACTGCACATCGCAAAGAATATTCTGGCCAAGTCGCGATTCTATGATGAAGCGCGCGAGTTCGGACGCCTGGTGTCTGAGGAAAACCGGCCCAACCACGAGAATGAATACGTCATCGTGACCGGCGGCGGACCCGGTGTCATGGAGGCGGCCAACCGGGGCGCCTTCGATGTCGGCGCCAAGACGGTCGGTATGAACATCACCTTACCGGAAGAACAGGAACCGAATCCCTACATCACGCCGGAGCTATGTTTTAAGTTCCACTACTTTGCGATTCGCAAGATGCATTTCATGCTGCGGGCCAAGGCGCTGGTGGCTTTCCCCGGCGGCTACGGCACTCTGGATGAATTGTTCGAAGCGCTGACTTTGGTGCAGACAGAAAAGGTGGCACCGTTGCCGATCGTATTGTTTGGCGAGGAATACTGGCGTTCGTTGATCGACTTCGAGTTCCTGGTGCGGCAGGGTACGATCGCGCCTGAGGATATCGAACTATTTGTCTACGCCGACAAAGCGGTCGATGCCTGGAACTACATTAAAGCCTTCTACAACGTCCCCAACGGCGACGTGTAACAACTACATCACGATGCTGCAATTGTAGGTCAGAACCCTTGCGGTCCTGACGCTGATGTCGGGACCATAAAGGTCCCGACCTACTGGATGCTGACCACAGAACGCGCAGGGTCTCATCCCGCCTTCAGCGGGAAAGGACCCAGCGCAACACCATAAAAGAAGGCAGAACCAGAAGCGGTTCTGCCCTGCAAGACCACAAGACTGTTCGTCCTTTGTCATACTGGCGAAGGCCAGTATCCAGTCTTCGAAACCTGAACTGGATGCCGGATCAGGTCCGGCATGACACGGCCAAGCCGTGTCTCTCGCGCTTTGCGCGCCTAATCCACCGAACTGCAGCGTGCCGGAACTGACTGATGCACGACCATAGCACTACCGCCTTATCACACTCGAACCGTAGTAATGGCTGGCGTTGCTGGCCGCTTCGATCTGGCGAACCACCTCTTTGTAGTGCGCCCGAGACATAGCATTGAGGTTGCCGGCACCGGCCGCGCTTCGCGCCGCTCTACTGAGAATATCCAGGTCGTTGGCGGCCAGGGTGCGCGCATCCGACGGATACTGCGATGGCAGGCTCAAATATATACCGATGATCCGGGTGAGATGGGCAAGCTGTAACTGACGTCGGAAACTGTTGACGTTTGCAGGCCCCGTGACCTCACTCCAGATAGCTCGACGCACCTCGGTGAACATGTCATGCATGGTGTACTTGTCCTCGTCGGCGCCGAACCGGTCGACGTTGTTCAACAGCCGTCCGATGACGGCCGAGCTGTACAATCTGGCCAGGGCTGTGTTCTGAGCCGCCAGCACCCGCTGATGGAAAGGATAGTCCACCGATCTTCCATACACAGAGAAGGCAAAGTCCGGGAAACGCTCCGGCTGCAGTTTGTTCAAAAGTCCATCGGGCAGATCGAATACATTGGCCGCAAACAAATGATCGCGCAACGCGGCCACCGCTCGCCGCTGGTCGGAAGCCGGGACAACTTCAAACGGCGGCTTGCCGGGTGCATCGCCGACGTGGAGATTGTTACGCGTTATGCCGCCCACATACTTGGGTGCGATCAAGGCCAGCTCGCCGTAGGAACGCCATCCGGCCAGGAAGGCGCCGTACAGTTTTTGGTAGCGCGCGCCGGGTTTTTCAAAGGTCGGTATACTGTTGTGCCAGAGTTCACGAGTAAGACTTATCCGGTGCAGAGCGAAACCAAGCGGGTCGTTACCGGCATCATGCAGGTTACAATAGGGGTCCACCGAACGCGTACTCCAGCCAAAAGCATCTTCATCGGTGCCATAGGCCAATTCCGGTTTGGCGGCTTTACCGGCTATCACGGCCAGCATGGGAAGTTCTTCCTTCGGCGTGGCGGCATCGAATTCCGAATAAGCATATTCAACCATCCAGTCGTCGTAGGCGCCCGGTATTGTCGAGTAGAAATCACCCTGTACACGACCCGGCCCGGCGATGTTGGGCGGACCGTAGTCCATTATCGAACAGATGGTGCCGTGCTCACGTGCAAACTCCGTATCGTTGATCTGATCCAGGGTGTAGACACTGGACGCTTTGAAATTGTGCCTGAGTCCCAGAGTGTGGCCTACTTCATGGGCGAGAATCTCTGTGATGTAGGTGCGCACGTACTTCTTGATCGCCTCATCCTTGTCGGCCAGGTCGTCCGTCGCTACACTGAGATAAGCAGACGCAAAGGCCGCCTCTTTGGCCGCCTCGGCGCCGTAGTTGCACATGCGATAGTTGTTAATACCCTCAAGCTCCGGTGCAACCTCGTCGAATCCGGTCTCTCCGGGTGTGGAACCATCAAACGAAACCGGATCGATGAAATACTCCATCCGATTGTACATGTAGCGCACCCAGTCCGAAGAGAACCTGATGTCGGCATCATAGATTTGTCCGGTAAACGGATTGGCGCGGCTGGGACCGACGGCATAGGAACCACCGGGAATGATCATCCAGCGAACGACATTATAGCGAGTGTCGGCGGGGTCCCAGTCGGCCGTGTCCGGCATCTGTTTGGCCACCAGTGCGTTCTTGAAACCGATCTTTTCAAAGGCTGGATTCCAGAATTCAATCGCATCCACCACTGCCGGTCGGTACTCTTCGGGAACAGTGTTCTCTACCCAAAATACAATCGGTTCCACCGGCTCAGAGAGAGCGGCGGTGGGGTCTTTTTTCTTGAGGTGCCAGCGCTCGACATAGCGAACGTAAGGTGTCTCTTCGTCGAGGTTGGTGTAGTCCTGATAGATGGTTTGGAAGTGGCCGATGCGGTCATCGGCCAGACGAGGCATATAATCGGTTTCCGGCAGTGACGACAGCGAATAATGATAGACGTGGAACATGCTGTACGGATTCTGCATAGTTGACGCCGAGATCGGTTTGCTGGTCTTGAAGTGCAACCGCACATCGATCTCGGTATTCTCGGGGAAACCCTTCACTGTCTCGAAATAGCTGTTTCCTTTGTCGAAACTCAGACCTGTCTTAAGTCCCCGATTCATGTAATACCCGATATTGGTGATGTCTTTGAGGAAAAACTCCGCCGGTTTTACTAAGATAGCGCCGGTCGAGTCATCCGGTTTGGAAGCAACCGTGGTCGATGACCGCAGATGGTCGGAAACGGCTCTGTCCAGGGCTCGTTTAAGTGGTGAACTTTCATCGGCTCGAAAACGAAGGTTCTTTTCCATCAGCATGATTTTTTTGCCGACGCGCTTGAAGAAAAAGGGAAAAGTGCTCGACATTGTGCCATTGTCAAAATAGGCGCCTTCCGATGCCGAACGGGTAAGTCCCAGCAGATAGATGGGGCCAAACTGTTCCGGCTTGACAGCCATCAGGTAACTGTTGTCGATCGTGTCATGATAGAACGTGAACAGACCCTCAATAGCCACCTTGTCTTTGATCATCTCGGCAAACGGTTTTTCGTCTGTCTTCTTGGTGTCTTTCTTATTCTTGGTCGTTTCCGATGACTTCTCTTTGTCACCGAAAGTTCGCACGCGGCGCTTGGCATCGACATTGCCGACGAACGCCAGGAGCGTAATTGCGACCAGCGTGATCTCGAAGATTCTCCTCAACTGCATAAACTCTCCTTTAGAGGACCAGGTATCATATACTCGAAACTACTCTCTATTTCACATCCGCCCAATAAGCCGATCCCGCCGCGAATTCGCAAGCGAATCTATTCGGGTCACATGAGATAGTAAACGTCGGAATCCACTCTTTGTTCACTGAAAAGTCAGTCTTCGTAGGTCAGAACCATTGTGGTCCTGACGAATCGGCGGGTCCACGCCGCGGCGCACAGGCGAAGACCGACCCACCCTGCCAGTCGGTGAGGCACCGGACAGGTCGGCCTGATCAGCTTTGATGTCTTCCCCAATAGCCGAGGTACTTATTCCCTTTGGCGGTCAGATCGTAGTAGGTGTGATTGCGGTGTTTGATCCACTTATTGTCGACCACGCCCTTGCGATACTGGATCATCACCGGCTCCACTCGTTTCAGCAGTTTCATGCCGCGCAGTTTGCGATGGCGTTCGAAAACCGTTTGCTTGTCGACACCCACCAGACGAGCCATGGCCAGCGAGTAGTCGACCCCGTATTGGTCGTGGTGGGCCAGGATGCGGAAGTCCAGCTCGTCCAGATCACGGTAGTCGTCTTCTGGTGTGAACGGTTTTTCGGCCAGGATTTCCGGCCAGGCCAGAGAGACCAATCGCGTTTGATCGGCCTTTTGCAAATTGTCGCAATCCGCCCGATGGACTTTCAGCAACTTTCCATCGTGGCTGTAGTATCCGACTATTTCGCAATCCGGCTTTGGCGAACAGCACTTTGAGAGCGCATAGTTTTCTTTGGTTGGTGGAGCATCGGTCATAGCCGGAATATAGCTCGGATCAGGTTGGATCGACAAGTCCCCACTGGCGGGAAGGATCTGTTTTTTGTAGAGGTTTCGCAGGGTCCTGCACCCGGAGTTGGGCGTTCGGTGCTGTCAGGCGACTCGCCTGACAGTCAGTGGGTGAAACGGCAGGTGTCGGGCGGGGTCGCCCTACACCACATTAGATACGGGCGTTTGTCAACAGTCTTGCAGTGTGTTCACCGCGGGCGGATTGGCGGTTCCACCTTGCAGGTTCAGCAGGGTCCTGCACACCAGAGGTGGGTGTGACCCTGCGGTTCCGGCGGCAAAACCAGAAGCGGCTCCGGCCTGCGAATATGGGGAGTTTTTTGTAGAGGCTCGCGTTGAAAGGCGCCGCCGCTCAAGGGGCGGCGGGACAGTTGCCGGGGGGAAGTCCGCCATTGAACATATAGTCAACCAGGTGGACCATGTCGGCAATATCAAGGGTCTCACCGACATCACCATCGACATTTCCCTCTTCCGCACAAGGCGGCTGGGGACCACCCTGGAAGAAATAAGCTACCAGATAGACCAGGTCGGATATGTCGATAACATCTCCTACGTCGAAGTCGATATTGCCCCTCAGCGGTGTCACACAGCATCCGGCATCGCACGCATCGCCCACGCCGTTGCTGTCGGCGTCTGACTGGCTGGGGTTGTAGACCAGCGGGCAATTGTCCAGACCACAGGTGTTGGCCGGGAAACCCGGATCACCGAAACCGTCATCGTCGGTATCCGTGCAGGTATCACAAGAGTCTCCAACCAAATCTTCGTCCGTGTCCTCCTGCGCCGGATTAAAAATGGGCAGACAGTTGTCGCAGGAATCGCCAAATCCATCCCCATCGAAATCGACCTGGGCGGGATTGTAGACGTCCGGACAGTTGTCCGGAGGGCAGGTGTTGGCCGGATAGCCGAGATCGCCTGCGCCGTCGCCATCGATATCGGTGCACACATCACAACTGTCACCGATACCATCGCCGTCGGCATCTTCTTGGTCGGGATTATAGATGGTCGGGCAGTTGTCAGCGGCGCAGGTATTGCCCGGAAAACCAAGATCTCCGAAACCATCACCGTCGGAATCGGTACATGTGTCGCATGGATCGCCAATGCCATCCAGGTCGGTGTCGGTCTGGGCCGGGTTGGAGATATCGAAACAGTTGTCACACGAATCACCTACCAGGTCCCCATCAAGGTCCTCCTGGTCGGGATTAAAGATACTGGGACAGTTGTCATCGGGGCAATGGTTCTCGGGATGTCCTGGATCGCCGAACTCATCGCCGTCGGAATCGATGCAGACATATTCGATCCGGGCCAGTTTGGTGACGAAAGCATCAAAGCCGCCGGAAAGTGAGTCTTGAAACGGATCGAGGGTGGGGAAGTCCACCGACCCGGTATAGCCGCCGACGTATGCATTCAGTCCGGTGTCGACACGGATGCCATAAGGGAAATCATCCCCGCCAATGCCTCCAAGAAAAGTGCAGTATATCAAAGAGTCGCCGTCGTCGCTCAAGGCGGCTATAAAGCCGTCATAGCCGGCACCGTAGGTGGGGTCGAAAGCTTCCACTGTGGGGAAGTTCTGAGAATTGGTGGCGCCGGTTACATAGACCTCCTCGTTCTGATCCACGGCAATCGAAGTGCCGAAGTCGGCATTCCATCCGCCCAAAAAGGTGCTGAAGGCCATCGAATCACCGGCAGGACCCAGCTTGGTGATGAAGACCATCAAGTACCCTTGAAATACTGAGTCGTAGGCATTGAGGACGGGAAAGTTGGAGGACAATGTGTAGCCGGTAATGTAGGCGCTGCCAAGTTGATCGACGGCCAGGGCCAAGGCCAGATCGTCGCTGGTGCCGCCCAGGTAGGTGCTGTAGATCAGACTGTTGCCGGTGGTGTCAAACCGTGCGACAAAGACATCGCCAAAAGTCGTCCCGCTGTTATAAACGGAGTCATAGGCGTTGACCGTCGGGAAGTCACCGGATGATGTATAGCCGGTGATCGTGGCGGCCGAGTCGGGGCTGATGGCCACACCGACACCGTAGTCACTGACCGTGCCGCCCAGATAGGTGCTGACTTCGATTGCGCCGGTGGGGTTGAACCGTGCCATGAAAGCGTCCTGCAAGCCGTCAAGAGCATCATCAAGAGGTGTGGAGGAAAGGTTGAAATCGTCCGACCCGGTGTTGCCGACAATGAAAGCGCGGTCGGACTCGTCGACCGCCACGCCGGAACCGACGTCATCCAGGCTTCCGCCCAGGAAAGTGGAGTAGAGCAAGGCATCGCCGGTCGAGGACAGTTTTGCCAGAAATGCGTCCTGCCCCCCGGCGTTAGCAGCCTGAGCGGCGTTGGCCGTCGGGAAGTCACCGGACTTAGTCACGCCGGTAATGTATGCCTCGCCCTGGCCGTTCACGTCGATTCCAAAGCCGCGATCATCTGCTTCGGCGCCACCGAGGTAGGTGCTGTAAATCAGCGAGTCTCCTGTGGTGGCCAGTTTGAGAACGAATACGTCATGAGCCGACGGCGTGGTATCGTTGTAGGTGCTGTCTATAGCCGCGGCCAATGGAAAGTCAAGCGAGTTGGTATAACCTACGAGATAGGCACAACCGAAAGTGTCGATGGCCGTGCCGCGCCCATAGTCGTTGGCGCCACCACCTACGAATCCGGAATAGGACAAAACAGGATCGATAACCAAAGGGAGGGTAGAGTCATATCCGGGACCCAGGTCAAACCCGAAACTGTTGTCGCTCAATAGGACGTAGTCTACCTCAAGACTAGCCTGGTCTTCACCGTCAAGTTGGTATGTAAACGGTCTCGTTTCCCGCAATTGACCGAATGCGGTGCTGACAATCAAATCACCCGAGCCGTCGATACTCAGCGAGTCGACTCCGTGATACTGCACCTTGATCTGGCTGGGATCGGCCAATGGAGACACTATGAAGTCGTACTCAAGGTGGGCAAAACTACCTTTGAATTTCAGGTCAATCCCGGGATAAACCTGTTGGTAGACAACCTCTCGGTAGTTGGGTACATTTGTCCGCCAGCCTTGGGGATCATCGCCGAAAAAGTAGTTGGTGAACGAGCCAAGCGCCACCTGACCACCGACATTACCGCCGCTCTGCGCACCAAGCAAGCTCATTCTGACTACCAGAGAAGCGAGACGGTCGGATCGTTCAGAACTTTGGCGCCCGGATTCCAGAGGTAGTTCGGCCGTGTCGGCAGTGGGAACCAGCCTGGTGAAATGGTAGAACACGTCGTTCTGCGTCAGCCAGATAACAGCCCCGCCGGCATCGGCACGATACAACACCTGGTCATGATACTGACCATGATTCGCGGTGAATTGTAATCCGCAGTCCGATAGGTTATGAATATCCACGTCACCGGGGTTGGGTTGATCCATGGCGCTTGGATGCTCCAAGGCCACTCCCCCAAAAACAGCCAAAATGGCCAGCCCGGCGGCCGCGAAATAAATTGCTCGCCTCACCAGATTCCTCGGAAGCAGTGTCATCGCATTTCGTAGCCAGGCTTATTTGCAGACATAGCTAAGATACTCAACAGCATAGGATTTGTCAATCGAAAACGGGTTCAAAGGCCGTCTTTCACCGCGTTCAAACATGTCTTTTGCAATGGTTGCACCAATAAGTCAGGCACTTTACAACTATGTCGTAATCCGTTCGTTCATTTTCCACATATTGGCATTGGACCACCGGTAAACATGAAATCCACCAGCCAGACCAAATCAGAAATATCGTTCAGACCATCACCGTTACAGTCGGCCGACATCAGAGCGACCGGCTCAGGTCCACCGGTGAACATCCAGTCGACCAGGTAAACCAAGTCGGAGATGTCAGTGTTTCCCTCGGGGTCATTATTGATATTGCCGCAGGCATAGCCGCCGGTGATGGTTATGGAGCCGTCGAGCACCTGCACCCGGGTAGTATCCAGGACGGCGAAAGTGCGCCAGTATATCTCGGATGAATCATAGGGAGCCCCCGGGTTTACCTCTGTCCATTCCAGGCAGGTGGTTTCATCCTGCCAAAAGGTGCACTCGAAATAGGCAGTGTCCAGCACCGAATCCTGAACCGTTCCGATAACCGTACCACCCGGATCGGAGAAGGCAAACTCCGAGAGGTTGGCGTGGGCGACAATAATGTCCACCGTGCGGTTGGTGGTCGTATCCGGGATATCCTGAATGTCAATGAGCAGTTTGATAAGCGGAAGCCCGCCTTGCTGAGGAGCGATTCCGGGCGTGGTGGGGGGAGGCGGCCAGTTTGCCACCGCTACTACTTTGATGTTGAACGGTTGTCCGCCCAGGTGATTGACCTGCACCAGCTCCCAACTTGAAGACAAAGTCCCCACTGTATCGAAAGTCAGTTGGAACGATGCAATATCAGGTCGGCTGAGAAGGAGCCAAAACGAGTACCCGGCCACCGTATCTTCATAGTTATTCATGTAGACAGAGATGGGTACATTCTGGGCGCCGGAACTGGCCAACGTATCGATTACTTCAAGATCCAACAGCGGTGTTTGGGCAGACGATGCGCCGGGCAGCAGGAGGGAGCCGATAAACAAAAGCAGTATCGTTTTTGCGGCTGAGGCTTTGTGAAATGCCGGCATCCTCGTCCTCTCAGTCAGGCTGCTTTTACCCATAGAACACTGCAAATGTCCCAAGTTTCGGTCACTTTCCCACCCATCGGATAATTGTTTCTGTCGCAATCGGTTGCCGATGCAGACACGATATTCCGCGCATACTTGTATCCTTATGATATAGAATCGACGGCAACTTGTCAAGCTTGACTGCTTTGTTGGACGAAAGACATACTGTCAAGGGTTTTGTGTAAATTCTGTATTTGGCATATCCGTTGGGTTGTTTAGTACGTAAGCTATTAGTCCATATATGATTCTCTCGGCACTGCTTTTGTTATTGAATGATCGCATCGGAAT
>Ga0224509_10000021_pt1 | contig 64330 bp, 56 predicted proteins | sample SF_Jan12_sed_USG_5_FD_170158 | JGI IMG/M metagenome (GOLD analysis project Ga0224509, IMG submission 170158) | Sediment microbial communities from San Francisco Bay, California, United States - SF_Jan12_sed_USGS_24 | ecosystem: Environmental > Aquatic > Marine > Sediment | place: USA... | reverse complement strand
CTGCTGGTAAATATCGCGGTTCTCCTTCTTGCGGTAGCCGTGACCTTCGTTGAGTGCATTCATGTACCAGACCGTGTTGCCCTGCTCGCGCAGCGCGGCAACCATCTGCGTCGCTTCCGTCACCGCCACGCGCACCGAAGCCAACAACGGCGGCAGGATGCCGGCGGCTCCAGCGTATCTCATGGGTTGCTCCTTGTGGGTCAGGCGACGAGCAGCGCCATAAAGTCATCGACCGCGGTCGCTGCCAGCTTGTCGCGATCCGCACATAATGCGTCAAGCGACTCCCATTGTCCCGCAGTGAGCTTCGGCGACACGCTGTCGACGAATTTCTGCTTCAGCACGGGGATGCCCTCCTCGCGGCGCTCGCGGTGCCCGATCGGGGCATTGACCTCGACGCGATCCGTGCTCGAGCCGTCCCTGAAGAAGACCTGCACCGCGTTGCCGATGTAACGCTTCTGCGGGTCGAAATAGTCTTTGGTGAACTGCTCGTTCTCCCTGACTTCCATCTTGTCGCGCAGCACATCGACGCGCGGATCCGCCGCGATGTCGTCCTCGTAATCCGCTGCCGTGAGGCGCCCGAAAATCAGTGGAATCGCAACCATGTACCGGATGCAGTGGTCGCGATCGGCCGGGTTGTCGAGGGGCCCGGTCTTGTCGATGATTCGCACGGCCGCCTCCTGCGTCTCGATGGCGATCCTCTCGATGTCGTCGATGCGGTCCCTGACGGTCTCGTGCAGCGCCATCCCCGCCTCGACCGCGGTCTGCGCATGGAACTCGGCGGGGAACGAGATCTTGAACAGGATGTTTTCCATCACGTAGCTGCCGTAGGGACGCTGCAAACCGAACGCGTTGCCCTTGAACAGCACGTCGTAATAGCCCCACACCTTCGCAGACAACGCCGACGGGTAACCCATTTCGCCGGTCATACTGATCAGCGCCAGTCGCACCGCGCGGCTGGTCGCGTCACCGGCCGCCCAGCTCTTGCGCGAGCCGGTGTTCGGGGCATGGCGATAGGTGCGCAATGCGCCGCCGTCGATCCAGGCTTGCGACAGCGCATTCAGCACCTTGTCCCGATCGCCACCGAACATGTGCGTGACAACCGCGGTCGATGCAACGCGAACGAGTAACACGTGGTCCAGACCGACGCGGTTGTAGCTGTTCTCGAGCGCCAGGCAGCCCTGGATTTCGTGCGCCTTTATCATCCCGGCCAGTACATCCTTCATGGTCAGCGGGTCCTTGCCCGCGGCGCAATTCTGGCGGCTGAGGTAATCGGCAACCGCAAGGATGCCGCCGAGATTGTCGGACGGATGGCCCCATTCGGCCGCCAGCCAGGTGTCGTTGAAGTCCAGCCAGTGAATCATCGTGCCGATATTGAAGGCGGCCATGACGGGCTCGAGTTCGTACGATGTGCCGGGCACACGTGCTCCGCCGGACAGGGTCGCCCCGGGCACCACCGGGCCCAGCAGTTTCGTGCAGGCCGGGTAGTCGAGGGCCTGGAACCCGCAGGCGAGGGCGTCCATCAGGCAGTAGTGTGCGGTTTCGTAAGCCAGTTCGCTGTCGGTCTCGGTATCGCAGACGTAATCCGCGATCGCGGTCAGCTCCTTGTCCCAGTCGGGCCGCTTCGCGGAGCGTGTTCCTGTGTCAGGCATGCTGGGTGGCCTCGCTCGCTGGCTCGGGCGCGGCCACCGTTTTAGTCGTCACTAATTTTTACGACGATTCTTCCCGTGATTTTCCCGTCCAGAAAAGCCTGGAAGCTGTTCGGCAGATCGGCGAACCCGATCGTCTGCCCGCCGATCTCGTCCAGGTGTTGCGGCCTGAGATCGCCGGCAATTCTCGACCAGACGGCAAGGCGCAGGCCCCGCGGCGTGTCGACGGAGTTGATGCCGAGCAGGCAGACTGCCCTGAGAATGAACGGCAGCACCGTGGTGTTGAGCGCGGGACTCGCTGCGAGGCCGATGCTTGCGATGTTGCCGCCGTAATCCATCGTCCGGGTCAGCCAGGTAAGGTAGTCGCCGCCGAGATTGTCGATGGCGCCGGCCCACTGCGCTTTTTCCATGGGCCGTTTGCCGAGATCCAGTTCATCGCGCAGCAGGATGCTGCTCGCGCCGAGGCTCTTCAGGTAGCCCTCCTCGCTGGGCTTGCCGGTCAACGCCGCGACGTCGTAGCCGCGGCCTGCCAGCATGTCGACGGCGATGCTGCCCACGCCGCCCGTCGCGCCCGTGACCACGACCGGGCCGTTTTCGGGGCGCTGACCGTTCTGCTCCATGCGATGGATCGCCAGCGCTGCCGTGTATCCGGCCGTTCCAAGCTGCATTGCCTGGTGCGCATCGAGCCCGTCGGGTATCGGTACGAGGCTCTGGCTGTCGAGGCGTGCGTACTCGGAGTAGCCGCCGTCGATGGTTTCGCTCAGGCCGCAGCCGTTCACGAGGACGGCGGTGCCGGGCTGGAACTCCGCATCCTCGGAGCTGACGACGACGCCGGCCAGGTCGATGCCGCCGTTCAGCGGGTGCCGGCGCAGGATCTTCCCGGCGCCGGTCGCGGCCAGCGCGTCCTTGTAGTTGATCGTCGAATGGGTGACGCGGACGATGACGTTGCCTTCCGTCAGGTCGTCGATTGCGAGCTCCTGGAAGCCGGCGACAATTTTTCCATCCTGTTCGTCGATGCGGTATGCGCGAAACTTGTCCATTGCCTTGCTCCCTCTATTTTTCGAGCCAGCTCAACCAGGCGTCGAGACCCTGCGAGTTCAATATCATGTCAAATCTCAGCAGCGACCACATCGTGTCTCGGCCGCCATCGAAGCCGTGCGCGACGAGACGATCGCTCAGGAATTCGAACAGGTCATCCTGCATCAGCGCCTGCCGGTCGTCGCGGTCCTGGTGTTTCCTGGCGATTGCGACAAAACCATCCAGGCACCCGTGCATGTCTTTTGCGAGGCGCTCGACATCATCCACCCGGCTGTAATGGGTGAGGTACAGCTTCTCCGGGTCCTGCGCCATGATCCGGTCGACCGCCTTGTGCGCCTCCGTCGGCTCGAAGTGCGAAGGCGTGGTTGTCGGAAAAATGAACTCGCCGTTCCCGGTATCGAATTCCCGGTAGGAAATGCCGAAGCTGTCGCCCGTGAATACGCCGCGGGATTGCGGATCGTGCAGGCAGTAATGATGTCGCGCGTGACCCTCGGTGTGCAACGCCCGGAAATCCCGGCCCCCGAAACTGAAGCTGTCTTCGTCGCCCGCCTCGACGATGCGCCGTGCATCGATCGGCACGATATTGCCGTAAAGCTCGAAGGCCTTTTCCTTGCCATACACACCCTGCGTACCGGCGATGAGTTTCGCCGGGTCCGCCATGTGGGGCGCCCCACGCGGGTGTATTACACAGAGCGCATTCGGCAGTTCCTGCATCAGCGCGCCGGCCCCCCCGGCATGATCGAGGTGAATGTGGGTCAGGAACACGTAGTCGACGTCGCCGGGCTCGAGGTCGTATTGTCCGAGTGCATCGAGCAACAAGGGTACGCTGGAATTCGGGCCGGTATCGACAAAAGCGGCGCGGCCACCCGACATCACCAGGTGACTGGCATCGAGGGACGGTCGCATATAAAGGGTATCGACGGCAACGATGCCGTCGCCGGTATCAGTCGTTCGCGCCACTTGTTGCGGCATGCCATCTCCCGCCTGATATCAGGCAGTGATTATTCCACGACGGTGGTCTCGAGTCCTTCCAGGCCGGAGAAATAGCGGGCGAGCGCCGCAACCTCGTCGTCCGTGAGCGGCGCCGCCATCTGCGCCATGACGGCGTTCTTGCGCGTGCCGTCACGATACTGGTTGAGGGAGTGCTTGAGGTAGTCCTGGTGCTGCCCGGCGAGCGTCGGCCAGTTGGGTGAGACGCTGATGCCGTTCTGGCCGTGACAGGCGACGCAGGTCGAAGCCGCTTCGATGCCGGCCGTTTCGGAACCGCCCGCTGCGACCGTGTCGTTCGCGATGCTGGAGAAATACGCCGCGAGATCCTGCATGTCCTGGTCGCTCATGCTGGACGCCTGCGCCTGCATGGTCGGATGCTCGCGAGTGCCGTCCTGGTAACCCTGCAATGCCGCGAGCAGGTAGGCTGCTTTCTGGCCGCCGAGCTTGGGCACGCGATAGGAGGGATAGGCGTTGCGATAGCCTTTGATGCCGTGGCACCCCAGGCACGTATAGGCGAGTTTGACGCCTCGCTCCGCATCACCCTGCGCAGCGGCGGGTGACGCCAGCAACGCGCAGGCAATGCCTAGCGTCAGGACTGATGCGACGATCTTCATCTTCGTAACAAACTGTAATCTCGGGATTTGGCCAGCCCCGGCGTCATTGCCGGGAAATCAGAGGCGGCTATGGTAGTGACACTGGCCCGCGAATTCCAGACTTAGTTCCTCGAATCAGCAAGTCGCCATGCTAGGATCATCGCGCAATTCGCCACCCGGAGACACCTCCTTGAGAAAGAGCATCATAATACTGCTCGTCATCGCTGCCATCGTCGTGTTGTTATCGCCCGGCATAATTGGCCGGATCGCCGAGGAGTCCGTCGAGAGCAACCTGCAGTGGGCCGCTGACGAGAATCAGGGGATCGTCGTGACCGCGGAGCGCTTTGATCGGGGCTGGTTTTCGTCGGAGGGCCGTCACCGGATCGGGATTCAGGACCCTGCAATGCAGGGCGCACTGGCGATCCTCGCCGGCCGCGAGCCGGGCGATGGCGACGCGTCCCTGGTTATCGACACGCGAATCGACCATGGCCTGATTCCCGTCGCCTCGGTGGGCCGTGCCGAAGGCTCACTCGCCCCCGGTCTCGGCCGTGGCGTGTCGACACTGTTCATCGAGTTCACTGATGGTCAGACCGTTCCGGTCCCCGGCACGATTTACTCGACCATCGGCCTAAACGGGGCCCTGTCCGCCAACTACATCGTCGAGCCCGGCAATCTCGAGGCCGACGGCAGCACGGCAAACTGGGGCAATACGAACATCGAGCTCTCGACGGATCAAAAGTCAGAGAGCTTCGTCGTCGATGGGGTGATCGAGTCGCTCGTGGTCAGCGACGCGGGAGACACCCTGCGGCTCGGCAAGACGGCTTTCTCAGGCGTTCAGCGCCCCAGTCATTTTGGCATTTCGCTCGGGGATTTCGAGATCGACGCAGAGTCCGTCGCGATAGAGGAAAACGGCATCGAGACTTACCGCCTGGGGCCGGTAGCGATGTCGGGCACCTCGGATGTCGATGGGCAGCGCGTTAACGGCGACTTTCGCATGAGCCTCGACGCACTCACCATACCGGGTTACGGCGATTCCGGTTTTGACATCGCCATGCGCTTCACCGGCCTGGACGGTGCGTCGCTCGGGCGCATGGTTCGAACGCTGGACGAAGCCGGTGACGACGCGAGCCCGCAGGAGCTCCAGCTCCTGTTGCAGGACGATCTCGAAAAACTTGCAGCTGCCGGCTTCGATCTGCATGTCGACCAGTTCGACTTCGACATTCCGCAGGGCCCCGTCTCGGCCCGAATGCGCTTTACGATGGAAGAATCCGGCGCCGGCGACTTCGACCTCTCGTCGGTACTTATGAAACTCGATGCCGAGGCCGACCTCTCGGTGGCCGAAGGCTTCGTCGACCATGCGATGGCGATGAACCCCGATGCTGGCGCCATCGTCAGCATGGGTTACCTGAGGAAGAATGGCGACGTCTACGAGATGCGTGCCGAGTACGCGAAAGGCCTGCTGACGATCAACGGTGCCCCGATGCCAATACCGATGGGCGGGCAGCCGTCTCCGGAGTTTTAAAGCTCGAGTTCTTCTGCACGATGACACGCAACGCGTGCCTCGCCGACGGGACGCACGAGCGGCAATTCAACCCGGCAGCGTTGCTCCGCATAGCGGCAGCGCGGATGAAAGGCACAACCGGAGGGCGGGTCGATGATCGACGGCACTTCGCCGCTGATTGACAGCCGGCCGCCCGGTGCAAGCGGATCCGGCACCGGCACGGCGTCGAGCAGTGCCCGCGTGTACGGATGCCGGGGGTGCCTGAAAATCCCGGCGCCATCGGCCAGCTCCACGAGCCTGCCGAGATAAAGCACCATCACCCGGTGGCTGATGGATCGAACGACAGCCAGATCGTGCGAGATAAACACGATGGCGAGACCCGTGGCCTGCTGCTCCCGATGCAACAGGTTCAGGACTTGCTGCCGCACCGAGCCGTCGAGCGCTGCGACCGCCTCGTCACAAACCAGCACGCGGGGATTCACGATGAGCGCGCGCGCAATCGCGACGCGCTGTGCCTGGCCGCCCGACAACTGGTGCGGGAACCGGCCGAGCAGGTCCTCGTCGAGTCCGACTCGTTGCAGCGCGTCGGCGACCCGCTCGCTACGTGCCTTCGCGTCCAGCTCCGGCGCGTGCACAGTCAAGGGCTCGGCAATGATCCGCTCGATACGCAGCTGCGGATTCAGCGATCCGGCCGGGTCCTGAAATACGAGCTGCAGGTCACGGCGCGTCTCGATCGAACGCGCCTGTAGCGGTCCGGCAACTTCCTGGCCGCAGAACGTGACCCGTCCTGCCCGCATCGGTACCAGGCCCAGGACAGCGCGCACGAAACTCGATTTGCCGGACCCGGATTCCCCGACCACGGCGACCGTCTCCCCGGCCTGCAGCTGCAGGTCGAGGTCCATCACGGCGTGCAGTTGCAACCGCTCATTGCGCTCCGCGTAGCTGACCGACACGTTGTCCGCTTCGAGCACGAGCTCGGCGGACTCGGGCGCTGGTGGTGAATCGCCATCGAGGCGCGGTGCCGCATCGATAAGTTTGCGCGTGTGTGATGCGCGCGGCTCCGAGAACAGCTTGCGCGTTGGCCCCTCCTCGACGAGGCGGCCAGCCTCGATGACGACCAGGCGTTCGCAGTGCCCGGCGATAATTCCGAGATCGTGCGTGATCAGCAGCAGCGCGGTTTCTTCACGGATGCGTTCGAGCAGCTCGAGTATCTGGGCCTGAACCGTGACGTCGAGCGCGGTCGTCGGCTCGTCCGCAATGAGCAGGTCCGGTTGGGCCAGCAAAGCCGATGCGATCATTACCCGCTGGCGCATGCCGCCCGAAAGCTGGTGTGCATAGGCACGAAACTGGCGCGCCGGGTCGGGTAAGCCCACGCGATCGAGCATGTGCATTACGCGTTGGTCTACCTCGCGCCCGTCGCTGATGCCGTGCCGGAGCAGAACACGGCGCAGCTGCTTGCCGATCGGCACGTAGGGGTTGAGCGCCTGCATGGGATCCTGGAAGACCATGCCGATGCGCTCCGCGCGAAGGGTGTTGAGCTGCCGCTCGGGCGCGCCGACGATCTCGGTGCCGGCGAAGTCGATGCTGCCGCTGATCGCGGCCTTGCCCGGCAGCAGTCCCATGATCGCCAGGGCCGTTTGCGTCTTTCCGGACCCCGATTCGCCGACGAGGCCGACCGACTCACCCGAACCCACGCCGAACGAGAGCCCGCTGACGACGTCTTTGTCGGCGTAGCGAACACCGAGCCCGTTGACGTCGAGCAGGCTCATTGCGATCGCCTCGAGTCGAACAGGTCGCGCATCCCGTCGCCAACAAAATTGAAACACAGCAGTATCGCAGCCAGCAGCACTCCCGGTATCAGCAGCATCCACGACGCGCCTTCCATTTGCTTGGTGCCGTCATTCACGAGCTTGCCGAGCGACGTTTGCGGCTCCTGCACGCCAAGGCCGAGGAAGCTCAGGAACGACTCGATGAGGATGGCCTGGGGAATCGTCAGCGTCACGTAAACGATGACGATGCCGACCAGGTTCGGAGCGATGTGCCTGAAGATAATTCTCGGCGTGGACACCCCAATGAGCTGCGCCGCCTGGACGAACTCGCGCTCGCGCAGGCTCAGGGTCTGCCCGCGGACGATGCGCGCCATGTCGAGCCAGTTGATCGCGCCGATCGCGACGAACATGAGCAGGAGGTTCCTTTCGAAAACGACGAGCAACAGGATCACGAAGAATATGAAGGGCGTGGCGTACAGGGTGTCGACGAGCCGCATCATCACGGCATCGACGCGGCCGCCGATGAATCCCGCGGTCGCGCCATAGAGCACGCCGATCAACAGGCTGACGACGCTTGCAACGATTGCCACCACGAACGTCACCTGGACACCCATCATGGTTCGCACGAAAAGATCGCGGCCCAGGTCGTCGGTGCCGAAGACGTGTCCCGCGCTGGCCGTGGGTGCGCGCAGAATATTGTCGAAGTTCGTCGTAAGGTATTCGTTCGGGCTGATCCAGGGCCCGATAATCGAGACCAGCGCAATGGCGAAGAGAATGCCGCCACTGGCCACAACGGTCTTGCTGGTCCGCATGCGCGCCCAGATTCTCGCGACTGCGCTCATTGCCGGCGAATCCTCGGGTCAATCGCGCCGTACAGCAGGTCGACGATGAGGTTCAGGAGCACGATCAGTGCCGCATAGAAGATCACCACGCCGAGCACCAGCGTGTAGTCGCGGTTCAGCGAAGCCCTCACGAACAGCTGGCCCAGTCCCGGTATGCCGAAGATTTCCTCGACGACCACGGAACCGGTAAGGACGGCGGCCACTGCGGGACCCATGTACGACAGTACCGGCAGCATGGCCGGCTTGAGCGCGTGGTAGCGCACGATCGCCGCGGTGCCCAGGCCCTGGGCGCGGGCCGTTCGTATGAAATCGCTCGACAATACATCGATCAGGCTCGCACGCGTCAGGCGCGCAACGTACGCAATCTGCGGCAACGCGAGCGACAGGACCGGCAGCAGAAACCGCGAGCCACCCTCGCTGCCCGTCCAGCTGGCGGGCAGCCAGTGCAGCTTTACGGCAAAGAACAGCACCAGCACCGGCGCAATAACGAACACCGGGATCGAAATCCCCGTCATCGCAAAGCCCATCACGACTTTGTCGAGCGCCGAATTCTTGTTCAGCGCCGCGACGATACCGAGGCTGACGCCCACCACGGTAGCCAGCAGCATCGCGAGCATGCCGAGCTGCACGGAGACCGGGAACGAGCGGCCGATGAGTTCGCTCACCGTGTAATCGCGGTAGCTGTACGACGGCCCGAAGTCGCCCCGCAGCACACCACCCAGGTAGCGCAGGAACTGCATGGGCAGTGGTTCGTCGAGGTGGTATGCCGCCGCTATATTTGCCTCGATATCGGCCGGCAACGCGCGTTCGTCATCGAACGGGCCGCCCGGCGCGGCATGCACCAGCAGAAACGCGAGAACGATGACCAGGAGCAATGTCGGGATTGCCCCCAGCAGTCTGCGCAGCGTGTATCGGAGCAAAGCGTATTTCCCTTACGGGCGCCCGTCCTGTTCGGCGGCGCCGAGGCTCAGGTGTTGACTGTAATGGTAATTCAGTATGTTGTCCTGCCAACCTTCGACCTCGGGCTTGACGAGGTGTTTGCTGACGTAGAAATACAGCGGTATGACCACATGGTCGGCCAGTAATACGCGCTCGGCCTCCTCCAGGTACAGCCTGCGCCGGTCGAGATCGACCTGCTCTCCGGCCGACCGCATCAGCTCGTCATACTCGGCGTTCGAATAGCCCGGCATGTTTGCGGCACTGGAGCCCTGCATGATGGCGAGGAAGGTGTTTGCATCGTTGTAGTCGCCGAACCAGCTCGAGCGGAAGACCTCGGTGACTTCCCGCTCCCGCATCTGGTCGAGCAACACCTGGAACTCGACGTTGACGATCTGCGCTTGTGCGCCGAGGACGTTGCGCCACATCGCCTGCACCGCCAGCGCGATTCTCTGCTGCGTATCCGAGGTGTTGTAGCGCAGCTCGAAGTGCAGCGGGTTCTCCCCGCTGTAGCCGGCCTTCCGGTAGAGGCTCTGCGCGATCGCGTTGCGCTCCTGTCGGCTCAGGTCGGCGTACGGAAGCTGCACCGGCTCGTAATTGTCGACGCCCGGCGGCACCCAGCTGTAGGCGGGCGCCTCGCCGCGCCCGGTTATGGCCTCGACCAGCACCTCCCGGTCTATGGCCATGGACAGCGCCTGCCGCAATTCCGGGTTGTCGGCAAACGGCGGTTTCGCCATGTTGAAGCCGTAATAGTAAACCCCGAGCGTCGGCGCGATGTGCAGCTCGCCCGGGTAGTCGGCGCGAATCTGGTCGAAGTTGTCGGGCGGCACGCTGCTCGTGATGTGAAGCTCGCCGGCCCGGTAACGATTGAACTCCGCCATCTCCTGCGTCACGACATGATGGCGAACGACATCGATCGACGTCTCCGCATCATTCCAGTAATGCGTGTTCCTGTGCAGCTCGATGATCGCGCCTGGCTCCCAGCCCGCCAGCACGTAAGCGCCATTGGAAACCAGGTTGCCGGCACGAACGAAGGCATCGCCGTGTTGCTCGGCCGAGCCGCGATGCACCGGGAAGGTGCTCGGGTGGGTCAGGAGGCTCAGCAAGTACGGTGTCGGCCTGACCAGCGAGATGACGAGCGTACGTTCGTCCGTTGCAGAGACGCCGAGCTCGTCCAGCTCCCGCTTTCCTGCAACGATGTCGGCAGCATTGGCGACGTTGCCGAGCTCGGCCGCATAGAACGCGGCCGTCGCGGGATCGACCAGACGCTGCAACCCGAACACGAAATCTGCCGCGGTGACGGGGTCGCCGTTCGACCAGCGCGCCTCGGGCCGAATGCGAAACGTGTAGGTCAGGCCGTCCCCGGAGATTTCCCAGCTCTCCGCCGTGGCCGCAATCATCTCGCCTGCGGCGTTGTAGCTCACCAGTCCTTCGCCGATATCGCGCAGCACGTCCGCGGCCTGGACGCTGCGGCTCTTCTGCGGGTCGAGGGATTCGGGCTCGGCGGAAATTGCGCGATCCAGCACCGGCGTGTCGGACTGGCGCGCATCGCGGTCACTGCCGCCTTTACCGCAGCCGTGCAGCGTGACCGCGGCGCCCGCCAGCATCACGACGATTACCGGCAGCAGTCGAATTGTCTTCATGGTTTGTCCCGGGTCAGGCTGTTTTGGCGAGCTGCCGCTTCTTGAGGTGAATCAGCAGCAACGATACGGCGGAAGGGGTCATGCCTTCAAGGCGGGATGCCTGGCCGAGCGTAACCGGGCGCGCCGACTCCAGCCGCTGCCTGGCTTCATTCGAGAGGCCGTCCACCCGCGAGTAGTCGATGTCGGCCGGCAGCCTCAGTTGTTCCTGCTTCGCGTGTTTAGCGATTTCCCGTTGCTGGCGGTCGATATAGCCCGCGTACTTCGCGCGCACCTCGATGGTAAGTTCGACCTGCTCCGCCTGCTCCTCACATTCGAACCCGTCGCGGGCCATCGGCCCGACGCCGCCCAGGCCGGTGACGGCGCGGAAGCTCAATTCGGGCCTGCGCAAAAGGTCCGATGCCGTGCACTCCCGGGCAAGCCCCCGGCCGAGGATGGTCCGGTCCGCGGCATCGACCGCGGCGGGCCTCACGAGGATGCCGTCCAGCCGCCGCTGCTCGCGCGCGATGGCTTCCTGCTTTTGCCCGAACAGCGACCAGCGCCGGTCGTCGACGACGCCGAGTTCGCGTCCGACCGGCGTCAGGCGCTCGTCGGCATTGTCTTCGCGTAAGGTCAGGCGGTATTCCGCGCGGCTCGTGAACATCCGGTACGGCTCGCTGACGCCGCGCGTGATCAGGTCGTCCACCAACACGCCGATATAGGCTTCGTCCCGCCTCGGGTACCATCCCTCCTGTCCGCGCGCCGCGCGTGCGGCATTGATGCCGGCAAGGATCCCCTGCGCGCCGGCCTCCTCGTAGCCCGTCGTGCCGTTTATCTGGCCCGCGAAATAGAGCCCCGCGACGTGCTTCGTTTCGAGGGTCGGCTGCAGATCGCGCGGATCGAAGTAGTCGTACTCGATTGCGTATCCCGGCTGGGTGATACGGGCATTCTCGAAACCGACGATCGAGCGCACAAAGCGCTCCTGCGTTTCGGCCGGCAGGCTCGTCGAGATGCCGTTCGGATACACCAGGTCCGTGTCCAGCCCCTCAGGCTCGACGAAGATCTGGTGCGAGGGCTTGTCGGCAAAACGCACGATCTTGTCTTCCACCGACGGACAGTATCGCGGCCCGACACCGTCGATCTTGCCCGAGTACATCGGCGACTCGTGCAGCGACGCCCGGATGATCTCGTGGGTTGCTTCGCGCGTCTTGGTGATGTGGCAGGACACCTGCCGGGGATGCTCTGCGCGCTCGCCGATGAAGGAGAAAACCGGCGCCGGTAAGTCGCCCGGCTGTTCCTGCATGACCTCGAAGTCCAGCGTCCTGCCGTCCAGCCGCGGCGGCGTGCCGGTCTTCAACCGCGCTACCCGGAACGGCATTTCCCGCAGTCTGTGCGCGAGCCGGATCGATGGTGCATCGCCCGCGCGGCCACCCGGTCGCTCGGTGGCGCCGATCAGGATACGACCGCCGAGGAACGTGCCCACGGTCAGCACGATCGTAGGAGCGATAAATGACTCGCCGTCCGCGGTTACGGCGCCGGCAACGCGGCCGCCATCGACGATGAGGTCAACGACATTGGCCTCCGCGATCGTCAGGCCGGGCTGGGCTTCCAGCAATCCCTGGATGGCACGCCTGTAGAGGGCGCGGTCGGCCTGAGCGCGGGTCGCGCGCACGGCCGGGCCCTTGCTCGCATTCAGCGTACGGAACTGGATCCCGGCACGATCGATGGCTGTCGCCATGACGCCCCCGAGCGCATCGATTTCACGCGTCAAATGCCCCTTGCCGATACCGCCGATCGCCGGATTGCAGCTCATCTGGCCCAGTGCCGAGCGCTTCTGCGTGACCAGTAACGTACGCGCACCCGCGCGCGCGGCGGCCGTGGAGGCCTCCGTTCCGGCGTGACCGCCTCCGATCACGATGACATCGAACCGATTGCGCATGGGCGATATTGGTCAAAAAATGAGCAACACTGGGCGGCGCATTTTAGCGGCCTTTCTTTACATGCGGAAGCGGCATCGCCAAGATAGCGCGGCTTTCACGAAGGCCAGGACGCCTATGCTGCGCAGCAAACCCTTGCTCTTGACCGCCGTATTTCTCTCCGGCTTCATGCCGGCGCCCGCCTTCCCGTCGCTGGAGCTCGAAGACTGCCGCATCAGCGCAGGCCCGGCGTTCCCCGGCATCAAGGCCCGCTGCGGGACCCTGCTGCGGCCTGAAAACCCGGACGACGCCGGCTCGCCCGAGATCGAGATCGCGGTGGCCGTGGTTCCCGCGCTGGACCTCAAGCCGGAGCAGGACCCGTTCGTGCCACTTGCGGGCGGACCGGGCGCGAGCGCGATCGAGTTCTATGCGGCCTACTCGCAAGCCTTCGAGCGCGTCCGCCGCCATCGCGACATCCTGCTCGTCGACCAGCGCGGTACCGGCTCGTCGTCGCGCATGGATTGCGACGTCGACGACGACATCATCGAGGGTAAATTCAACGAAGAGCAGGTGCTCGAAATTACCCGGGACTGCCTCGACGCGCTGCCTCATGACCCGCGGTTCTTTACGACCAGCGTCGCCGTTACCGACCTCGAGGCAGTACGGCAGGCCCTTGGTTATGGCCCGCTGAATCTTTATGGCGTTTCCTACGGGTCGCGGGTGGCCCAGCACTTCGCCAAGCGCTTCCCGCGCGCGACCCGATCGATAGTGCTGGACGGCGTGGTGCCGCCCCAGATCGTGCTGGGGCCCGAGATTGCGACGGAGGCCCAGGTCGCCCTCGAGCAGATCTTTGCCCGCTGTGCGGCCGACGAAGCATGCAATACCCGGTTCCCGGGGCTGCCGCAGGCGTTCCGGCAGATTCGTGCCGAACTGGAAGAGCAGCCCGTCACCGTCGAATTCCCGAACCCCGTCACCGGGGAGCTGGAAGCCAGCGAATTCGGCTCCGCGGAACTCGCCGGGGCGGTCCGGCTATTGGCGTATCGCTCGAGCTCCATGGCGATCCTGCCATTGCTGATCGACACGGCTGCCGGTGGCAACTTCGAACCGCTCGCGGCACAGTTTCAGATGATTGCCGCGCAAATGTCCGACGCGCTGGCCCTCGGCATGCACAACTCGGTCATGTGCTCCGAAGACGCTCCCTTTTACGACGATACGGCGATCGATTACGAGGCGCTCGAGGCAAGCTACATCGGGGTCGTGCAGCTCGAAGCGATCGAGGCGATGTGTTCCGTATGGCCGCCAGGGCCCGTCGATGACGACTTTCGGGCGCCGCTCGACACCGCCATCCCGGTGCTGTTGCTGTCGGGAGACGCGGACCCGATCACACCGCCGCGCTATGCCTCGCTCGCGATGGTCGATCTGGAACGCGCCCGCCATCTCATCGGCGTGCAACAGGGTCACGGCCAGGCGGCCGTCGGCTGCACACCCCGGGTGATCGGGGACTTCGTGGCATCGGCCGACCCGGTCGGCCTCGATGCGCGCTGCCTCGAGCGCAGCTTCGTCATGCCGTTCTTCCTGGATTTCGGGGGGCCGGCGCCATGATCAGGGTTGAGGGTATTCACAAGTCCTTCGGCAAGGTGCGCGCCGTACGCGGTGTGAGCTTCGATGCGCCGGACGGCAAGATCACCGGCCTGCTGGGGCCGAACGGTGCGGGCAAGTCGACGACGCTGCGCGTGCTCTACACCGTCCTCAGGCCCGACGAGGGCCGCGCGTCGATCGACGGCGCCGACGTGGTCACGCAAAGCCTCGAAGCACGTCGCCGCATCGGCGCGCTGCCACACGGCGCCGGTCTCTACCCCCACCTGACGGCACGCGAGAACATCGCCTACTACGGGAAGCTCTGCGGGCTCGAAGCCATGTCGATCGATGAGCGCGTGGAGAGCATCATTCGCCTGCTCGAGATCGGCGACTTTGCGGACCGCCGCACGAAAGGCTTCTCGCAGGGACAGCGAACCAAGGTCGCGATTGCCCGGAGCCTCGTGCACGACCCGCAGAACATCATTCTCGACGAGCCGTCGAACGGCCTCGACGTCATGGCCACTCGTTCGCTCCGGGACCTGATCCTCAAACTCAAAGACGCGGGACGTTGCGTCCTGTTCTCCAGCCACGTCATGCAGGAGGTCGCCGCGCTTTGCGACGATATCTGCATCATCGCCAACGGCAGGGTCGCGATCGACGATTCCGCCGACGGCATCCGCGAGCGGACCGGCTGCGACGACCTGGAGGACGCGTTCGTCGAGGCGATCCAGATGGTGGGGCCGGCATGATGCGGACCCTCGTCACGGTATTCCGGAAGGAAGTACTCGACAACGTGCGCGATCGCCGAACGCTTGCCTCGGCGCTGATCATGGGCCCCTTGTTCGGGCCGATGCTGTTTGCGTTCGTAATCAACCTGTCCATCGAGCGTTCGCTCGATGACGCCGAGCGCGTCACCGAGCTGCCGGTGATTGGGCAGGAGCATGCCGCGAACCTGCTTCGCTACCTCGAAAGCCGCAACATCGACATCGTCGAGGGCCCGGCCGATCGCGACGCGGCCCTCGATGCCGTTAGCACCGGGATACATGACGTCGTGCTTATCGTTCCACCGGAATTCGGGGAGCAATTCACGGCCTCCACTCCGGCCAGGGTCGAGCTGATCACGGACCAGGCGAATTCCCAGGCCGACCGCGAAGCTCGCCGTGTCCGGACCGCACTGCGGGCCTACAACCAGCAGCTCGCTTCGATCCGCCTGACGGCGCGAGGCGTGAGTCCGCTCGCCCTGCGGCCGTTGAACATCGACGAGGTGGACATGTCCACGCCGAGCGGCCGTTCTGCGGTCCTGCTGGGCATGATGAGCTATTTCTTCATTTTCGCGCTGCTTATGGGCGGCATGTACCTTGCCATCGATACCACCGCCGGAGAGCGGGAGCGTGGTTCCCTCGAGCCGCTGCTGGCGCTTCCCGTCACCCGCAACCAGTTGCTGCTGGGCAAGCTCGCCGCCACCTGCGTCTTCATGGCCCTGTCACTGGGCCTGTCACTGGGTTCTTTTTTCGTGGCCCTCAAGTTCATGCCGCTGGACGAGCTGGGCATGACGCCCAACTTCGGGCCCGCAACGGTGGGCGCGTCGTTCCTGATCCTGGCGCCCTTCATCCTGCTCGGCGCAGCCGTAATGACACTGGTCGCATCGTTCACGAAGAGCTATCGGGAGGCGCAGACCTGGCTCAGCGTCGTGCTGCTTGCGCCGACCCTGCCGATACTCATCGTCAGCATCCTTACCCTGAGGCCGCGCCTCGAATTCATGTTCGTGCCCAGCCTGAGCCAGCACCTGTTGCTCGTCGACATGGTCAAGAATGAACCCCTGGACCCGCTGCACGTAGCGATTTCCGTTAGCAGCACCCTGCTGTTCGGCGGCCTCCTGACCTGGATCTGCGCACGCCTGTACCACCGCGAGGGGCTCCTCGGTTGACAATCCCGGCCAATTGCCCACCATGGGCAGTCCGGGCACAACGATAACTATTATGTCCCTGTTCTCCGAGCTTCGACGTCGCAACGTCTTCAAGGTCTTGCTGGTCTACCTCATCTCAGGTTGGCTGATCGTCAAGCTCCTTCATCACCTGCATCCGGTGATCGGCCTGCCGCACTGGATCGAGAAGCTGGTGGGCCTGATGCTGCTCGTCGGCCTGCCGCTGGCGCTGTACTTTGCGTACATTTACGAGTTCACGCCGGTCGGCCTGAAGAAGGCCGTGGACGTCGATCAGACCCAGTCGATCGTCTATAAGACCGGGCAGAAACTCAATGCGGCGCTCGCTGTAATGATGTTCCTGCTGCTGGCCGCGATGGTCGTCGGCCGCCTGTTTCCGGAGCCGCCGGCGTTAATCGACAACAGCCCCGTCATGCAGGCGCCCACGATGCAGGGCGTGCCACCCGAGATTCGAAGCGTAACCCTCGAAAACGGGCTCGAGATCATTGTCTGGCCGGACCACGACATCCCCAATGTCGCACTTTATTATTTCGTTCGCGCCGGAGGGCGCAACGGATATCCGGGCATCACCGGCCTGTCGCACTTCTTCGAGCACATGATGTTCAACGGCACCGAGGACCTCGAGCCGGGCGAATTCGATCGCATCATGGAGGCGGCCGGCGGCCACAACAATGCCTATACATCGAATGACATCACCGTCTACCAGGACTGGTTTCCGCGATCAGCGCTGGAGACTGTCTTCGAGATCGAGTCCGAGCGCCTTCAGAATCTGGAGTTCGACGCCGAGGCCATCGAGAGCGAACGCGGCGTTATCGCCTCGGAACGCCGCACGACTGTCGACAACAACAATATCAGCAAGCTGGTGGAACAAGTGCGAGCCACGGCCTACGTTGCACACCCCTACCAGTTTCCGATCATCGGCTGGCCGTCCGACATCGAGTCATGGACACAGGAAGACCTCGAGAACTTCTACCGGACGTACTATGCGCCGAACAACATCACGATGGTTGTCGTCGGCGACGTAACGCCCGACGAGATCTTCGAGCTCGCGGAAGAGTATCTCGAGGACATCCCGGCGCAGGATCCGCCCGCGGACGTGCGCACCGTCGAACCGGTGCAACAGGGCGAGCGTCGCGTCGTCATCGAGACCGGCGCCCAGACGCCGATGCTGCACGTCGCTTTTCACGCAGGCGCCGCAGCCGATCCTGAAACGCTGGCCATGCGGCTGCTGCTGAGCATACTCGTCGACGGCGACTCGTCCCGCCTGCACCGACTGTTCGTCGAGGAGGAGCAGCTCGCGATCGCGATCGGCGGCTTCCTGTTCGAGGGGTTCGACCCCGGCCTGGTGTATTTCTACGCAACGCTGCCTCCGGGTGGTGATCTCGGCTTGCTCGAACAGCGCCTGTTCGAGGAACTCACGCGCATCGCAGAAGAAGGCGTCGGCGAGGTGGAGCTCGGGAAGGCGAGCAACATTGCGCTGGCCGACTTCTGGCGCACGATGGCCACGATTAACGGCAAGGCCGCGAGTCTCGGTGAGGCCGCAGTTTTTCGCGGCAGCTACGAGAAACTGTTCGACCTCGCGCAGGACATCGAGGCCGTTTCCGGCGAGGATCTGAAGGCCGTCGCGGCCAGCGTCTTCCGCCGCAGCAACGCCACGATCGGCGCGCTGTATGTGCCGGCCGCGGAGGAAGAGGAATGATCCCGGGCCGGGCTCTCGCTCCCTTCGCCGTCCTGCTGCTGGTGCTCCTGGCCGGCAGCGCGTTCGCTGACAGCGTCACGCTGCCGGCGTTCCATCGGTTCGAACTCGACAACGGCACCGTGCTGTTGTTTAGCCAGGAACCCGAAGTGCCGCTGGTTTCGGTGGCGGCGGTCCTGCGCGGCGGCGCGGTGACCGATCCGGCGGAGCACAGCGGGCTCGCGAACCTGCTTGCGTCGCTGCTCGAGAAAGGTGCCGGGGAGCGTGACGCCGCGCAGTTTGCGGAGACCGTTGACGCGTCCGGCGGCAGCCTTACCAGCCGCGCCGATCTCGAAACCATAACCATCTCAGGGACCTTTCTCGCGCGCGATGCCGGCCTGATGGTCGAGCTGCTCTCCGACATGCTCTTGCGGCCCAGGCTTGACGAGGCGGAACTCGAGAAGCTGCGGGAGCGCTCGATTAACTTCATTCGCGCGGCAAAAGACACCAACCTCGATGCGCTGCTGCCGATCTACGGCCAGGCCTTCCTGTTCGGCGGGCACCCTTACGGCAACCCGGTGAGCGGCAGCGAAGCGACGCTTGCGGGGATCAGCCACGAAGACGCCCTCGGTTTTTACGAGCAGCAGCTCGGTGGCGACCGGTTGACGATCGCCGTGACGGGGGACTTCGACGTGGCTCTTATGAGCGCCCGGCTCAGCGAGGCGTTCGGCGACTGGCGCCCGGCAGCCGCTGCCTTGCCCGAGATCGCGCCTGCGGTGCAGCAGGCCGGGCGTCGCGTACTGCTGATCGACAAACCCGGTGCCACACAGACCTATTTCTGGCTCGGCAACGTCGGCGTCGCGCGCGATTACGAGAACCGCGCAGCGCTCGACATCGCCAACACGCTCTTCGGTGGCCGCTTTACATCGATGCTGAACACGGAGCTGCGGGTGAATTCCGGCCTGACCTACGGCGCACGCTCGCAGCTCTCCCGGGCATCGCAACCAGGCTCGATTGCGATCACATCGTTTACGCCCAGCGAGACCACGCTCACCGCGATCGACATGGCACTGGGCGTGCTCGGCCGGCTCCACGAGGATGGCGTGGACGACGAGATGCTCGCATCGGCCCGCAACTACATCCTCGGGCAGTTTCCGACGGCGCTGGAAACGGCCGCCCAACTCGGCAGCCAGCTGGCGGCGCTGGAGGCGTTCGGTCTCGATGTTTCCTATATCAACGATTACGGCGCGGCGCTCATGTCGGCCGACACGGAGACGGTAGCGACGGTGATCGACACGGTCTTCCCTGCGGCCGAGGACCTCGTCTTCGTGCTGCTCGGCGATGCCGAAGTCATTCGCGAACAGGTGAGCAAGTACGGACCCTTGATAGAAATGCCGATTACCGAACCGCATTTCAGGCTGCAAGCGCCCGCCGAACAGTAAGCCTCCGGCCGGCCCATCCGGCCTCACTTGCCGATACAGAATTCCGAAAAGATCCGGCCCAGCAGGTCGTCCGGCGTGAATTCGCCGGTAATGTCTCCGAGCGCCTGCTGGGAGAGGCGCAGCTCTTCAGCGAGCAGCTCCCCGGCGCGCGCGGCCCGAAGCGCCTCGCGGCCAGCCTCGAAATGCTTCTGCGCCCTACGCAGCGCCTCGACGTGACGGCGGCGCGCGGTGAATGCACCCTCCCCGAGATCCCGGAATCCCGCGAGTTCGCAGATGCGCTTGCGCAGCGCGTCGAGTCCCTCACCGGTTCGCGCGGAGAGCAGTACGACGGGGCTTTCGCCCTCGATAATGCCCGGCCGGTCGCCGCTCCGGTCGATCTTGTTGCGCACAATCGTAACAGGGACGCCGGCGGGCACGGGCTCCTCGATGCGCTCGGGCACCGGCTCCGTCGCATCCTGGATCCAGAGTACTGCGTCCGCCTCTGCCATGGCCTTTCGGGCGCGGCGAATGCCCTCTTCCTCGATGCGGTCCGGGTTGTCGCGCAACCCGGCCGTATCCACGAGCTCGACGGCAAGGCCATCGATATTGATGCGCTCGCGCAGCACGTCCCGGGTCGTGCCGGCTATTTCCGTCACGATGGCCGTGTCCTCGCCCGACAGGCGGTTCATGAGGCTGGACTTGCCCGCGTTGGGTTTACCGACGATGACGACCTGGTAGCCGTCGCGCATCACACGGCCTACGGCAGCTTTCGACAGCAGCGAATCGAACGCCCCCGCGCAGGTTGCCAGCCGCTCACCGAGTTCATCATCAGCGAGAAAATCGATTTCTTCTTCGGGAAAATCGATCGCCGCCTCGACGTAGATGCGCAGCGATGTCAGCTGTTCGGCGAGCTCGTTGACGGCGTCGGAAAACGCGCCGCTCAGTGAGCGCAACGCGGCCCGGGCGGCCTGCGCCGTAGCGCTGCCGATGAGGTCGGCGATGGCTTCCGCCTGCGCCAGGTCGAGCTTGTCATTCAGAAAAGCGCGCTTCGAGAATTCGCCGGGCCCGGCCAGCCGCGCACCAAGCTCGACAGCCGCGTCCACCAGCAGCGACATGACGACCGGTCCACCGTGACCGTGCAGCTCGATAACCGATTCACCGGTAAAGGACGCCGGCCCCGGGAAGTACAGCGCCAGCCCCCGGTCCAGCGGCTCGCCACGGGAATTCAGGAAGGTGACATAAGTGGCGACCCGCGGTTCCGGTAAACTGCCGAGCATGGCCCGGGCGATGCGCTCGGAATCACCGCCGGAAACGCGCACGACTCCCACTCCGCCCGTACCGGGCGGAGTAGCCAAAGCGACGATCGTGTCGTTGACGGTCGGCATGAGGCAATGAAAACACAGGAAACCTCGATATGCAGGACAAGAAGGTCACTTTCGAGAACGACGACGGTCACACGCTCTCCGGGCTCATGGCCCTGCCGGCGACCGCGCCGAAAGCGTGCGCCCTGTTCGCGCACTGTTTCACGTGTTCCAAGAACCTGAAGGCGGCGACAAATATCGCGCGGGCACTGACCGATTCCGGCATTGCCGTGCTGCGCTTCGACTTCACGGGGCTCGGCCAGAGCGAGGGCGATTTCGCGGACACGAATTTTTCGTCGAATGTCAGCGATCTGCTCGCCGCCGTGCGGTTTCTCGAAGAGAATTACAGGGCGCCGGAGATCCTGCTTGGCCACTCCCTGGGCGGCACGGCCATCCTGCAAGCCGCTGCCGACGTTCCTTCCGCGGTCGCGGTGGCGACGATTGGTTCGCCCTCGGAGCCCGATCACGTCCGTCACCTGTTTTCGGGTGCCGAAGAAACGCTGCGCGCTGAAGGCATCGCAGAGGTGAGCCTCGGCGGGCGGCCGTTCACGATAAGGCAGCAGTTCCTGGATGACCTGGAGCGCCACGAACTACCCGCCACCGTCAAGTCGCTGCGCAAGGCGCTACTTGTTATGCATGCGCCGCTGGACGACATTGTCGAAATCGAAAATGCGTCGGAACTGTTTGCGCGAGCCCTGCACCCGAAGAGCTTCATTAGCCTGGACAAGGCAGACCACCTGCTGAGCCGCGAGCAAGACTCCCTGTATGCCGGCCACGTGCTCGCGGCCTGGGCAACTCGCTACCTCGGGCCCGAAAGCATCGCCGCGGTACCCGGTGGGCTCGATGCCGGCAGCTACGAGACCGCCGCGCGCACGCAAATAGGCGGTTTCCGGACCGAGGTTGTTGCCGGCGGCCATGCGCTCATCGCGGACGAGCCCTCATCGGTCGGGGGCACCGGCGCAGGTCCGTCGCCTTACGACCTGCTGTCTGCCGCCCTGGCCGCCTGCACCTCGATGACCCTGAAGATGTACGCATCGCATAAGAACCTGGACCTCGAGTCCGCAACGGTGCGGGTAAGACACGGCAAGATCCACGCGAAAGACTGCGAAGACTGTGAGAGTTCCGATGGGCGCATCGACCGGTTCGAGCGCGAGCTGTCGCTGCAGGGGTCGCTAACCGACGAACAGCGGCAACGACTGCTCGGGATTGCCGATCGCTGTCCGGTGCATCGCACGCTGCACAGCGAGGTCAAAGTGCGGACCGCGCTTGCTGATCCCTGAGCGCGAACGCGTTTTGTGACCGGGTTCACCGCAAAGAGTGTGAACCAGTTCCACACTACGCGCTCCACTATCCGCAGTCAGGGCCCGCACAGGCCCGCTTTCAGGGAGGAAGTCATGAGCAATCCTTACGACACGGCAAAACCAAGGAAGGCCTCGGTTCTCGGGCCGACACTGAAATTCAAGGGCGAACTCACCGCCGACGAAGACCTGATGATCCAGGGCAGCATCGAGGGGTCCATCAAGCACTCGTCGAGCCTGACGATTGGCGAGAGCGGCCACGTCAAGGCGAACGTTGCCGCCGAGTACATCGCCGTCGAGGGCAATGTCGAAGGCGACATCCACGGCAGTCAATCAGTTACGGTTCGTGAGACGGCCGACATCACCGGCAACATCTCGAGCCCGACGGTCTCGCTGCTCGAGGGGGCGACGTTCAACGGCAACATCGACATGAGCGGCAAGGCCTTCGCGAAGACCGGGGACCACACCGCCACCCCGGAGGCGGCCGGGCCGGTTGCCGCGAACGATGACGCCGGCAATGAAGCTGCGCAAGAAGAGGCCAACAAGGCTGCCGCAGCAGCGCCGCGCAAGAAGACCGCGAAGGTCAACAAGAAATCGGCTGATGCCGCCTAGAACCCGGGAGACTCATCATGTCTGATACGCAAATAATGAAATCCCCGGGCGAAGATAACCCGGCCCTGACCGAATCCCAGGTCATCGCCCTGCGCGACGTTCCCGGCTCGGTCCGCAAGGAGCCCGAGATGACCGGTGAACCCGTCTCCGTGATCGGCGAGACGCTGCACTTCAAGGGCGAGTTGTCAGCCGGCGAGGATCTCGTCATCGAGGGCAAGGTCGAAGGCACGATCAACCAGGGCAAGTGCTGCCTGACGGTCAAACCCAAGGGTCAGATCATCGCCAACGTCAACGCCACCAAGATATTCATCGAAGGCAAGGTGACGGGCGACCTGTCGGCAACCGTCAGCGTAACGGTGCGCGAAAGCGGTGTCATCGAGGGCAACATCATTGCGCCACGTGTTGCAATCACCGAGGGCGCGACGTTCAACGGCAACATCCAGATGCGAAACCCCAAGGACGCCCCCGGCGGCTGAGCGTCCCTGCCGCGATTGGCGCGTATCGGCCCGGCCGTGCGCGCCGATCACGGATTCCTGTAGCGCATTTCTGCTGCCGGCCGGCTACTTTTCCTTGGTCTTCTTTTTCTTGCCGGACTTGCGGTTCTTTTCTTCCTGCTCCACGACCCGGTTGATTTTCCACTGCTGCGCAATCGACAACACGGTATTGGTCGCCCAGTACAGGACGAGCCCCGAGGGGAAGAATGCAAAAAAGCCCGTGAACATGATCGGCATGATTTGCATCACGCGAGCCTGCACCGGATCTGCCGGCGCTGGGTTCAGTTTCTGCTGCAGCAACATGGCCGCGCCCATGATCAGCGGCAATATGAAGTACGGGTCGCGTGTCGACAGGTCGGTGATCCACAACGCGAACGGCGCCTGGCGCATTTCGACGCTCTCGATCAGCACCCAGTAAAACGACAGGAAAAACGGCATCTGGATCAGTATCGGCAGACAGCCCGCGGCGGGGTTGACCTGCTCCCGCTTGTAGAGATCCATCATCTGCTGTGACAATTGCTGGCGGTCGTCCTTGTAGCGCTCCTGCAGCGCCTTGATGCGCGGCTGCAGGTTGCGCATCTTCGCCATGGAGCGGCCGCTCGTCTCGGTCATCTTGTAAAACGCGAGTTTGATCAGCACCGTGACGAGGATGATCGACACACCCCAGTTGCCCACGTAGCCGTATATGAACGCGAGCAGCCAGAACATCGGCTGCGAGAGAATGGTCAGCCAGCCGTAATCCACCGTCAGCTTCAGCCGCTCGTGTAGCTCGCCGAGCTGAGACTGGACCTTGGGCCCGACGAACAGCTGCCGCGAGAAGGTCTCGGCGGCGCCCGCTTCCACGGTGCGCTTACCGCCGACCACGCTAGCGATCATCGTGTCGCCCTTCACCTCGACCCTGTAGACGTGGGGGGCGCCGGCCTCAGGAATAATCGCGCTTAGAAAATGGTGCTGAATGGCGGCAACCCAGCCGTCCGGCGTCGAGTACTCGACAGGCCCCTTGTCCTCGAGATCGTCACGCTTGAACTTTTCGGCCTTGTCGCCGTTGTATGTCTGGGGTCCGTCAAACGAATAGGAGTCCACGTCGAACATGGATCGGTCCATGCCCTTCGAGCGGCGCAATAACTGCGTGTACTGGTCGCCACGCCAAGGCTCAGCGCTGTCGTTCGAAAGCGTCTGTTCGATCCGGATCGCGTAACTGCCGCGCGTGAATACGAAGCGCTTTTCGATGCTGACGCCGCTCTCGTCCGTCCAGGTCAGCGGCACCACGAGTTCGTCGTCATCGCCGAGCGTGTACTCGCTGCGCGCCGAACTGAACACGGCTTCGTGGTCGGCGCTTGCGCCACTCGAGCTGCGCAGGCCGGTGCGAATCAGTCCGAGATTGCTTCGTTCGGGGCTGAGGAGCTCGACGAGATCATTGGGCCGGTCCTTCTCGATCGGATAACCGAGCAACGTTGCCCGCACCAGCGTGCCGCCGCGCGTGGAAATCAGCAGCTTGAGCACATCGGTGCGCACGATGATGGTCGTGCCCTGGCCTGGCGCATCTGCGGGCTCGCTGCCCGGCAGGGTAGCGCCCGTCTCCTCCGTCTGGTCCACCGTTTCCCCGAGCTCGGGCAGCGCCAGTTGCTCTTCGGCTGGTGTTGCCGTCGCCTGTTCGGTATCGGCCGGCTGCGTCACGGGCACGGGCGCCGGCCCGTAATCCTGCATCCAGGTCTGGTAGGCCAACCAGAGCAGGACGCCGAAAGCGGCCCATACCAGCAGTCGTTGATTGTCCATGCCTTGTTATTCCTGCCCGCCTGTCATGCCGCTTTTCCGGCTACATCGTCGCCAGTGACCCGCCAGGCTGTCAAACAGTTGTCGGCGTGTAGCCGTAGCCGCCGCCGGCTGGTTGATCACAACCACGTCGAGACTCGCTAGTTCAGCCTGGTGTTGCCTGAAAGATTCCCTGACGATACGCTTTATTGTGTTTCTCGATGTCGATTTACGGCAATGCTTTTTCGAGATAGCGAGTCCCAGCCTCGCATCGTGCCCGCCATTATGGCGGCTGAGCACCGTGAACCATTTGTCGCGGCTGCGGTTCGCTTTCTCGAACACGCGGCCGAACGCCGCTGCATTTAACAGCCGGTTACGTCTGCGAAACCGGAATAATGCGTTGCGTGACGTGCCTGGTTCCAATCCTGGTGGTGGCCGTGCCGGCCGCTCGACTACGGCGTCAGCTTCGCGCGACCCTTGGCGCGGCGGCGCTTGAGGACCAGACGGCCGGCTTTGGTCGACATACGTGCGCGGAAGCCATGCGTGCGTGCGCGCTTCAGATTGCTGGGCTGATACGTACGTTTCATGTTCCTGCTTCCTGTATTTTCGGGCGGCCCCCGGACGCCGCCCGCAAAAGGGCCGGCAAGGTTACGCGCGCCCCCCGGCAGTGTCAATAGACGCTCCTGATAAGGGGTATTGCGTCACGCCGTGTCGGGGAAATTCACGATATGGCAGCAGCCTCCTATACGGTATAGACTGCCCGGTCTCACTCGCAAAACCACCTGCCTAGGGCATATTGGGGATTTCCTTGCCGGCCGAAACAACGCTCTGGAATCGCTGCATCCGTGACCTGCAGGCGGAGCTGCCGGAGCAACAGTTTAATACCTGGATCCGCCCGCTCCAGGCCGTCGAAGACGAAGGCCGGCTACGGCTGCTTGCGCCCAACCGGTTCGTCGTCGACTGGTTACAGGAACACTACATCCAGAGGATTCTCGAGATCATCGACGGCTCTGGTGGCAATACGGAACTTGTCGTCGAGGTGGGGTCGAGGCAGGGGGCTCCGCAGCCCCTGGAGCGACCACGGCGCGTGATGCCCGGCATGCCGTCGCCGGACAGGGGGCCGGCTACGATTGCTTCGCGGCTCAACCCGGCTTTTACCTTCCAGACGTTCGTGGAGGGCAAGAGTAATCAGCTGGCGCGGGCGGCCGCATCGCAAATCGGGGAGAATCCCGGCACCTCGTATAATCCGCTTTTCATTTACGGTGGCGTCGGGCTCGGCAAGACCCATCTCATGCACGCGGTGGGCAATTCCATGGTTGCCCGGAACGCGAATGCCCGCGTTGCTTATGTGCATTCGGAACGATTCGTGGGCGACATGGTTCGCGGCCTTCAGCACAACAAGATTTCGGAGTTCAAGCGATCGTATCGGTCGCTGGACGCATTGCTGATCGATGACATCCAGTTTTTCGCGGGCAAGGAACGTTCCCAGGAAGAGTTTTTTCACACTTTCAATGCGCTGCTCGAAGGCCAGCGGCAGATCGTTTTGACCTGTGACCGCTATCCGAAAGAGGTCGTTGGTCTCGAGGAGCGCCTGAAGTCCAGGTTCGGTTGGGGGCTCACGGTATCGATAGAGCCGCCAGAACTCGAGACCTCTGTCGCGATCCTCATGAGCAAGGCCGAAGCCGATGGCGTCGCGCTGCCGGAGCAGGTTGCGTTTTTTATCGCGAAGCGGATTCGTTCCAATGTACGAGAGCTGGAGGGCGCCCTGAGGCGTGTAATTGCAAATTCGAAGTTCACGGGCCGACCGATCAACCTCGAATTTGCCAAAGAAGCGCTGCGCGACCTGTTGGCGTTGCAGGAACGCCTGGTATCCATAGAAAACATCCAGAAAACCGTCGCTGAGTATTTCAAGATTCGCGTTGGTGATTTGTTATCGAAAAAGCGCAGCCGCTCGATCGCACGGCCAAGACAGTTTGCGATGGCGCTGGCGAAGGAGTTGACCAACCACAGCCTGCCGGAAATCGGCGATGCCTTCGGTGGCCGTGATCATACGACGGTGCTCCACGCCTGCCGCAGAATCGCATCGCTGCGCGAGACGGAAAAACGCGTTGATGAAGACTATCTGAATCTGTTAAGAACGCTTACCGGATAGTGTGGATAACCGGTGGATAACAACAGCAGATGGTTTTATCCACATATTACTAACAGTAGTGCGACGGGAAATGCACCGCTTCAGATTTGATTTATTGATACTTAAGTATTTGTTTTATATATATGTTTTTAAGTTATGCACAGTTGTTTGCTTGGCTAATAACTATAGTAATCTAATAATCTCCAATAATTATTAACAGGTGGAACCTATGAAGTTGAGTGCAAGCCGGGACGTACTCCTGAAGCCGCTGCAGGCGGTTATCGGGGTTGTGGAGCGGCGGCAAACGATGCCGATTTTATCCAACGTCCTGCTCGTGGCAAAAGACGGTGAGCTATCGGTTACAGCAACAGACCTCGAGGTCGAACTGGTTGCGCAGGTGAGTGTCGATGTCCAGGCGGGCGGGGAAATCACGGTATCGGGGCGCAAGCTCCTGGATATTTGTCGCGCCTTGCCCGAAGGGTCAGAGGTCGCGGTGAGCGTCAGCGGGGAAAAGCTGCACGTTCGGTCCGGGCGGTCGAAATTCGCGCTGGCGACATTGCCGGCGGCAGAATTCCCGAGTATCGAGGACATCAAGGCAAGTCAGAGTATATCGGTGAGCCAGGAGGTGCTGGGACGGCTGATTGAAAAAACGCACTTTTCGATGGCGCAACAGGACGTTCGGTATTACCTGAACGGGATGCTGCTGGAAGCGGGCGGCAGGCATATACGATCCGTGGCAACAGATGGGCATCGGCTGGCCCTTTGCGAGGCGGAGCTGGACGGGGCGGAACTCGATCAGCAGCAGGTGATCGTGCCGAGGAAGGGCGTCCTCGAGTTACAAAGGCTGCTGAGCGGAGAAGGCTCGGTGGATGTCGTTCTCGGCGCTAACCACGTGAGGATTCAGCTCGACGGCATCCGGTTTACTTCGAAGTTGATAGATGGCCGGTTCCCGGAGTATGAGCGGGTGATTCCGCAGGATTCGTCGAATGAGTTGCGTGCTGAAGGGGCCGTTTTGCGCGGTGGTCTGCAAAGGACCGCCATCCTCTCGAACGAGAAATACCGGGGGATTCGGCTCATTATCCGCGATGACGCGGTGGTTCTGCAGGCGCACAACCCAGAGCAGGAAGAGGCGGAAGAAGAGCTCGAGGTCAACTACAGCGGAGACGACATAGAGATCGGCTTCAACGTGAACTACCTGCTGGATGCAATCGCGGCCGTGGATGGGGACGAGGTAGCGCTCTCGGTAGTAGACAGTAATTCCAGCTGCCTGATTCGAGCGCCCGGAAAGGATGATTGCAAGTTTGTGGTTATGCCCATGCGCCTGTAACGGGGCGCCCGGGCAGACGGCGTGTCGATAAAGCGTTTCACGGCGCAGGGCTTTCGGTGCCTCGGTAACATAGAGCTCGAGCCGGATCCCGACTACACGCTGATACACGGCGCGAACGCCTCCGGTAAAACGAGCCTCCTGGAGGCGTTTGCCTATCTCGGGCGCGGCAAGTCCTTTCGCGGCGCCCCAACCACAAACCTGATTCAGCATGGGGAACATGAATTCGTCCTGTTCGGCCAGGTCGAGGCGGCGGGGCGCCTGGTCAGCGTCGGCGTGCGCAACAGCCGGGGCGGCCTGGAGGTTAGGGTGGACGGCGACAGCAGCGGGGGCGCGGCGGCACTGGCCGCGGCGTTGCCGCTGCAGGTGATTGACCCGGATGTTCATAATCTGGTCAGCGGGGGGCCCGATGAGCGAAGGCGGTTCCTGGACTGGCTCGCGTTCCACGTGGAACCGGGGTACCTGGCCCTGTGGCGGCAGTTTCGTCGCGCGCTGAAACAGCGGAATGCGGCGCTCAAGGGGGGCGGAAACCGGGGGGCGCTGTCGGCCTGGGACAAGGAGTTCTGCGAGCTTGGTGGGCGCGTGGATACGGCGAGGCAGGCGGTTCTCGCGGCAGCGCTCGAGACGCTTCGGGAGCATGGGTCGGCGTTGCTTGGAGCGGATATCGATTTCCGCTATGCGTCCGGGTGGAGCAGGGACAGAAGCCTCAAAGAGGCGCTCGAGGACCATTTTGAACGTGATTGCGTGCTGGGAACGACGCAGGTCGGGCCGCACAGGGCAGACCTGCGCCTGATCTACGATGAGCGCCAGGCGCGGCGACTCGTATCGCGGGGCCAGCAAAAGCTGCTTGCGAGCGCAATGATTCTCGCTGCGACCGAAATCGCCCAGACCGCGCTGGAGCGCCCGTTGCTGTTGCTGCTAGACGACCCGGCGGCCGAGCTTGACCGTGTTTCGCTGGGCCGGCTGATGGATCGGGTGGCCGGGTTGGGCAGCCAGGTCATCGCTACCAGCCTCGAGCGGGACGAGTCCCTTTTCCCTGCCGCCCCGCGAGTGTTCCACGTGGAACAGGGCGAGCTACGCGCGGCCGTCCAGGGCTGACGCAGACCCGCCCGCACCGAGCCAGACGGGGCCTGAAACCCGAGAAAAAAGAATGCTTTAAGGCTCGTTCAAGGGTCTGATTTTGATACAATATGTCGGTTTTAACTCTAGGAAACGGGATGACCGACGAGACGGAATATACTTCCAGTAATATCAAGGTCTTAAAGGGCCTTGAGGCCGTTCGCAAGCGGCCCGGAATGTACATCGGTGACACCGATGACGGCACCGGGCTGCACCACATGGTTTTTGAGGTCGTCGATAACTCGATCGACGAAGCCCTCGCCGGTCATTGCAGCACCATTACCGTCACGATTCACGCCGATGAATCGGTCACCATCACGGATGACGGCCGCGGCATCCCCGTCGACGAACACCCGGACGAAGGTCGTTCCGCAGCGGAGGTCATCATGACGGTGCTGCATGCGGGCGGCAAATTCGATGACAACTCCTACAAAGTCTCCGGTGGCCTGCATGGTGTCGGTGTTTCGGTGGTTAACGCGCTGTCGGAGCAGCTTGTCCTGACGATTCATCGCGAGGGAAAGACGTATCAGCAGGAATACGTGCACGGTGAGCCGCGGGCGGCGCTGGCCGAGATCGGGGAGACCGACCGCACCGGCACGACACTGCGATTCAAGCCTAGCGGTGATACGTTCACCAATATCGAGTTCCACTACGACATACTCGCGCGTCGCCTGCGGGAGCTGTCGTTCCTGAACTCGGGTGTGCGCATCCACCTGATCGACGAGCGCGACGAACGCGAAGACGTCTTTCAATACAAGGGCGGGATTCGCGCATTCGTCGAACACCTGAATCGCAACAAGAACCCGATACACCCGACCGTCTTTCATTTCTCGAGCATGTACGAAGGCGTCGGCGTCGAGGCGGCGCTGCAGTGGAACGATGGCTATCAGGAGAACATGTTCTGCTACACGAACAACATTCCGCAGAGGGACGGCGGCACCCACCTGGCCGGTTTCCGCAGCGCGCTCACGCGCACCATGAATGCTTACATCGAAAAAGAGCTCAGCGGACGTAAGGAAAAAACGACGCCCTCGGGTGACGATGCCCGGGAAGGCCTGACGGCCGTGTTGTCCGTAAAGATCCCCGACCCGAAGTTCTCCTCCCAGACCAAAGACAAATTAGTTTCATCTGAAATTAAAGGCATCGTCGAGCATGCCATGGCCTCGAAACTCGAAGAGTATTTGCTCGAGCAACCGCAGGAAGCCAAGGCGATCGTCTCCAAGATCATCGATGCGGCGCGAGCGAGGGAGGCCGCGCGCAAAGCGCGCGAGATGACGCGCCGCAAAGGTGCGCTGGATGTCGCCGGGCTGCCCGGCAAGCTGGCCGATTGCCAGGAGAAGGACCCGGCCCGCTCGGAGCTGTTCCTCGTCGAGGGTGACTCCGCCGGCGGCTCCGCAAAACAGGGCCGGGATCGTCGAACCCAGGCGATACTGCCGCTCAAGGGCAAGATACTGAACGTCGAGAAAGCGCGTTTCGACAAAATGCTTTCGTCCGCCGAGGTCGGCACCCTGATTACCGCGCTCGGCTGCGGAATCGGCAGGGACGATTTCGATCCCGACAAACTGCGCTATCACCGCATCATCATCATGACCGACGCGGACGTGGACGGCTCACACATACGCACGCTGTTGCTCACATTCTTCTACCGGCAGATGCCCGCGCTGATCGAGCGCGGGCACGTCTACATCGCGCAACCGCCGCTTTACAAGATCAAGCGCGGCAAACAGGAGGTATACGTAAAAGACGATGCCGAGCTGAACGCTTACCTTCTGGCGTCAGCGCTCGACAACGCCGAGCTGCACGTGAACGCCGACGCGCCGTCCCTTTCGGGGCTGGCACTGGAGTCGCTGGCCAAGGAATACATGGCTGTCGAGAATATTTTCGAGCGCCTCGCGAGCCGCTACGACGAGCATGTGCTGCGCGAGGTCGCGCGGCTGCCGGAAGTTACGGCGGAGCTCGCCGAAGACCTGGACTGGCTGGAGGGGTGGACGGAACAGCTCTCCGCGGCGCTACCGAAAGCCAGCGGCGACCGGGCACAGAAAAACGGTGACGGCGCCAGTTACGTCGCCACCCTCGAGCGCGGCGACGAAGACGGAGAGGGTGTGCGCATCGCGGTCATGAAAATGCTGCACGGCATGGGCACCACGCGTTACCTGCCACGGGAGTTTTTTGAAACCAACGAATACAGGCACATCATGGCCCTGTCGGCAAAGCTCGACGACCTGTTGGGCGAAGACGCTTTTATCAGCCGTGGAGACCGGCAAGGTGCGGTCGAACACTTCTCGGAAGCGGTTGACTGGCTGATGAACGAAGCGCGCCGCGGACAAAGCGTACAACGGTACAAGGGCCTTGGTGAAATGAACCCGGACCAGCTCTGGGACACCACCGTCAACCCGGAGACGAGACGACTGATGCAGGTAAAGATCGAGGACGCGGTGAAGGCCGACGAGATCTTTACGACACTTATGGGCGACCAGGTAGAACCACGCCGGGAATTCATCGAGAAGAACGCCCTGACGGTATCGAACCTCGACGTCTAGGTATTGCGCAAGACTGCATGGAGGCGGGTCGCAACGGGCCCGCAAGGCCGGGACATGCCCGATAAACGAATTGCTCTGCACGCCGCCTTCGTTCTGCTGCTGCCACTGGTGGTCGCCATGTTCGGCCTGACCTTTTGGGCCGCGTTGTTGCTGGTCCTGTTGGTCCTCCTGTGGCGATGGATGATTGTGCTTGCTGGCTTCGTGCGACCGCCCGCGGGCCCCGACATGGCGCTGGAGACGATCTCCGCGAGCCATTTCGTGGAAAAGGTCCGCTGGTGCATGGATCGCCTCGGTCTCGAGTACGAAGAGGTGCCGTGGTGTGGAACGCTCGGTGCGTTTTACCTCGGGCGTACCGTGCCGCGCCTGCATTTCCGCACGGGCATGGTGCGCTCGCAGATTGGCAACTCGCCGGAGATCCTGCGCTACCTGTGGGGGGCCTATGGCGCCGAGCGCGGCGAAGCTGCCGTTTTCCTGAGGCCGACCAAAGACCGCCTGGAATTCGAGCGCCAGATAGACCGCTGCGGCGTCAGTTTGCAGGTGTGGATCTACTATCATCTTCTCGATGACCCCGCGCTTTGCAAGCACGCGTGGGGTGTCGACAGTGAAGCCATACCCGCGTGGCAGCGCAAATTGATTGGCGCGCTGTACCCATTGCAGGCCCTCATGGTTCGGAAGGCATTTCGAGTCAACGAGACGCATTACCGAAAATCATGTGAACGCATCGAAGCGCTGCTCGCCGAAACGGAGGCGAGCCTCGCCGACGGCCGGCGCTCGATACTCGGTGACGAAACCATCAACTACACGGATCTTGCCTTCGCGGCCATACAGGGCGCCTGGCTGCAACCCGAAGGTTACGGCGGTGGCGCGGGAATTCGTATCGAGCGCAGCCGCGTCCCCGCTGCGATGCGGCGTGATATCGAGCGCTGGATCGAGGATTACCCGAGGGCGAGCCGGTTTGTCGAGGAACTTTACGCGGAGGAACGTCGTGGCGACTAGCACCATGAGAGCGGCGGCACTTGCGGCCGCGCTAAGCTTTGCGCCCGGCTGCGCAGGCACGCCGGAGACGCCGCCGGAGACCCAGGCGATCCGGGACTATATCGAGGTCGGTGAACTGCAGGAGGCGGAGCGCATACGGACACACGGCAGCGACAAATGGATGCCGGCAACCCTGTATTTTGCGATCTACAGCGGGCGAGACGGCCGGTTCCTGCTCGCGTTTGCGCGTCAGTGCCGCGAGATGGTCGACAACACCTCGATTACGCCGGACCGGCGTTACGATCACAACGTGATGCGCACGGGCATCGATACCCTGAGGGGCTGTCGAATCGACAAGATGTATCCACTCACCGAGGCGCAGGCACAGGAAATCGAGGCGCTCGTGAAGATGGCGGGCGGCGGAAACTAATCACGCCATCGCCTGTCTACCTCGTGGGCCCCGGGGGCGATGGAACAGGTTCTGCGGCGGCAAGAGACACAGCAAAACAGAGGGGAAATACGTGAGGAACATTTTACTGGCGGCCGCCGCCATGGTGGCCATGACCGCCTGCGGGCAGCAGGAAGCACCAACGAGCTCGGCAGAGGCCGCAACCGAGAGGGGCTCCGGCATTGCGCTGGAGAATATGGATACGAGCATCCGCCCGGGCGACGATTTCTTCTCCTACGTCAACGGCAATTGGGTCGCCAACACGGAGATCCCCGCCGACAAAGCGAGTTATGGTGGATTCTCGGTTCTCGCCGACCAGGCCCAGGAAGAGGTCAGGGCGATTATCGAGGAAGCGGCTTCCGGCAATTTTCCGAAAGGCTCGGACGAGCAAAAGGTCGGTGATCTCTACAAGTCCTACATGGACATTGAGACGCGCAACGCCAGGGGCATGACGCCGCTCGAGCCCGAGCTCGCGCGCATAGAGGCGATCGAGAACCACGACGAACTTGCCGCGCACTTTGCAGCGGCAAACCGTCGCGGTTACCCGGTGCCTGTCGGCATCGACCAAAACGAGGATTTTCGGGATCCCCGGCGCTACATGATCTACGCCTGGCAGAACGGCCTCGGGCTGCCGGATCGCGAATACTACTTCGCCGAGGATGACGTGTCGGCGGACATTCGCGCCAGGTACCCGGTACACATTGCGGCGATGTTCGACCTTGCGGGCTTCGAGAACGGCGCTGCCGCGGCGGCCGGGATCATGGACCTCGAGACGCGGATCGCGGCGGCGCACATCACCAAGGAGGCCGCGCGAGACTGGGCGAACAACTACAACAAGGTGCCGCTCGAACAACTCAATGCCGTCATGCCGAACTTCAACTGGCAGGGCTATATCGAGGAAGCCGGGATCGCCGATATTGACGGCCTGGTCCTCATGATGACCGCCTACTTCGAGGAGCTTGACGCGATCATCGCGGAGACCGACATCGATACCTGGAAGACCTACCTGCGCTGGATGGCGCTCAATTCACGCGCCAATGCGCTGAACGATGCGCTGGACAAGCAGGATTTCGAGTTTTACGGCAAGTTGCTGCTCGGCACCGAGGAGCAGCGTGCCCCCTGGCGCCGCGCGGTAACGGCGGTAAACGGTCTGCTCGGCGAGCTCGTCGGCAAGGTCTACGTGAAGGAGCATTTCCCGCCCGAGGCCAAGGGGCGGATGGTCGAGCTGGTCGGAAACCTGGTCAAGGCATATGACAAGAGCATCCGGGAGCTGGACTGGATGTCCGATGAAACCCGGACACAGGCGCTCGACAAGCTGTCCAAGTTCAGGACGAACATTGGTTACCCGGACGTTTGGCGCGACTATTCGGCCATCGACATCGAGGCCGACGATCTCTTCGGCAATATCGAACGCGCCACGATCGCCGAGTACGATCGCCTGATCGCGAGGCAGGGCGGTCCGGTCGATGATGCCGAATGGCCCATGACGCCGCAGACGGTCAATGCCAGCTATCGCCCCTGGAAGAACGACATTACTTTCCCGGCCGCTATCCTGCAGCCGCCGTTTTTCAACTTCGCGGCCGACGATGCGGCTAACTACGGCGCAATCGGCGCGGTGATTGGCCACGAGATTGGCCACGGCTTCGACGACAAGGGCAGCACCTTTGACGGCGACGGCGTCATGAGAAACTGGTGGACCGAACAGGACCGGGCGGAATTCGGGCGTCGCACGAAGGACCTGATCAATCAGTACAACGGCTACGCACCGTTCGAGGACCTGACCGTCAACGGCGAGTTCACGCTTGGCGAAAACATAGGCGACCTCGGCGGGATCAGTATTGGCCTGCTCGCATACAAGATATCGCTCAATGGCGAAGAGCCGCCGGTCATCGACGGTTTCACCGGCGTCCAGCGCGTCTTCCTCGGCTACGGGCAGATCTGGCGCAACAAGTATCGGGACGAGGCGCTGCGGCAGCTGATCATGACGGACCCGCACTCGCCTTCGATGTACCGGACGAATGGTGCGGTCAGGAACGTGCCGGAGTTTTACGAGGCCTTCGATATCGCTGAGGCGGACGCGCTGTACCTTCCGCCCGAGGAGCGCGTGAAGATCTGGTAAGGGTGAAACAGGTGTCGGAGGAGCGGCTCGCGGACCGCGATCGTAGACCCGAGCGCGCTCCTACGGGCCGTCACTCGCGGCTTTCTGTTTGTAGATGTCGCTGATTTCGAGCATCTTGGTCTCGACCCATTCCTGAACCATCAGGTTGGTTTCCTTGGGGTCGCGGCCGGCCGCGTCAATGGGCGGGCCGATACAAAAGCGCACCTTGCCGGGCCGCTTGATAATGCTGCGCCGGCCCCAGAAGTCACCTGCGTTGTGGGCGACGGGCACGATCTTGCAGCCGGCATCGCGAGCGAGCGCCGCCCCGCTGACGCCGTAACGCCGGGTCTCGCCAGGCGGCATGCGCGTACCCTCGGGAAAGATCGTTACCCAGACTCCCTGATCGAGCTTCTTCTTGCCCTCGCTGATCACCTGCTTGACCGCGGAGCGGCCGGCGCTGCGCTTGATGAATATCGGATCGAGCATCAGCTTCATCGCCCAGCCCAGGACCGGAACATACATGACCTCGCGCTTGATGACCCAGGCCGTCTTCGGAAACACCGTGACATGCCAGTAGGTCTCCAGCGTCGACGTGTGCTTGATCATGATCACGCTTGGTTCGTCCGGAACGTTTTCCAGGCCCTCGATCACCGGCTCCATGCCGCAAAAGAAATGCCCGGCCCGGACGGCGAGGCGGCAATAGCCGCGCGTAATAGCCCAGTGCACGTTTGACGGCGCCCAGAATGTGAGCAGTATGAGCGAGGCCGCGATGGCGGCCGAACCGCCGCCGAAAGCAATGAACAACAGCGAGCGGATTAATTGCATGTCACGCAACTTCGTCGATCAGTGCGCGGGCGGCGGCGGCGAGGTCATCGTAAACGGCGACGCCGGCAAAGCGCTCCGGCAACGCCGCCTCGGTCTTGCGGCCCTTGCCGCTGCGAACGAGGACCGGGCGGGCGCCGGCGGCGGCAGCAGCCTCCAGGTCGCGCAGCGCGTCGCCGACGACCGGCACGCCGGCCAACGAGGTGTCGAAGTGCTTGGCCAGCTGCTCGAGCAACCCCGGCCTCGGTTTGCGGCAGTCGCAGCCCTCGTTCGGGCCGTGCGGACAAAAAACGATGCGGCTGATGTGGCCGCCAGCCTCGTGTACCAGGCCGAGCATCTTGGCGTGCATCGCATCGAGCGCAGCCTGGTCGAAGAGCCCGCGGGCGATGCCGGACTGGTTGCTCGCTATCGCCAGCGTAAACCCGGCTTTCGTCAGCGCGGCAATTGCTTCCAGGCTCCCCGGAATCGGCCGCCACTCGTCTTCGTTCTTGATGAACGCCTCGGAGTCGTGATTGATCACGCCGTCGCGATCGAGAATGATCAGCCCTTTGCCGAGACCTGCGCCGCTCATCTTCAGGCGACAGACAGCCGCGAGATATCGGCCACGTCGAGAAACAGGGCTCTCAGCCCCGCGAGCAAAGCGAGGCGGTTGGACCTGACGGCCGTATCGTCAGCCATCACCATGACGTCGTCGAAAAACCGGTCCACGGGCTCACGAAGCGCGGCAAGCGCCTGCAGTGCGCGGGTGTAGTCTCGCTCCTCGAGCAGCGGCCGAACGGTTCCCTCGGCGGAAACAAGCGCATCGTAGAGCGCGCGCTCGGCGCCTTCCTCGAGCAGGCTCTCGTCGATGTCGCTCGTCTCGGTAACCTCGGCCTGCCGCAGGATGTTCGCAATGCGCTTGTTGGCGGAGGCCAGGCTTTGTGCTTCGTCAAGCCGCAGGAACGCCTGCACCGCGTGCAAACGAAGCTCGAAATCCACCAGTGATGCAGGCTGCCGCGCCAGCACGGCATCGAAAGTCTCCGTATCGAGTTCCGGATCACGGTCGAGGAAGTACCGCCGCAACCGGTCGCTTATGAACGTGTACAGCAACTCAGAGAGCACCTGCGGGTCTTCCTTGCCGGCCGGCTGCAGCTCGAGCGCCTTCGCAATGAGTGCTTTGAGGTCAAGGTCCAGCCGGCACTCGATCGACAGCCGAATGATGCCGAGCGCGGCGCGGCGCAGGCCGAATGGATCCCGGTTGCCCGAGGGCTTCTTGCCGATCGTGAAAATCCCGGCGAGCGTGTCGAGCTTGTCCGCCATCGCCACTACGCGGCCTTCGTCCGTCTCCGGAAGAGCGTCACCGGCGAACCGCGGGTGGTAGTGTTCGCCGATCGCCGTCGCGACGGCATCTGTCTCGCCGTCCGAGATCGCGTAGTAGCGGCCCATCGTGCCCTGGAGGTCAGGAAACTCCCCGACCATGCCCGTCAACAGATCGCATTTGCAGAGCTCCGCCGCACGCCCGGCCTGTGAGCCGTCAATGCCCAGGCGCTCAGCGACCCAGGACGCGATCTCTGCGGTCCGGGCACTCTTGTCGTACAGGCTGCCGAGGCCGCGTTGGTAGACCACCTCCCGCAGCGCTTCGCGGCGCGTCGAGAGCGCCTTGCGCCGGTCACTGTCCCAGAAGAACGCCGCGTCCGCGAGCCGCGGCCGGATTACGCGCTCGTTACCGTCTCGAACTTTGTCGGGCTCTTTGCTCTCGAGGTTGGCCACCGTTACGAAGCTGGGCAGAAGCGCACCGGAATCGTCAGCGACCGGGAAATACCGCTGGTGGCCGGTCAGCGTGGAAACGACGACCTCGCGGGGCAGCTCGAGAAAAGCCTCGTCGAACCTGCCCAGTACCGGCACCGGCCATTCCACGAGCGCAGCGACCTCGTCATAAAGCGACTCACCGTCGACGATATGGCCCTTCGCCTCTATCGCGCAGGCTTCCACACCCTTGCGAACCAGTTCGCGGCGGACGCCAAAGTCGGCAATGACGCGACCTTCCCGCTCGAGGGTCTCGAGGTAGGCAGACGGCGCGGAAATCGTAATCGGGCCCCTCGAATGAAAGCGGTGGCCCATCGTCGTATTGCCACACGCGATGCCCATGACGCTCCCGTCGATGACTTCCGTGCCGTGCAGCACGACGACCCAATGTATCGGGCGCACGAACTCCGCTTCACCCGCGCCCCAGCGCATGCGTCGCGGAATCGGCAGGTCGGCCAGTGCCTGCTCGATGAGCGCCGGCAGCAGCGCCGCGCTCGTCTCGCCTTTCTCCACGGTTTCCGCTGCGAGCCACTCGCCTTTGTCCGTCTTGACGCGGCCCAGCTCGGCGACGTCCACGCCGCACTTCTTTGCGAACGCGGTTGCGGGCGGCAACGGGTTGCCGTCGTCGTCATAGGCGACCGAAACGGGCGGTCCTTTTTGCGACAAGCGACGATCTTCCTGGCTCGCCGCAAGTTTTTCCACGATCACGGCCAGGCGCCGCGGGCTTGCGTAGGCATGCACGTCGCCTGCTCGAGGCGTGCCTCGTCTATTGCGCCGCCGAGATTTGTGGCGAACGCATCCATCAGTCCACGCAGCGCTTTCGGCGGAAGCTCCTCGGTACCGATCTCCACGAGCAGGTCGGCGGGCTTCATGCGCGCTTGCTCCGGGCGCGCACCGACTCGATCATCGGGAAACCCAAGGCCTCGCGGCTCTTGAAATAAGCCTCTGCGACCGCGCGCGCCATGGTGCGGACGCGCAGGATATAGCGCTGGCGTTCGCTTACCGAGATGGCCTGGCGCGCGTCCAGCAGGTTGAAGAGGTGTGATGCTGCGAGCATTTTTTCGTAGGCCGGCAGCGCGAGGTTAAGTTCGATGAGGCGCTCGCAGTCGTGTTCGGCATGATCGAAGTCGTGAAACAGGTTATCGATATCGGCTTCTTCGAAATTGTAACGGGACTGCTCGACCTCGTTCTGGTGGTAGACATCGCCGTAGGTGATGCGTCCGAGCGGGCCGTCGGTCCAGACGATGTCGAAAATACTCTCGACGTTCTGCAGATACATCGCCAGGCGCTCGAGCCCGTAGGTGATCTCACCCGTTACCGGCCGGCACTCCAGGCCGCCGACCTGCTGGAAGTAGGTGAACTGCGTCACCTCCATGCCATTAAGCCAAACCTCCCAGCCGAGGCCCCAGGCGCCGAGAGTCGGAGACTCCCAGTTGTCTTCGACGAAGCGAATGTCGTGCACGAGGGTGTCGATACCGATGGCCTCGAGTGACTCGAGATACAGATCCTGGATATCGTCCGGCGAGGGCTTGATCGCGACCTGGTACTGATAATAGTGCTGGAGCCGGAACGGGTTATCCCCGTAACGGCCGTCCGTCGGTCGCCGGCTCGGCTGCACGTAGGCCGCGCTCCATGGCTCCGGCCCGACCGCACGCAGGAACGTCGCCGGGTGAAAGGTGCCGGCGCCCATCTCCTTGTCGTAGGGCTGCATCACGACACAGCCACGCTCTGCCCAGTACTGCTGCAGGCGGAGTATCAGGTCCTGAAAGGAAAGAAACGATTGTGCGTCCTTGGCACTCATTGAGCGGGGTCACTTGCGGAAAACCCGCGCAGTATAGGGTACTCGGGCGAGTTCGGACACCACCACCCGGCCCGGCCCTGGCCGAGGCGTAATTATCGAACGGCGACCGTTCTTGTCCCGGCGGGCGGCCGGGGCACTTGTCTCCCTCATGGCTCGCTACGCGGCGCCTGAATGCGGCCGGCCAAAACGGTGCACAGCGCTGCTGTCGCTCTAAAATAGTGCACCCACCGGGCAGGTTGCACTATACTGGTGCAGACTTCGGGAGCGGCTTCACCCGAAGCCTATTAAAAACAGTGGCTTAGATGAAGCACCATTTTGGCACGCTTAATGCAGTAGATAAGGCAACCGGGCCGGTTTTGCCGGCCGTTTCCATGCATAGCGAATCCTGGAGGAAATCATGACGCCCGCAGAGGTACTAGGCCTCATCAAAGAGAAAGAGGTCAAATTTGTTGACTTTCGGTTCACGGACACGAAAGGAAAGGAACAACACGTCACCGTGCCGTCGCATACGATCGACGAGGACCTGTTCGAGGACGGCAAGATGTTCGACGGCTCGTCCATCGCCGGATGGAAGGGCATCAACGAGTCCGACATGATCCTGTTGCCCGATCCCGCGTCCGCCGTGGTCGACATCTTCACGGACGAGGTCACCATGAACCTGCGCTGCAATGTCATCGAGCCGGCGACGATGCAGGGCTATGATCGCTGCCCGCGGTCGCTGGCAGAGCGCGCCGAGGCCTACCTGAAATCGACCGGCATCGCCGATACCGCTTTCTTCGGCCCCGAGAACGAGTTCTTCGTCTTCGATCACGTCTCCTGGGACGATTCGATGCAGGGCGCGTTCTACAAGGTCGACTCCGAGGAGGGCGCCTGGAACACGAACCGCAGCCTCGAAGAGGGCAATACCGGGCACCGCCCGACGGTGAAGGGCGGCTACTTCCCGGTACCGCCGGTCGACTCGCTGCACGATCTTCGTTCCTCGATGTGCCTGGCACTGGAAGAGCTGGGGCTCGAGACGGAAGTTCACCACCACGAGGTTGCCACGGCGGGCCAGTGCGAGATCGGCGTCAAGTTCAATACGCTGGTGCGCAAAGCGGACGAGGTACAGGTCCTGAAGTACGTCGTGCACAACGTTGCGCACGCTTATGGCAAGACGTCGACGTTCATGCCAAAGCCGCTCGTCAACGACAACGGCAACGGCATGCACGTGCACCAGTCTTTGTTCAAGGGTGGAGAAAACCTCTTTACCGGCGACGGCTACGGCGGCCTGTCGGATACGGCGCTGCACTATATCGGCGGCATCATCAAGCACGCCAGAGCCATCAATGCGTTTACGAACCCGGCCACTAACAGCTACAAGCGGCTGGTACCCGGCTTCGAGGCACCGACGATTCTTGCTTACTCAGCGCGCAATCGCTCTGCGTCAATTCGTATCCCGTACGAGTCGAATCCGAAGGGCCGGCGCATAGAGGTCCGCTTCCCGGATTCGATGGCCAATCCCTACCTCGCATTCTCGGCCATGATGATGGCCGGTCTCGACGGCATCCAGAACAAGATCCACCCGGGGGACGCCATGGACAAGGATCTCTACGACCTGCCGCCCGAGGAGGAGAAACAATTGAAGCTCGTCGCGTTCTCGCTCGATGAGGCGCTCGCGGCACTTGATGAGGATCGCGAATTCCTCAAGGCCGGCGATGTGTTTTCCGATGACCTCATCGATGCGTATATCGACCTGAAGATGGAAAATGTGACGCGACTGCGCATGACCACGCATCCGGTCGAATTCGACATGTACTACAGCCTCTGAGGTGTCAAAACTGTGAACCGGGCGGCATTTTAGCCGCCCGGTCGCTGCCCCAAATGCGGAATTAATTGCTATGCTAACCGTATGGAATTGCGCTCGGTCTTCATGTTCGTCTGCTTCTTCGCGGCCGCCACCACGGCGGCACAGGAGGCCTATCGCTGGGTCGATGAAGACGGCGTCGTGCACTATTCCGACCGACCGCGCGAAGGTGCAGAGGCCATCGTGTTGCCAGAGGCCAATGTCGCAACGACCCGTCGTATCCCGCAGCCTTCCGCGGCACAGGACGAGGACGACGGGCCGGCCGAAGAGCCGCAAACCGGCTACACCAGTATCGAGGTTGTCTCGCCCGGGGCGGAAGAAACGCTATGGAACATCGAGGGCGTCCTGAGCGTCTCGGTGGCCCTGCAGCCGGCCCTGCAGCCGGGCCACCAGGTGCGCGCGTATTTCGACGGCCAGATGCAGCCGGTGAGCGGCACGAGCTTCCAGCTACAGGAAGTCTGGCGGGGAGTCCACAACATCCAGGTGGAGGTGGTGGATGCGACCGGCAAGGTGATGATCCGAACTCGGCCGAGCCGCTTCTACGTGCAGCAGAACACGGTGGCGTTTTAGCCGGCGGCAAGCCCGCGGGCGACGACGGCGAGATCCGCGATCAGGCAAAGAACATCCTCGACAGCCTGAGCTCAGGCGTGATCTTGCTCGACAGGAACCTGCTCATCCTGGGGCTCAACCCCGCCGCGGAAAACATTCTCGGTATAAGCCAGCGGCGCGCACGCGGTGAATCGCTGTTGAGACTGCTCGAGGACGATCCCGAACTGCGCGACATCCTTAGCCGGGTCAGCGCAACGGGCGATCACTACGCCAACGAGTTGCGCCTCGGTCCGAACGAGGTCGAAGCGGACGAGCGGATCGTCGACTGCCGCGTGTCGCCGATCGACAGCGGCCCGGCAACCCTGCTCGTCGAGCTTACCGACGTGACGCGGCGCTCGAAGATCAGCCGGGAAAACGCGCTGCTGATCCAGCACGGCGCCGGCCGGCAGATGATCAGGCAGCTCGCCCACGAGATCAAGAACCCGCTCGGCGGCATCCGGGGATCCGCGCAGTTGCTGGCGCGCCAGCTCGACAACGAGGAGCTCACCGAGTACACCGACGTCGTGATTAGTGAGACTGACCGTCTCGCGAATCTCGTCGACACCTTACTGGGTCCCGGTGGTGCGCCGAACAAGCAGCCGCTGAATGTGCACGAGCTGATCGAGTACGTGGTGCGCATCATCGAGGCGGAAGATCGGCGCTCGCTGCATATTGTCCGCGACTACGACCCGGGGCTGCCGTTGATCGAACTCGACCGTGACCAGATGGTGCAGGCTTTGCTGAACCTGATGCGCAACGCGGCAGCCGCGCTCGACGGCCAGGGGACAATAACGCTGCGCAGCCGCGCGGTAACGAATTTCACCATCGGCGATGCCCGTCACCGCGTCATCGCCAGCATCGAAATCCAGGACGACGGTCCGGGCATCCCGGCGGACCTGCAGGACACCGTGTTCTACCCGCTCGTTACCAGCAACCCTCATGGAACCGGGCTGGGGCTTCCGGCGGCGCAGGAATTGCTTAGCCGGCATGGCGGCCTGATCGAATTCGAGAGTCGGCCCGGACGCACCGTATTCTTCGTGCGCATACCGCTCGACCAGAAGGGGCCGCCAGCGTGACGGGCGAGACCCTGAAAGTCTGGGTTGTCGACGACGATCAGTCGGTCCGTTGGGTTCTCGAAAAGGCTTTGCGGCAGGAGAAGATGGACACCCGGAGTTTCGAGCGGGCCGAGCATCTGCTCGAAGCCATGGATCTCGAGTCCCCGGACGTCCTCGTTACGGACGTGCGCATGCCGGGAATGAGCGGCATCGCCCTGCTCGAAGAAGTGAACCGCCGCTGGCCGGGTTTGCCGGTGATCGTGATTACCGCCCACTCCGACCTCGAGAGTGCGGTGGCCGCCTACAAAGGCGGCGCTTTCGAGTACCTGCCAAAGCCCTTCGACATCGATGAAGCGGTAGAGCTCGTCCGGAAGGCCGCGCGCCGCAACGGCCAGGCACCCGAGGAATCCGGCGGGGACAAGCAGGACCTGCCGTCGCTCATCGGCCAGGCGCCCGCGATGCAGGAGGTGTTCCGTTCCATCGGCCGGCTGGCCGGCTCGAGCATGACCGTGCTCATCACCGGTGAGTCCGGCACCGGCAAGGAACTCGTTGCCCGCGCGCTGCACGAACACAGCCCGAGGGCGGGCAAGCCCTTCGTCGCGCTCAATACCTCCGCGATCGCGGCGGAACTGCTGGAGTCCGAGCTTTTCGGTCACGAGAAAGGCGCATTCACGGGTGCCGATGCCCGACGCATAGGCCGATTCGAACAGGCGGATGGGGGCACGCTGTTTCTCGACGAGATCGGCGACATGTCCCCGGCATTGCAGACGCGGCTGCTACGCGTGCTGGCGGAAAGCGAGTTCTATCGGGTCGGCGGGCAGCAATCGATCAAGGTCGACGTACGTGTCATCGCAGCGACCAACCAGGACCTGGCGCGAGCAGTCAAAGAGTCGCGATTCCGCGAGGACCTGTTCCACCGCCTGAACGTCATTCGCATCAATACCCCGCCGCTCCGTCAGCGGCGCGCAGACATCCCCCTGCTGCTGAACCACTACCTCGCGGAATCTGCACGCGAGCTGACCGCGTCGGCGAAGTCGGTCGACCCCGAAGCCATGGAAGTGCTGCAGAGCTACGACTGGCCCGGCAACGTCCGTCAATTGGTGAACGCGACGCGGCGGCTGACGGTGACCGCACCCGGTGGCGTCATCGGTACGCAGGACCTGCCTCCGGAAATGGGCGGCACCGTGTCGCAGGAGCGCGCCACGCAGGACTGGACCCGCAGCCTCGCGAGCTGGGCGGAGCGGCAACTCAGCTCGGGAGAATCGCCCTTGCTCGACCGGGCCCTGCCCGAGTTCGAAAAGACCCTCATCCGCATCGCGATGAGCCAGACCAACGGTCACCGCCAGGAAGCCGCCAGGCTCCTCGGCTGGGGCCGCAATACCCTGACCCGAAAAATGAAGGCGCTGCACCTCGACTGATCCTTGCGAGCGCTTCCCGAACCGCGATTGCGCTTGAGCCCGTCGCTGGGTTCGTCCGCAATTTTCGGTTGAACGTTCGAGGGCGGCCCGGGGCGTTTGTCGACCGAAGTAAAGCGCAGCACAGCGAGCCATGAGGGAGACAAATGACCCGGGCCGCCCAACAGGTCAAGCCCAGCCGCGATTCGAGAATCGCTCCTACGTCTGCAGCGTTCCGACGAGGTCGGTGACGGAGGCGAAGCCGTGGCGCTCGAGGTAGTCGAGGATGCCCGCGTTGATCTTCTTGCAGGCGAGCGGGTCATAGAACAAAGCGGTGCCGACGCCGACGGCGGTTGCGCCTGCAACGATGAACTCGATCGCGTCGATCGCCGTGCGTATCCCGCCCTGGCCGATGATCGGGATGCGGTGAGGCGCGGCCACTTCGTGCACCTCGTGGACCTTGAGAAGCGCGATCGGTTTGATTGCCGGGCCCGATAGGCCGCCGCGCACGTTGCCTATGACGGGTTTGCGGGTCTCTGCATCGATGGCCATCCCGGTTACGGTATTGATGACCGAAAAACCGTCCGTGCCGGCCTCGATGCACAGTCGAGCATTATCGCGGATGTCGGTCTGGTTTGGTGACAGCTTGGTAAAGATGGGCTTTGTCGTTTGCGCGCGGCAGGCCGCGACGACACGGGCGGACATCTCCGGATCGTTACCGAACTGCACGCCCCCTTCCTTGACGTTCGGACAGGAGATATTGATCTCGATGCCGTCGATCGGCGAGTCATCGAAGCGCCGTGTAACGCGCGCGTACTCGTCGATCGTGGACCCGGAGACGTTGGCGAAGAAGCGCGTTTCGGTGAAGTCGAGCCCGGGAAGGATCTCTTCCACCACCGTCTCAACGCCGGGATTCTGCAGGCCGATAGCGTTGAGCATGCCCATCGGGGTCTCGTAAACGCGGTGCGGCGGGTTGCCGAGCCGCGCGCCCCCGGTGGTGCCCTTGAGCACGACGCCGCCGACATCGCGGTTCGAGAAACCCTCGATGCGAGTGTACTCTTCGCCGAAGCCGACACAGCCGGACAGCAGCACGACCGGCGAATCCATCGATACGCCACAAAGGTCGGTGTGCAGAGGGTTGTTTCGGTGGTTCATCGGATGCGGCATTCTAAACGATATGTTCAGCCTGATCCTGTACGAGCCGGAGATTCCACCCAATACCGGCAATATTATTCGCCTGTGCGCAAACACCGGCGCCGACCTGCACCTCGTGGAGCCGCTCGGGTTCGAGCTGGATGAACCGCGGCTGCGCCGCGCGGGCCTCGACTACCGTGAATTCGCACACGTGCAGACCCACGCATCGCTGGAGGATGCGCTCGCGGCTATCGGCAAGCCGCGCGTATTTGCTCTGAGCACGCGTGGCAGTACCCGCTACGATACGCCACGTTACCGGGCCGGCGATGCGTTCCTGATGGGGCCGGAGACGCGCGGCCTGCCGCAGGCGTTGCTCGACAGCCTGCCGGAGGAACAAAGGCTGCGGTTGCCGATGAGGGCGGGCAACCGCAGCCTGAACCTGTCTAACGCCGCCGCCGTCGTCGTCTACGAGGCCTGGCGGCAGCTCGGCTTCGAGCAGGGTGCCTGATCAGGCGGCAGGCTCGATGTTGCTGTTGAGCCGGAACAGGTTACCGGGGTCGTGCTGCGCCTTGATCTTTGCCAGGCGTGAGTAGGCAGGACCGTAGTTGCCGGCCGCCGCGCCGCCATCGAACTCGATGTTGTCGTAATAGCCACCCATGTAGGGCTTCAGTGCGGCGTACTGCGCCTTCGTAGCCTGGATCATCTCCTGGTCCATCGCCGGGTCGCCCCAGCCGGTCACGAAAACGAGCATGAGCTCGGCATTGCGGTGCGGAAACGCGGTGTCGGTCTCACCGACGCGCTTCACGGCCCCGCCGGCGACGTGGTTGGTGAGGAACATGCGCGGATCGTAGGCATCGATCAGCGCATCGACGAGCCCCTGCGACCATTCCCTGACCATGCCGTTCTTGGCATAGGACCGGACGCCGTGAGCCATCATCGCGTCGGCGCTCGTCTGCATGATCATGTAATCCTGCATCGCCACGCCGTCCGCCACCGGTTTGCCGATCGCCCTGAGCGGCGCGAGCTCTTTCTCCCCGGCAGCCGGATCGCCGTTATAGACAATTTCCATGATGACCGAGTCGCCGACTTCGGGCAGCCTCGCCAGGGAGGGCCCTACGTACAGCTCATCCGAGAGGCCGGCCGACCATTCGGCATAGAACTCGAGTACGTCGCGCGCCTGCTCCAATGGCCATACGATGTTGCCGGACAGGACGTTGCGGTCGAACGGGTGGAGCTGGTATTCGAATTCGGTTACGACGCCGAAGTTTCCGCCGCCGCCACGGATCGCCCAGAAAAGGTCGGGTTCTTCGTCCGCAGAAATCCAGCGGGCCTGGCCGTCGGCCGTGACGATCCGGGCCCCGGTAACATTGTCGATGGTCAGGCCGTACTTGCGGTTGAGCCGGCCGAATCCGCCGCCCAGCGTGTAACCGCCACAGCCCGTGTGCGAAACCACGCCGGCGGTCGTCACCATGCCTTTCTCGAGAGCCGCCGAGTCCAGCCCGTTCAGCAAGGCGCCACCCTGCGCGCGAGCGCGCCGGGTGTCTGCGTCTGCCGTGACGGTATTCATTTGCGACAGGTCGATCATGAGGCCGCCGTCGCAAACCGACTTGCCGGGCCAGCTGTGGCCGCCGCCGCGCACCGCGACGAGCAGGTTGTTGTCGGAAGCAAAACTGACGGCGTTGCCGACGTCCTCGGCATTCATGCAGCGCGCGATCAAGGCCGGGCGCTTGTCGTGCATGCCGTTCCAGATCATGCGGGCTGAGTCGTACTGCGGATGCCCGGAGAGCATTACGGGACCCGACGAGGCATCGCCGAGCTCCCTGATGGCCGCTTTCGTCAGTTCGATTTCCGCGCCGTCGAGAGAAATGGCGGTGATGCCCATGTCGGCTTGTGTCGCAACCGGTGTTTCTTTGCCGCAGCCCGGCAGGAATGCCGCGGCTACGCCAGCAGCAACCGCAGACCGGCAGAATTGACGTCTGTCCATGTTGAACCCCCCAATATTTCCTGAGCGCTTAGCTTATAGGACCTACTGCCCTATAAGGGAAAAGTTTAGACGAAAGCCGGAAATTAGCCAGCTGACAGGGGCCGCTCAGCGAACGAGTTCCGTGTCCGGATGAAACGTGTACCAGGCAAACCAGAACAGGCGCGTGGGCGTGTAGCGACCGCCGTGCTGGTCTCGGGCGGTGACCGAGCCGTCTTCCCCCATTTCGGCAACGAGCTCCAGATCACCGGACGTATGGGCATGTTTGCCGCCGTCATCGAGCAGCGATGCCGTGTAGGCGACAGAGCGACCGTCGACGTCGAAGCCGTATACGACGGTTTTCGGATGAATCCTGTCGTCCTCGTTATTGACCGGAAACATGATTCCGTCGGAGCCCCGGTACCGTGCGTACCGGTCCGTGGAGTAATCGATCGAGTGGCCCGTGTCGGTTGACAATATCCGGGTATCGGGGTGCGCCTCGCGCCAGCGTTCCCAGGTGGTCATCGTTACGGGCACGAGTGCCAGGGTTTCGCCGGTTCTCCGGCCAACGATTCCCTTCGCCTCGATCTGGTCCCAAAGCGTCTCGCTTGCGCGGTCGTAGAGCACGAGATCGCTGTTGTACAGGAGGCCCGAGACCCCGAACTCGGTGAGTTCGCCGGCAATTTCCCGGCGGATACCGACCGCCGAACCGCACAGCGGACACCAGGTGATGGCAACCGGGATGCCGCCGATCGTATCGTTCACTATTTCGTGGCGATCCATGATGCGCGCCGGATAGGCGCGGTGATCGCCGTTCAGCGCAATCGCGATGACCGGGTCGTCGTCGGCCACGTGCGATGCGGCATCCGCGGCAACGTATTTGGGGTCGTCGATGGAGGGAATGCAGTCGCGAGCGGGGCAGCCCTGGTGGAGATCCTCCAGCGCTACCGACTTCGGCGTCGATTCGTCGAAGCCAAAGGTATCGGCGAGAATATCGGTATCGTACGTTCGCTCTGCTGCCGCCGTGTACAGTGGCAGAGCTGCGCAGCAAACGGCGAACGCCGAGAGCAATCGGGTCATCACTTTCCCCTGTGTTGGTTTGTCAGTGTTCTGACTTCAGGTCGCGGCGCATGAGTGCGCCGACTGCCTCGCGGGGTGATGCGCCGTCGTAAAGGATGCGATAGACCTGGTAGCAGATCGGCATTTCGATCCCGAGTTTCTCGGCAACCTCGTGCACGGCTTCCGCGGCCAGGACGCCTTCGACGACCTGTTGAATGTCTTCCTGCGCTTCCTCGACGGATTTGCCTTCCGCCAGCGCGAGGCCCATGCGGCGGTTACGAGACAGGTTGTCGGTACATGTGAGCATTAGATCGCCCATGCCGGCCAGGCCCATGAAGGTTTCGCGCTTCGCGCCGAGCGCCACGCCCAGTCTTGTCATTTCGACAAGGCCGCGCGTAATAAGTGCCACGCGGGTATTCGCGCCGAAACCGAGGCCATCGGACATGCCGGCACCGATGGCGAGTACGTTCTTGACGGCGCCGCCCACCTCGACCCCGACCATGTCGTCCGAGGTGTAGGCGCGGAAATTGTCGCCCGAAAGTGTCACCGCAAGATCCTGCGCAAACGCCGCGTCGTTGGCCGCGATCGTGAGCGCGGTCGGCAACCCCTGACCAACTTCCTTGGCGAACGTCGGGCCGGACAAGACGGCGACCGGCCGGTCGGCGCCGAGAACCTCGGCTGCGACCACGTGGGGAAGTTTCCCGGTGTGCAGTTCGAAGCCCTTCGTTGCCCAGCAGATTCTTGCGCCATTCTTCAACGACGGCCTGATGGCCTCGAGGGTCTCGCGGAAACCATGGCTGGGTACGGCGACGAGGATATCGCCGACGCCTTCGAGACATTCGTCGAGCCCGACGAACGCCTGGACATTATCCGGAAAAGTCGCGCCCGGCAGATAACGCGCATTCACGCGTTCCTCGCGCATCTTTGCGAGCTGGATACGGTCGCGGCCCCAGAGCCTGATCGGCCGCCCGCATCTCGCGAACTGCAGCGCAAGCGCGGTCCCCCAGGAGCCCGCACCGAGGACCGCAATCGGCTGTGAGTGAGCGTCGCTTATCAGTGTGTCTCCGCCGCCGAGGCTGCTTCCGCCTGTTGCTGCTGCATCGATTGCTGGTACAGCGCATCGAAGTTGATGGGCTGCAGGACGAATTCGGGGAAGCCGCCCTTCTGGATAATCCCGGCGATCGCCTCACGCGCATAAGGGTATAACACGCCCGGGCAGAAACTGCCGATGAGTACGCTCATTTCCTCTTTCTCGTAGCCGCCGATCTCGAACAATCCGGCCTGCTGCAGTTCCACCAGGAAGATCGTCTTGTCGGTTTCTTTTTCCTTGGCATCGACGGTAATTGTCAGCACGACCTCATGCAGCGAATCGCTGACCGGCGAGTGCGAGCTGCGAAGGTTCAGGTTCGTGCTGGGCGCCCACTCTTTTGCATTGAAGACACTCGGTGTCAGCGGAGATTCGAAGGAGAAATCCTTGACGTAGATCTTTACGACGGAAAGATGTTTCTCGGGGGTCTGTGCTTCCTGTTCAGCCATGTTCTTTTCCTGGTCTAATGAGAATGCTGGCCGGCAGTCTCGCCGGCGAGCAGTTTATCCAGTTTGCCGCTTTTATCGAGCGAACACACTTCGTCGAAACCGCCGACGTGGACGTCGCCGACAAATACCTGTGGAACCGTGCGACGGCCGCCGCTGCGCTCTTGCATTTCATCGAAGCGGGCCGGATCCCTTGACACAAGGATGTCTTCGAACTTGATGCCCTTGCGTGTGAACAACATCCGAGCGGCCGCGCAGTATGCGCAGAACTCGTCGCCGTAGATGACCACCGGAATCTTTTCGTTCTTCACGGAACCGGCGCCTATTTCTTGCTCTTGCTCTTGGTCTTCTTGCCGGACACCACCGGCAATCCGGCCTGGCCCCATGCGCCCATGCCGCCCTTCAGGTTGTAGACACTCTCGAAACCGGAGTTGCGCAGGGTGTTTACTGCCTTCGATGACGTTACGCCGGCGTCGCAGACGGCGACGACGGGTTTGTTGCGAAACTTTGCCAGTTTTTCCAGGTGGCCATCCAGCTCGTCCATGGGAACGTTGCGGGCGCCGACGATATGGCCGCGCAGGAATGACTCCGAGCTGCGCAGGTCCAGCACCACTGCATCGTTGTTGATGAGCTTGACGGCGTCCGTTGGTGCAACCGCCAGCATGCCGGTGGCTTTGCGCCTGAGCTCGGTAAATATGACCAGCAGGAAACTGGCCACCAGCGCAAACACCAGCAAAGTATGGCTGCCGGCGAACTCCAATAATCTGTCCATGAGGCGTCGTGTGCGCGGGCTGCGCAAGGTTGGTCGAAAGGCGGCATTATAGCAGCGCCCGGCGATGGAAATACCCCGCAAACGATCTACACTGTGCGCCCATGCGCTACCTGTACATCCTGATCCCGTTCATTCTCGCCTCACCTGCGGCCGCCGTTGCCCAGGATGACGGGGCCGGTCTCGCCAAGATCAAGGAGCATGAACTCGAGGAGGTTCGCGACAAGATCAGCGATCTCAAGAAGAGCATGGACAGGAGCGCAAGGGATCGCGATCGGCTGACGGATGACCTGCAGAGCGCCGAGGTTGGCATCGCTGAAAAGCGTTTGCGCCTGCAGGACCTGGAGCGGGAGCGCGCCTACAGCGCGAAGCGCCTGGCCGAACTGGATGCCGCGATTGCCGAGCGCGAAGCGGAGCTGGCGCGGGAATCCGGGCACCTTTCGGCGCAGATCAGGGCCGCCTACATGAGCGGCAACCAGGAGAAGATCAAGCTGCTGCTGAACCAGCGCGACCCGGCAATCCTCGGCCGCATGATGACCTATTACCGGTATTTCAATGACTACAGGGCGGACAATATCGGCGCTGTAAGCTCGAAAATCCGCGAGCTGGCGGGGATGCACAGCGAAGTCGCGGCGGAAGAGGCGCGCCTCGCGGACCTCGCCAGGACGCGCTCCGCGGAGCTCGAGAAACTGGCGGCGGCGCAACAGGAGCGGCAGGCGTTGCTGGCGGCACTAAAGGACAGGATGGCGGCCGAGGGACGGGAAATAGAGCGTCTCGCGGCACAGGAAAAGGACCTGGCCCGGCTGATCGCGGAGCTGACCAGCATCCTTTCCGACTACCCGATCACGTCCGAGGAGCCATTCAGCGAGCATCGCGGTCGCCTGACGTGGCCGGTCGCGGGTACCCTGTTGCGCGACTTCGGCCAACCGCGGGTCGGCGGTGAACTGAAATGGAACGGGGTCGTGCTGGCTGCACCACGCGGCCGGGAGGTGCGCTCGGTGTACCACGGCCGCGTCGCATTCTCGGACTGGCTCGCAGGCATGGGCCTGCTCGTTATCGTCGACCATGGCGAGGGTTACATGACCCTGTACGGGTATAACGAGACGATTCTCAAGAACGCAGGCGACTGGGTCGCCCCGGGGGACGTAATTGCCACGGTCGGTGACAGCGGTGGACAGGCAGACGCAGGGCTGTACTTCGAGATACGACGGGGCACCAGGCCCCTGAACCCGAGACGCTGGGTAACCCGCAGGCCCGGTGACTGAGTCGGCTTGGCCGAACTTGTCGGTCCTCACAGTACAGCGCCCACGGACTGTGGTATCGTCATTTGAACCGGCCGGGCAATGAAACGGCCGGCGTGCGGAGTTGTGTATGTCGTTGAAAGTCAGGGCTATCCTGGTCGTTGTGATCGGAACCGTAATGGGGCTGAGCCTTTCGATCGGTGGTGGTCTGCTTGCGGGGGGCGGCGCGCCCGCCGAGGAGGAGCTCGCCTGGGAGAACGCGCGGCTGTTCGCCGAGGTCATGGAGCGCGTCAAGCGGGATTATGTTGAACCGCTGGACGATAGCCAGCTGCTCGAAAGCGCCATTCGCGGCATGGTCGGCGATCTCGATGCCCATTCCCAGTACCTCGACGCCGACGAGTATCGCGATATTCGCATCAGCACGACCGGCACCTACACGGGCGTCGGTGTGGAAGTCGCGGACATAGACGGCGCCATCAAGGTTGTCACGCCGATCACGGGCTCGCCGGCGGCGCGTTCCGGGATACAGAGCGGTGACCAGATCATCGCCGTTGACGGCATCGCGGTGGAGCGGGACCACCTGCAGGACACGATCGGCCGCATGCGCGGCCGTGCCGGATCGAGAATCAGCATCACGGTACTCCGTGACGACGAGGCCATCGACCACGAAATGCGGCGGGAGATCATTCGCGTCGCCAGCGTGCATTATGAAACCATGGGCCCGTCCTACGGTTATATCCGCATCAGCCAGTTCAGCGAAACCACGGCGCGTGAACTCAGCCGCGCCATCGACGCGATGCAGGAAGCCGGCGGGGGCATGCTGGCGGGCCTGCTGCTGGACCTGCGCAACAACCCCGGCGGTGTGCTGGATTCCGCGGTCGACGTCTCCGACCTGTTTCTCGATTCGGGCGTCATCGTGTTGGCTGACGGCCGCACGAACGACGCCCGTTTCACGCGATCGGCACATCGCGGCGACGTACTCGATGGCGCCGAACTGGTGGTGCTGGTGAACGAGGGTTCCGCGTCCGCCTCGGAAATCGTGGCTGGCGCCCTGCAGGACCACGGCCGCGCGGTCGTCGTCGGAACCGGCACGTTCGGCAAGGGGCTGGTACAGACGGTCATGCCCCTGTCCCAGGGCCGGGCGCTCAAGCTGACGACATCGCGTTACTACACGCCGTCAGGCGACTCCATCCACGAAACCGGCATTACGCCGGACGTGTATGTCGAGGGCACGCCGGGTTATCCGGACATGAGCCTGAGCGGTTTTGTTGATCGCGAGCAGGACGCACAGTTGCTCGAAGCGCTGAATCGCCTGCAGCGCGGCGATGTGATGCACAGCAACGCTCAATGACGTTTGCGCAATTCCGCGCCGCCGCGATCCTTCTGTTGCTCGCGTCGCAGAGTTTCGCGCAGTCCGTGCCGCGCATCGCAATCATCATCGATGATCTCGGCTACCAGATGGCGGCGGGGCACCGTGCCGTAGCGTTGCCCGGTCCGGTGGTCTGCGCGATCCTGCCCGGCACGCCAAGGGCGGCGCAGCTGGCGCAGGCCGCCTGGGAGCGCGGCAAGGAAGTACTCCTGCACCTGCCGCTGCAGTCCGTCGATCATCACGGCGCGGCAGAACCGGGCTCGATTACCCTCGATACGACTCGCGAGGGCTTCGCCCAGACCTTCACGATCGCGATGGAGTCCGTGCCTTTCGCCGTGGGCGTCAACAGCCATCGCGGTAGCCTGCTCACGCAGCACCCGGGCCACATGAGCTGGCTGATGGAGGAAATTCTCCGGGCCGGCGGGCTCTACTTCGTCGACAGCTACACCACGCATCGCAGCGTCGCGCTGCAGATCGCATCGGAGCGAGGCGTGCCGGCGATCAAGCGGGACGTGTTCCTGGATTCGGATCCGGCGCCCGAAAAGGTCGCGCAGGAGTTCGAGCGCCTCAAGGCGCTGGCGCGGGAGCGCGGACTCGCGGTGGGCATCGGACACCCTTACCCCGAGACGCTGGCGTTCCTGGAACGGGCGATCCCGAGCCTTGTCGAAGAAGGCATACAGCTGGTACCGCTTCGTGAACTGATAGACTTTCCCTGATGATGAACAAAGTTGTTGCTTGTATCGTCGCGAGCCTGCTGGCATTGCCTGTCATTGCCGCCGACGGTCCATTGTTACTTGCGCAAGCCAATGAGGTGGCCTGCACGATGGATTACACGCCGGTTTGCGGAGCCGACGGCAAAACCTACAGCAATGAGTGTGTCGCCAACGTGGCGGGCGCCGAAATCGTTGCCGAAGGCGAATGTCCCGCCGCGACCAACGGCGAGAACGCGGGTGAGGAAGCGGGCGAAAGCGACGGTTCGGATACGGCCGCCGACGAACAGGACGTCGTCGAGGAAGAATCAGACGAAGACGAATCTCTCGCGACCCCGGGGGAGTGCAGCGAAGATTACGATCCGGTCTGCGGCATCGACGGAAACACCTACATCAACGAGTGTTTTGCGGCGAAATCCCGCGTCGAAATCGCCGGCCTCGGCGCCTGTGCGCCGAGCGGTTGTCCGGGCGCCCCGGATCCGGTCTGTGGCATGAACGGTCGCACCTACCTGAACCGCTGCGAAGCAAACGTGGACCGCGTGCCGGTGCAGCGCGCAAGCGCGTGTGACATCAATAACTGCCCGCAGGTATTCGCGCCCGTCTGCGGCAACGACGGCGTGACTTACGAAAACGCCTGCTTCGCCGACACGGCCGGAATTACGAGCTATACCGTCGGCATCTGCAACCAGCGCCCGTGTCCGAACCTGTTCGTTCCCGTGTGTGGTTCGGACAATCTGACCTACGCCAATGCCTGCTATGCGGAGCGGCGCGGAACCCGCATCGACTATGCCGGCATGTGTGAGGAACAGGGGCGCAACTGTCCGCGGGTTTACCTGCCGGTGTGCGGGCTCGACGGCGTTACCTACGATAACGAGTGCCAGCTCGAAAACGCGGGCGTCATCAAGGCCTATGCCGGCGCCTGCATCGGCGACTAGCTAGCCGAAAAGCGTCAGGCGGCACGATACGGCGTTGAAGCCGGCCGCAAAATGCTCATGTACTCCCGTGTACACTGCGCTTTCTCGGCCGTCTTCGCCATGTCTCGCACTCGCCTGACGTTTTTCGTGGTTTGACAGAGATCAGGTCCAGGCGGGCCTGAGCCGGCCCTTGGAGTCGGGTGAATACGGCATCCACGCGAGCGCGAGTACCGGTACATGAACGTCTGTCGTTTTCGCGCGAACGACGATCTCTTCCAGGTCCTCGGCCTGTGCATCGAAGCCAGTATCGAGCGCATCGACTTCCTTTTCGAGCCGTTGGTTGAGCGCCTCGAGATCAGCGCGGACCTTTTCCGCCGTCTGTTTGGCGCGGGCCACGTCGGCCGCTTCCTTGCGCGCGCTGCCGGCCGTCTTGATCGCGGTGCCGACGCGGCTCGCCGACGTTGTCGAGAGCCGCTTCCGTCCGAGCACGGCACCCAGGATTGCGGTGCCGATTGAGACGGCCGTGTCCAGCGTCTTTTTACTCACCTGCTGCTGCTCGCGCGCGATTGCCTGTTGTGCCCGCATCAGGCGATTCTCGAGCGTCGTTGCCTTGCCTGCATAGCGCTTGCGTAGTTTCGCGATTGCCTGGTCGCGTTTCTCGCTGGCCAGCTCCTGCAGGCGGACGCGAAAGTCGCCCTCTGATTCGCCGGGCACAGAGGTCAGCCGGAAACGTTTGTTCCTGTAGAGGATGATTGTCTCGTTCCGGCGAACCCAGCCCTTGAACTCGCGCTGCCACGCCGTGTACCGCTTCGCGATAGCGGCCGCCCCGGGGACCTCAGCGAACGAGGCGCCGGGAACGGCGGCCTCACTCAGCGCTTCGACCGCCATGTCCAGCGGCTCGGCGTTGTCCCAGTCGATAGCCACGGGACCATCTTCGATCTCGACGGTGTACAGTGCGCTGCGCTCGTCTTCGACCCGGTAACGCGCGTTCGAAAAGACAAGGCTGGCGCCACCGACCAGGCGCGGAAAATAGGTCACATCCTCCGCCCCTCCCGGCACGAAGTATTGGTCGATAGCGGGCGGCAGCGCGGGCGCGTCCGAGCTGCCCTTCTGTTTCGGTTTCGCGGCCCCTGCCGGGCTCGTGGCAGCAGCCTTCTGCGCATCGCCCATGAGCGTGCGAATATGGTCCCGGGTCATCGGGCCTGCGAGGTAGGACATGACCCAGCGGGTCCCGAACACGACGGGCGCGTCCTCGTGCACGTTGTGCAGCAGGAAGCGGCGTTTGCCGAGGCCGGCAAGCGTTCGCTCCATCGCCTGCTTGTCGAAGTCGCCCTGGCTTGCGCCTTCGAGACCTTCCATAACCCTGGCCTTGTCGCGCTCCGTCTGCAGCCGCCCGATGAACCAGGTGCCGGTGTTTGACAGGCCCTTGTAATCGAGATCGACCGGGTTCTGCGTCGCGAGCACCAGCCCGAGGCCATACGCGCGTGCTTGTTTCAGCAAGGTCAGGAACAGCAACTTGGATGGCGGATTGGCAACCGGCGGCATGAAGCCGAATATCTCGTCCATGTACAGGATCGCGCGCAGGCTGGAGGTGCCCTGCTGCGCCCGCATCCAGGCGATGATCTCGTTCAGCAGCATCGACACGAAGAACATCCGCGACGCGTCGTCCAGGTGTGCAATGGACATGACCGAAATGCGCGGCTTGCCTTCGGCGGTGTAGAGCAGGTTTTTCGCGCTCAGTGGTTCGCCCTGCATCCAGGCTTCGAAGCCGGGTGCCGCCAGCAGGTTGTTGAGCCGCATCGCGAGCGCGAAGCGGTCCTTCTCCGGGAAAAAGGCATCGAGGCTCATGACGCCGATCGTGGTAAACGGCGGGTTCTGGATCGCGGCGATCAGCGCCGCTATGTCCAGTTCCCCGCCTTCCTGCCACGCGGCATCCAGCAGGCGGGAGATGAGTATGTGCTCGCGGCTGGCGACCGGGTCGGCATTAATGCCGAGCAGCGTCAGGATGCCGGTCGCTGTTGCCTGCACGCGCTCGCGGTACAGGTCGAGGTCATCCATGAGCGCCGCTTCAGGCGCTGAAAATGATTTCAGTACGGAAACGGGGAGCCCGGCATTGCTGCCCGGCGTGTAGATGGCCATGTCGACGTTGTTGCGCAGCTGGGCGATGCGCTTGCCCGACTGGCCCCACTTGCCGAGGCCCTTCTTCCACAAGGCTGCTTGAGCCGCGGCGTAGTCGTCGACGGTTTGTCCCTGGTCGCTGGCGCTGCGCGGGTTTACCCATGGGCGGAAATCGGTGGGCGCCAGCTTCGGGAACGTCAGCAGCAGGTTACCCATGTCGCCCTTGGGATCGATGGCGATGACCGGGATGTGATCCAGGGCAGCCTCTTCCAGCAGGCCTATGCCGAGTCCTGTCTTGCCGGAACCCGTCATGCCGATAATCACGGCGTGGGTCGTAAGGTCCTTCGAGTCGTACAGGACGAGCTCGTCCGTGAGTGCGTCCGAGTCCGCGTCGTGACGCTTGCCGAGATAGAAGCTGCCGAGTTTCTCGAAGTCCGGCATGGCCATTGCGCGTCCTCAGGGATAGGTGTAGCTGGAAGCGAAACCCAGCGGCAGGCCGATGGCGTAGTAAACCAGCAGGAACACCGTCCAGCAAATCAGGAACCAGACGGAATAGGGTAGCATCATTGCCGCAAGCGTCCCGATTCCCGTGTTCTTGACGTATCGCTGGCAATAGATGACGACCAGCGGGAAATAGGGCATGAGTGGCGTAATGATGTTCGTACTGGAGTCACCAACGCGGTAAGCCGCCTGGGTCAGGTCCGGAGATATCCCAAGCGTCATCAGCATGGGTACAAAGATGGGCGCGAGCAGCCCCCACTTTCCGCTCGCGGAGCCGACGAAAATATTCACGAACGCCGTCAGTAAGACGATGCCGACGATCATGATGGCCGTGGGTAGCCCCATCGCTTTCAATAATTCCGCGCCCGAAATCGCCAGCAGTGTGCCGAGGTTCGAGACACTGAACGCGATGACGAACTGTGCGATGAAGAACATGATCACGATGTAGTAGGCCATGTTGTGCATTGCCTTGGTCATGCCCTCGATCATGTCCCTGGTTCCGCGCATCGACCCGGACACTTTGCCGTAGATAATTCCCGGGATGATGAACAGGAAAAATATCAGTGACACAATCGACTTCATAATCGGCGCATTGTTCGTTGCAATGCCCCCCTCGGCATCGCGCCAGGCCGAATCGTCGGGATACACGCTGATGAACAGGATCACGAGGCCGAGGACCATTGCTGTCAGTGACCATCGCAAACCTTTGCGCTCATTATCCTGCAGTTCGTGCATCTCGGGCAGGTCGTCGGCGTCACCGTCAATCTCGACGCCCTGCAGTCGGGGCTCGACAACCCGGTCAGTCAGCCACCAACCGAGCGCGACGATGAGTATCGAGGATGCGGTCGTAAAGAAATAGTTGTTGAGCGTGTTAACCGCAATGTCGGGGTCGAGCAACCGCGCGCCTTCCTGGGTGAGGCCCTGTAGCAGCGGGTCGAGTGAGGACGGTACAAAATTTGCGGAGAAGCCCCCCGATACGCCGGCGAATGCGGCGGCTATGCCAGCGAGCGGGTGTCGACCAGCGGCATAGAAGATGACGCCGCCCAGCGGAATAACCAGGACGTATCCGGCATCTACTGCAGCGTGACTGACGATGCCGACGATGATGACCATCGGTGTCAGCAGCCACTTGGCAGTGACATTGAGCAGCGCACGAATCGACGTGTCGATGAAACCCGCGTGCTCGGCGACGCCGATGCCGAGCATTGCAACGAGAACGACACCTATCGGACCGAAGGTGACGAATCTCGTGACCATTGTCGACATGAACTGAACGAAAGACTCGCCGGACAACTGGTTGATGATCAGGATGCGGTCACCGGTCGCCGGGTGGAACACGTCGAATGTCACATACGAAAGCAGCCAGGACATGATCCAGACGACAAACAACAATGCGATAAACAGTACGGCGGGATCGGGTAGTGCATTGCCGACCCGCTCGACGTTACGCAGTATGCGTGTGGTCAGGTCGGTCTTTGCCGCCTGATCCTGTTGTTGCTCTGACATGGTTGTCCCCCGTTTTCCTACCTGGGTTAATCGCGGTTCGCGCACCCCCTCGAAAACGGGGGTCATAACCCCTCTAATCTTCTACTTGACCCCGTGCGTCATACGGTTGATGAGCGGCGAGAACAGGACGAAAAGGAAACCCGCACCCACGGCAATGCTTGCTACGACCGTAAACAACTGCTGGGGCGGCAGGCTTTCTATACGACTCGCTATGAGTCCGGCCACGAGATTGCCGAGTGCGGCGCCCATGAACCAGGTGCCCATCATCTGGCCCACGAGACGATGCGGGGAAAGCTTGGTGACGCTGCTCAGACCCACCGGGCTTAGCCCCAGTTCACCGACGGTATGAAAGAAGTAGGTCACCACGAGCCATGTCATGCTGACGCCGACAGCCGGACTTGCTGCTGCGTTCTCCGGAACGTAGAACGCGCCCCAGGCCAGGACCAGGAAGCCGACCCCCAACAAGAACAGCCCCAGGCCGAACTTCATGGGGATGGACGGATTCCGGGAGCCGAGTCGAACCCAGAGCAGACCGATGACCGGTGCCAGCAGGATGATAAAGACAGGGTTTACGGACTGTAGCCAGCTCGTCGGCACTTCCCAGCCCCAGAGCAGGCGGTCGGTGAGGTCGCGTGCATAAATGTTCATTGATGAGCCGGCTTGCTCGAACCCCGACCAGAACATGGCTGCCCCGAGAAAGAGCAGGAATATCACGAAGACACGCTGCCGCTCCACGGAGCCGTGGCAGCCGAAGGCGATCACGGCCGCGAAATAGATTATGGCCACGACGACGACTATTGCGCCGGTCGCTTGTGCGAAGCCGTATACCGTAAGGTTCATCACGCCTGTCGCGGCGAGGCCCACGATACCTGCAGCGAGCACTACGGCAGCGAGCAATCCGATGCCGAGCTGCCGCCGTGCCGCGGCGACTCTAACGGGCGCGGCGGCTTCTTCGACCAGCTCTCCTGCCCCTCGCAGGTAATGCGCGCCGCGCGCATACTGGATCAGGCCCAGGGTCATGCCGACGCCCGCCAGGCTGAAACCCAGGTGCCAGTCGACCCTTTCCGCGAACCAGCCGCAAATCAGCGGGCCCAGGAACGCGCCGAGGTTGATGCCCATGTAAAAGATTGAGAAACCGGCATCACGACGCGCCGGCGTGTCGTTTGTATACAGTCCGCCGACAATAGCACTGACATTGGGTTTCAGGAGACCGGTACCCAGGACGACCAGCAAAAGGCCCAGGTAAAACGACCAGATCTCCGAACCGGGCAGAATCAAGGGTAGCCCGAGTGAATAATAACCGGCCGCAATAATGACGCCCCCGACAAATACCGCCCGGCGCTGGCCCAATACGCGGTCCGCTATCCAGCCCCCCGGCAGCGCAAGCGCGTATACGCCGAAGGTGAACAAACCATAGATAGCGCCACTGATCTCGGCATCCATGCCGAGCCCGCCGCGTGCTGCGTCCGTCATGTACAGAATCAGCAGTGCGCGCATGCCGTAATAGCCGAAGCGTTCCCAAAGCTCGGTGAAGAACAGGGTCATGAGTCCCCGCGGATGACCGAATACGTCGTCTCCGGTCGCTGGTGGCGTCGATGTTGTCATTGGGTGACTGTCCTCGGGGCCGCCCGTATCCGTGCAGGGCGGCAAAGTGTTGTTTATGGTCCAGCGCCTGCCGCGCTTGAACTTTGGTGTTCTGACGGGTTAGGCAAGTTACACAAATCAGTCTCGTAATGCCACTTGCCCGCCATGGCTGTTGTGACCGCCTTTCTGCGGTGTATTTCAGTGAATTTCTATCTGCCGGGTACGTTGCAGAGGTTTGGCGTTGGCCTCTTCGTCAGTTGTCCGTCGCGATCGCTTCGTCTTCACTCTCTTTACGCCTGGTCGTGAACAGTCGCGACATGACGATGCCGAGCTCGTACAGCAGGTAGACAGGTACGGCGAGCAACGTCTGGCTGATTATGTCCGGCGGAGTCAGGAACATGCCGACGACGAAAGCCATCAGGAACACATACGGCCGCGCCTTGCCCAGTTTCTGGGGCGTCGTCAGCCCGGTCCAGACGACCAGCACCGTGGCGATGGGAACTTCGAAGGCGAGGCCGAAGGCGAGAAAGATCTTTGTGATGAAGTCGAGGTAGGCCGCGATGTCGGTCATCATCTCCACGCTCTGCGGGGTGACAGACGCGAAAAAACCGAACACGAGTTCGAATACGACGAAATACGCAAACGCGATACCGGCATAGAACAGGATGATGCTGGAGCCGAGCAGCGGGAACGCGAAACGCTTTTCTTTCCTGTAAAGGCCCGGCGCCACGAAAGCCCACACCTGGTAGAGGACGACGGGCATTGCCACGAACAGCGCAACGAAAAACGTGAGTTTGAACGGCGTCAGCAGTGGCGAAGCCACGGCTGTCGCGATCATCTTCTGCCCCGGGAGGACCTCGACGAGTGGCCTGGATACGACCACGAAGATCTTTTGAGAAAACGGCAGCAGGATAACGAACACGCCTATGACCGCGATGGAGATCCTGATCAGCCGCGAACGCAATTCGACGAGGTGCGATAACAGCGTGCCCTCGGCGAGATCGTCGTCTTGCTGCTGTTTGTCCTTGTTCGTGGTTTCGTCGCTCACGCCGGCTTCTCTTTCGCCTGTTCTTCAGCGTCCCCCTCGTCATCCGGCATTGCCTCGGGCTCGATGGGCGCAACGTCTTCCTCGACTTTCACGCCTGCCACCGAGGGACCCGGGTCCTTATCGTGCAGCGGGGAATACGTATCGTCATCGTGCGGGACGTGCGCTGCCGCTGGCCCGATCGTGAGGTCGTCTTTGAGCTCGTCGCCGAGCGTTTTCAGGTTTTTGAAGTTGTCGTCGAGATCCAGCTCGTCTTCGAGCTGGCGCTTCATGACGCGGGTCATGCGGCGCGCCTGGCCGATCCACGTGCCGAGTTGATTAGCAACCTTGGGCAGGCGCTGGGGACCGAGCACGACAAGCCCGATCATGAACAAAATCACGAGTTCGAAGAAACCGATGCCGGACATGGGGCGGGGTCAATCAGGTTTCTTTACGGGGCTCGTCAACCGGCGTGTTTTCAAAGTTGGCGTCTTCCTGTGAATCATCGCGAAGCTGATCTTTTTCTTCTTCCGCGTCTTTCATCGCGCCGCGAAACCCTTTGACCGCACTGCCCAGGTCGGAACCCAGGGTACGCAGGCGCTTCGTACCGAAAACGGCAAGCACGATAACCAGGATGATCAACAGCTGCGGCCAGCTAATGTTGGCAAACATCCGATACTCCCGGGGCAGAGCCCCTGATCCTCTCAAAAGCCCGGCTAAAACCGGGCGCGCATTATGTTCATGATACCGATGAAATGGCAATAAAACCGAACGAATATCACGTATTGGTAACGCTCAGCTCTCGAGCCAGAACGTAACCGGACCGTCATTTGTCAGGGTCACCTGCATATTCGCGCCGAAGCGCCCGGTCTCGACCGCAGGTAGCGTGTCACGGCAGATGCGGACCAGCTGCCGAAAATACGCTTCGCCCTTTTCGGGCGCCGCGGCCCTGGTAAAGCTGGCCCGCGTGCCTTTCTTCGTGTTGGCCGCCAGCGTGAACTGTGGCACGAGCAACAAGCCGCCGCCCTCGACGACGACGCTGCGGTTCATGCGTCCCTCGTCATCCGGAAAGACCCTGTAGGACAGCATTCGTTCCGCCAGGCGGGCCACGTCGCGTTCGCTGTCGTCGCGGTGTACGGCCACCAGCACCAGCAGGCCACGGCCGATTTCGCCGACCGTGTCGCCGTCGACCTCGACCCTGGCATTAGTGACGCGTTGTAACAGACCGATCATTTGTGCGCTGTCCCGACAGTTTTTGCCACCCGGCCCCTTTATTAATGCATCAACCAGTAACAAAGGCCATAGCCCTCAAAAACCCGTGCGACATTGTCGGCACCGGCCGGCGGGCAAGCGGACCCCGGCGCTCCGCCGTGCTACGCGTGTCGGGCCGCCATGGATGGCGACCCGGTGTCCCACACCACCGGCAGGGCCAGGGAAGGACGGGCCCCGGGCGATAGTCCGGGGCCCACTTTTTCGCCCAAAAAACCACGAAACAGATATTAAATCCCACCAAAAAGACAATAGAACAAAAGTGGGATAGTGGTTCATAAAAAAAGAATTATCTGAGACCATCGTGGGCTTTTATTGCAAACAGACCCCGTTCCGGATAATGGCGGTGTAGTGGCGTCGTTGATAGTCCCCGCATACACTAGCCGCTGAATCAGCCTTCCGCGCGGTAAGACCGATGAAAAGACGACAATTTGTGGGCAGCCTGGCGGCTGCGGCCGGCCTGGCGGCCTGCTCGAAGCAGGAAGACGGCAGCGCGGCGCAGGCGCCGTGCTCCAGTGAAGCCTTCGAATGGTCCATAGCGACTTCATGGCCACCCAAATACCCCGGTCTCGGCATCGCGGTGAACAACCTCGCGAACAGAATCGAGGCTGCGTCAGGCGGGCGGCTGAAACTCAAGGTCTACGCGGCCGGCGAACTCGTGCCGGCCTTCGAGGCATTCGATGCCGCCAGTCGAGGTATCGTCGAGATGGGGCACGACGCGGCGTATTACCAC
>Ga0224509_10000020_pt1 | contig 67615 bp, 65 predicted proteins | sample SF_Jan12_sed_USG_5_FD_170158 | JGI IMG/M metagenome (GOLD analysis project Ga0224509, IMG submission 170158) | Sediment microbial communities from San Francisco Bay, California, United States - SF_Jan12_sed_USGS_24 | ecosystem: Environmental > Aquatic > Marine > Sediment | place: USA... | reverse complement strand
CGACTAATACATCTTCCACGGAAACCAAAAAGAGAGAACAGCAATAAAGACAAAAAAGAACAGAAATAGAAAAAAGTGTTACCCATGTGCCCGGTCTAAAGTGTAACCTATGTACCCGGTCGTACACCGATGGCGGAGACGGGGTGTGTTCTCAAACAGGGAGCAGATGTAGCATCGCCGCTCAGAAAAGCCATTTATGGCCCTTTTATGGCCCAGCCAGTTCTTCCAGCTCGTCCAGACGGCTGAGCACCAGTTGCAGCTTCGAACGCACCGCCTCCGACTGATCGGCAGCTTGCAACGAAAGCGATTTGTGATCTTTGCTGAGATCAGCCACCTGCGCCTTGAGCTGTTTATTCTCGCCCTGAAGCGTGGCGTTTTCAGTCTTCAGATTCTTGACCACCTGCAACAATTGGTCGACCTTCTGCGATATCTGATCTAAAGTGTCACTCACGGTTTTTTGATCCTAATCTCGGCATTAAACTTCTGCTCTAAGTCACCGACAACACGTTGTTGCGTAGCTTCCACTTGCTCGTTCGACAAACTTCCGGTCTGTGACCGGTATCGGATCGAAAGGGCGATCGACTTTTTGCCCTTCTGAATCTGGTCGCCAGAGTAAAGATCGAAAATCTCGACCGCTTCCGCAAGCTCTCCGGCTGCTTTTTTCACACAAGCGGTAACATCACCGGCGGCCACATGTTCATCGACTACAATCGCCAGGTCGCGCGGCGCGGCCGGATAAATCGACAGCGGTGTGAACTTGAGTTGTTGGTCGCGCGTGTCCATCAGACCATCAAGCGACAATTCGGCGATCAGGACCGGCTGTTTGATGCCCATTCGGCGAGCTTTGTCCGCCGCCACCCGTCCGACCCACCCTACCTTGCGCTTGCCCTGAAGCAGTCGGAAAGATAGCTTATCGTCGAGGAACGACACCGGCTCCGGTCCATAACTAAACCTGGACCAGCGGAAGTGTTCGGCTAGGCTGTCAAGGGCGCCTGCAAGATCATGGAAATCGTACGGTCGCGAAGTCTGCCGCCAACCCTGGGGAGAACTGCCCGTGACGGCCAGCACCAAGCGGTCCTCCTCACGCCAGTCGTTGTCGGACATGCCTGAGAAGAACGCTTTGCCCAACTCGAATAGACAGACGTCCATGACACGGTGCGACAGATTGTGGGCCACGGCGGCAAGCGTTGTCGGCACCAGCGAGTTGCGCATAATGTCAAGTTCTTCCGACACCGGGTTGAGAATCCGCACCTGTGGCAGGTCGGGATTGAACAGTGTGGCCAGCTTGCTGTGACTTAAACCGTGATCGAGCATTTCATCGAATCCACAAGCGGTCAATACGGCGCGGGCTTCATCCTCAAACCTGTCCTCGGGCAATCTGCGTGTGAAAAGCGGTCCGATGCAATTGATAGCGTCGTCGATACTCTCGAACCCTTCGATCCGAACCACTTCTTCGATTAAGTCAATCTCCTTTTCCAGATCGGGCCGGAAAGTCGGCGCCGTGACCGTCAAGGGTCCATCCCCTTGCACGTTCAACTCCAGATCGGTCAGTATCTGTTTCATTCGTTCGGTGGTGTAGTTGCTGCCAAGAACCGCGTTGCAGCGTTCAGGGCGCAGTTCTATGACCCTCGGTTCGATTCTTGTCGGATAGCAATCAACAATCCCCTGGGCAACCTCTCCCCCACACAGTTTGTGCATCAGTTGCGCCGCTCGGTCCAGAGCATATCGAATGCCGTTGGGGTCGACGCCCTTCTCAAACCGTTGTGATGACTCGGATACGGTATCGAGTTTGCGACGACTCTTGCGAATCATGCTCGGGTTGAAGTAAGCCGCTTCGAGAAGAATGTTCGTGGTACCGTCTTCGACTTCGGAGTTGAGCCCGCCCATCACACCACCGGCGGCCACCCCTTCCTTACCGTTGGTAATCAAGAGCACCTGTTCATCAAGCGAGTGCTCACGTCCGTCCAGGGTGGCAAACTTCTCACCTTCGCGGGCGCGGCGGACGACAACTTCGTTTGAGCCGAACCGATCCAGATCAAAAGCGTGCAGCGGATGACCGCATTCGAGCATTACCAGGTTGGTAATGTCGACAATGTTTGAGATCGGTCGCACACCGGATGCCAACAATCGTTTGCGAAGCCACCACGGAGATGGAGCGATCTGGACGCCCTTTATAACACGCGCCGCATAACGGGGGCAAGCATCGACATCATCGATGGACACTTTGATGTAGTCAGATGCGACTGCCGATCCTTCGGCAACCTGACTATCGGGACGGTTCAACTTGATTGAGGCCAACGCCACCAGATCACGGGCGATACCGATTGCCGACATGGAGTCGCCTCGATTCGGGGTTAGTTCAAAAGTGAGCATCTGGTCATCGTAATCGAGATACTCAACCAACGACCCGCCGACGGGAGCATCGTCGTCCAGCACAATAATGCCTGCGTGGTCATCCGAGATACCAAGCTCACGTTCGGAGCAGATCATGCCGACCGATTCAACCCCTCGGATTTTAACTTTCTTGATTACGAAATCGTCGACCAGTTTGGCCCCGATTCCGGCAAAGGCTATCTTTTGACCTTCTGCAACGTTGGGCGCTCCACAGACGACTTCGACTGTATCACTGCCGGTGTCGACTACGGCCTTCTTGATCTTGTCGGCTCCTTCGATAGCGCTTAGTTCAACCACCTGGCCGACAATCACGTCACGCATATACTCGGCGGTGGGTGTGATATACTCGCAAGCCGTTCCGGCCAGGGTGAGGCGGTCGCCCATTTCGTCCGGTGACCAATCAAGACCGGATAATTCCCTGAGCCATTGGTAGGAAATCTTCATGGCTAAATAAACTGCCTCAAGAAACGCAGATCGTTATTGTAGAACAGCCGGATGTCATTTATTCCATACTTCAGCATGGCCGGACGTTCGACACCGATGCCCCAGGCCAGTCCGGTGTATTTTTCGGGGTCGTGGCCGGTGTTGGCCAGCACATTGGGATGAATCATTCCACAGCCGAGAATCTCCAGCCAACCGCTTTTTTTGCAGACCGGGCAACCGTCGCCTTTGCAGAGGAAACACTCAATGTCAACCTCGGCTGAGGGTTCCGTGAAAGGAAAGTACGACGGCCGGAACTTGATCTTGAGTCCCTCGTCGAAAAAGGCTCTGCAAAATGCCACCAAGGTGCCCTTGAGGTCGGCCATGGTGACCCCTTCGTCGATTAGAAAGCCGTCGACCTGGTGGAAGGCGACATGGGCACGTGAACTGATCGCTTCGTTTCTGAAACACTTGCCGGGTGTGATAATTTTGATCGGCGGTTTCTGTTTTTCCAGCACGCGCACCTGGACCGGTGTGGTGTGGGTCCTGAGTAAACGGTCACCCTCGATAAAAAAGGTGTCCTGCATGTCGCGCGCGGGGTGATCCGGCGGAAAGTTGAGAGCGCTGAAATTGTAATGATCGGTTTCGATATCCGGCCCGCGAGCAATCTCAAAGCCCATGCCGTGAAAAATGCCACACATTTCATCGATGACCTGGGTGGTCAGATGCCGGACGCCGACTCGCTGGGCGGTACCGGGCAGCGTGGGGTCGATCAACTGGCGGGGGGTATCGCCTGAGAACTTTACTTCGGCGGCATCGAATTCAGATTCAAGCTGGACCCGGCACTTGTTGGCTTCGGCCCCGACCTGTTTGCGTTCGTCTACGGAGAGGTCTTTCAGACCTTTTAGAATGGCCGTAAGAGGACCTTTGCGTCCGAGGTAGTGGACACGAGCCTCTTTAAGCGAAGCGAGCGAATCAGCCGTGCTGATCCGCTCTCGCGCCTGTAAACTTAGACGGGCAACTTCCTCCAAAAGCGACATTATCGAGCTCGCTTTTAGTTAGTTGCCGGCGGCGATTTTTGCCAGGTTGGTGAATGTGGCCATGTCGCGAGCAGCGATATCGGCCAGGACCTTGCGATTTAGGTTCACACCTGCCTTTTTGAGGCCGTGCATGAAAGTTGAATAATTGGTATCACACATTTTGGCTCCCGCCGAGATACGGGCAATCCAAAGACCGCGGAAAGTCCGCTTTTTGGCGCGACGGTCACGGTAGGCGTACTTCATGCCCTTGTTGACCGTCTCCAGGGCGGTTCGATAGAGCTTGCTGCGGGCGCCGTAGTTGCCGCGTGCTTTCTTGAGCACCTTCTTATGGCGGCGGTGGGCGGCTACGTTATTCTTCGAGCGTGGCATTGTCTTCTCCTTGAGGTTCAGCCGTCTTACAGGTTCGGCAGCATACGACTTACGCGCGGCATGTCGGCTTTTGATATCAAAGCACTTTTGCGCAATTGACGTCTGCGCTTCGGACTCATCTTGTTCAAAATATGAGTCTTAAAAGCGTGATGTCTTTTCAGTTTTCCGGAAGCCGTCTTGCGAAATCGTTTGGCGGCTCCTCGCACCGTTTTAATTTTCGGCATCGAGCGTATCCTCGTTGTTGGCTGTGCTATATGTTCGGTCTATTCTGACCCGGTGTTGGTCGCTTCTGTCTCCACCGGAGTTTCTTCTTCACTGCTTTCTGCATCGGCCTCAGGCTTTTCAGCCACTTCGACGGTTTCAGCCTCTTTGGGCGATGCTGTGCGCGTACTTTCTTTCAGCCGCTTAAGGGTCTCGGCGTTGGGTCCTAAGATCATGCTCATGTTGCGCCCTTCGCGCTTAATCTCGACGTCAACCACGGCAATATTGACCATGTCTTCGGCCACCCGCAACAGCAACTCGCGACCGCGCTCGGTGTAGGCCAATTCTCGACCGCGAAACATGACATAGGCGCGAACTTTGCTGCCCGATTCCAGAAACTCACGAACATGCTTACACTTGAAATTGTAATCATGATCGTCGATCTTGGGGCGAAAGCGCATTTCCTTCATCTGGTAGCTGTGCTGACGCTTCCTGGCGATCTTCTCCTTCTTTGCCTGCTCGTACTTGAACTTGCCATAATCAAGAATTCGACAAACCGGCGGCCGACTGTTGGGAGATACTTCCACCAAATCAAGCTCAACATCCCGAGCCTTGTCAAGGGCCTCATTGATGGGTACAATGCCCAACTGTTGGCCGTCGTCACCGATCAGTCTAACCGGCGTGGCTTTGATTCGGGTGTTGACCCGAAGCTCTTTGCTGCTTATGAAACCCTCCTGTTAATCATCAGTTCAACTCGCATTTAGTCCTTTCGTAGCAACTTCTTCCAGCAGCATTTCAACTGCCGCATCAATTGTTTTCACGCCAATGTCGCCGACTACGTGCTTGCGCACCGCGACCGAGTCCTCCTGGACTTCTCGCTTGCCGACAACAAACATATACGGCACTTTGAGCATTTCGGCGTCACGAATCTTAGCGCCGATCTTCTCCGACCGAGAATCAAGCTTGGCTCTGATGTCGCGATTTTTCAAGCGCTCGACGACAGCAGCTGCGTACTCGTTAAGATCGTCAGTTATCGGTAGCACCCTTACCTGGCATGGGGCCAGCCACAAAGGGAAATTACCGGCATAGTGTTCAATCAAAACACCAAAGAAGCGTTCGATCGAACCCAGCAGCGCCCGGTGAATCATAAACGGTCGCCGCTGTTGACCATCGGCTGCAATATAATGAAGATCGAACCGTTCCGGCAAGGAAAAATCGAACTGGATAGTCGAGCACTGCCAGCTCCGGTTCAGAGCGTCTTTGATTTTTATATCGATTTTAGGACCGTAAAAAGCGCCACCACCCTCATCGACCTGGTATTCAAGGCCGGATTTATCCAAAACGGACCTAAGGCCGTCCTGAGCACGATCCCAATCGGCCGGATCACCGATGGCCTTCTCCGGTCGGGTGGACAGAAATATGTCATAATTCGAGAAACCGAAAGCCTTCAGCAGGTTGACACAGAAATCCAGCAGCCAGACCAACTCGTCCTCCATCCCCTCCTGAGTGACGAAATGGTGGGCGTCGTCCTGGGTAAATCCGCGCACCCGCATTAATCCGTGCAAAACGCCACCCCGCTCAAACCGGTAGACCGTCCCCAGTTCGGCCCAGCGAAGCGGCAGGTCGCGGTAGGACCAGCGGCGCGACTTGTACATCGAAATATGGAACGGACAGTTCATCGGTCTTAGCTGGAAGGCGCGGCCCTCGGCCTCGAATGGGCTGTACATGTCGTCTTTATAGAAATCGGTGTGTCCGGACTTGTCCCAAAGTTCGAGATTGGCTATGTGCGGCGAAAACACGATTTCGTAGCCGGCCCTGGTGTGTTCCTGCCGCCAGAAGTCTTCGATCTCGTTGCGGATACGAGCGCCGTTGGGCAGCCAGAGCACCAGCCCGCCACCGACTTCCTCGTTTATCGTAAACAACTCCAGCTGCTTGCCGATCAGACGGTGGTCGCGTTTCTTGGCTTCTTCGAGTCGTTCCAGATACTCGTCGAGCATCCCTTTTTTGGGATAGGCGACACCATAGATACGCTGAAGCATCGGCCGTCTCTCATCCCCACGCCAGTATGCGCCGGAACTCGAAGTCAATTTGAAAGCTTTCACCAAGCCCGTCTTCGGCAGGTGTGGGCCGCGACAGAGGTCTTCGAACCGGGAATGGTTGTAAAACGAAACCGTGTCGTCTTCGAGCTCTTCTAAGATTTCCGCCTTGTAAACGTCACCCTCAGCCTTGCATTTTGCGAGAGCTTCCGCGCGAGGGCGCTCGGAACGACTGAACACTGCGTTTTCGGCGATGATCTCTTTCATTTTCTTTTCGATACGCTCGAGGTCTGCAGGCGAGAACGGTTCCGGGACATCGAAATCGTAATACCAACCTACGTCGATAGCCGGTCCGATAGCCAGCTTAACGCCGGGGAACAGTTCCTGAACCGCCTGGGCCATTATATGTGCGCTGGAGTGCCAGAACACCTGCTTACCTTCGGGCTGATCAAAAGTCAGAATCTCGATAGGTGCGTCGATATCGATACCGGCGGTTAGGTCCATCACCTGCCCATTTACTTTCACGGCCAGGGCTGCTTTGGCCAGTCGCGGCGAGATTGATAGCGCCACATCCAAACCAGTAGCGCCACGGTCATAAGCCTTGACCGAACCGTCGGGCATTGTCAACTGTAGCTGCGGCATCTTAAAACTCTCTAACCTATCACAAAACGAAAAGCGGAGGTTCGGCGGTTCTATCCAGCCGATGTCCGCTGTTGTCATCTATATGGTGGGCGATACTGGAATTGAACCAGTGACCCCTTGCATGTCAAGCAAGTACTCTAACCATCTGAGCTAATCGCCCAACTCATTTACTTTTATGTAGTGTCGGTCAAAGACTACACTACCTACGCACGGCTTTCGAAAATAGTCTTAGTCGGGTTTTTTGTCAAGGCCTAAATTGGACGGGCATATTGAATTAGGCTTGGGCCTCTTAACAGTAGGTCAGGTCTCTCTTCTCTCAGAGACCTGACATCGGCGAAGCCGATTCTCTTCATTGCGGGTGGCACCCTCAAAAGTCTCGAATGTAGGGTGGGTTCGTCTTCGAACCCGCCAATACTGTTTGGGGTCTAAAGTCTGTCATTCCGGGCTTTGACCCGGAATCCATCTTCGATACGGATCAGACGGCGCCCAACGCTCAGTGACTCCGGTTTGTCTATCGCTTCCGCTTCTTACTGGACGCCTGCCCAAAGAACTCATCCCGCACCTTCCACACCGCCTCCATGTCCAGCTTCACGCCTTGGAAAACAATCTGACGGTTCTTCTTGTCTTTCCGCGCCTTCAGGTAACGCGTCACGTTCATCCATCGGATGACCTGCCCGTCGGTCGTGCCGTCTGTCTGGCGAATGACCAGATACACATCCACGGGGAGGCTCAGCCAATACTCGAGGTGTCGATCATTCTTCACATCGAAGACCTCGTTGCCATCGGCCTTCCGAGTGCGCAGGTAAGAGTCGCCGCTCTTGAGTTGCACGCAGATTTTCTTCCCACTGGCCTTGCCGTCGTTGTCTCTGAACTCCACTTCCCCGTCGATACCGTACTCGAACATTGTCACGGGACGGAAGATCTGATTCGCGTCGCCGGCGATGGCCATCATGTGGCCGATCAGGATTTGCTCAAGCGCTTGGGTGTCGAGTTGGCGCGTGGCCGTCTCGTCCATGGCCAGGATTTTTCGCGCCACCGGATCGCTCTTGAGGCGCTGCTCGATAAAGTCGATGAACGGCACTTGCTCGTCGCATTCCTGGCAGGTTATGAAATCCTTCTTCCTTTCCATCCGCCGCCGCACCGCGTCCAGATCCTTCACCGGTTTGCCACAGTCCTGGCACACGTAGCGACGGTCGCGCGTCACCTCGCAGCCGTACTTGGCCAAGTGGCGATGGACATACTCGATAAAGATTACCCTCAGTTCGTCCGGCACCTCCTTGTCGAAATAAAGGCTGATTGTCCCCGTGCCTTCGCCCGGCTGGTTGCCGATCTTCAGACCGAGCGTGAGGTCTGAGAAGGCGAACTCCGCCGCGTTGCGCCACAACTCGCGGTGCTCGAACTCATTGCTGTACCACAGCCGCACCACCAGCGTGGTCCACACCGTTTGCCATTCGCCACTGAATGTGTAGGATACGAAGATGTCCGGTTCATGCGGAATGTCCTTTTCCCGGCGGTATTGTGAGGGAAAGACCAGGTGCCGCCCCTGCGGCGTCTCCTCGGCGATACAGAGCGAGTGGTCAAGAAAGGTCTGAACCAGCGCCCGCAGAAGCAGTTCTTCATCGGGGCGATTCTTCAACCGTTCGACGCCGGTGAAATCGAAACCGGGCTGGTAGATGTCTGCCTCCGGTACGCAACCGATCTCATCGGTGTGAGCGCGGGCGGCGCGGATGATCGCCCCGGCGTAGCCGTTGATAAGTTCCGGTTGCAAAAGCACCAGGTCGCCGAATTTCAAGGGGCGAGCCAGACCGTGATTGGCCAGCAGTGTCACCGCCGTGCGCACATCGGACGCGCCGAATTTCTCCACCGGCAGCGCCTGCTCCAGCCGTTGCGCCAGTTCGGCGAAACGGAGCAGCCGAATGTCCGACTCGTCGCGCATGGCCATCACAGCCTTCTTCAATTCGGCCAGAAGGCGCGGCGTGCTTGTCCACTCCAGCTTGTCCCACGGAATGTTTTCGGCGATCAATTGTTTCAGCTTCGAGGGCTGGCCGCCGTTCTTCTTGTCCGAGCAATTCTCGCCTTTTTTCGCTCCCGTGGAGAGCCAAGCCTTGAAATCGTACTCCTGCAAGAACCTTTTGATTTTTCTCTCGCTGACCATTACCCCACCGACATCGCTTCTCGTCGTAATCAGCACCTTGGGAACTTCGGGATTTGTGTCGTGTTGGGCTGCTGCTGATTCTAGCGCCTTGATCCAATCGCCAGCCTCGGCAAAGGGATCGTCCTTCTGCGGATTGATGAGCAGCAGTGCCAAAGCTGTCTGATCCAAATAGAGTTGGTGAATCTCGCGGTAGCTCAATTGGCCAGCAAAGTCCCAAAGCAAAGCTTCGCGCTCATCTGTTTCATCAGTTGCAGGGGGCAAATCCAGCCGCCAGACATTCATTCCATGCGTCGAATCGGTTTTTACGTATCGATCCTTGACTAGCCGATGGGCCAATGTCGTCTTGCCGACCGTGCTCTCGCCGATCAACACAACCTTAGCGTTCACGTAGCGACGCGTTGCCTCGGCCGGCGGCGCCGCGCGGACGTCGGTGAGGCGATAGACGTAGATGGGACCCAGGGCAGTGCCCACCACAAGCCGCGAACCATCGGGGCTGAAGGTGACGGAAATCGGAGACACAGCCAACTCATACTCGATCACTTGCAAGCTGGCCCCCGATTTCCAATCCCAGAGCCGGACTGTTTTGTCCTGGAATCCCGTGGAGGCGATCAAGCTGAAGTCGGGGGGGATGGCGACCGAATGCACTTTGTTCTGATGGCCCTCCAATGTCCCGACACAAGACCCCGCTTCCAGGTCCCAGACTTTGACCGTCTTGTCGTCCGAACCCGAAACAGCGAACCGTCCGTCCGGCATGATCTGGACTGACTTCACAATGGACGAGTGGCCCTTCAGGGTCGCGAGGCACTCGCCCGCTTCCAGATCCCAGTGTCGAATTCGTCCGTCCCGATGCCCCGACAGCGCATGTGTCCCCGCCCGATTGACGGCGCAGGTGAAAATGTTGTCGCCGCCGTTCGGCCCGCAATCTATGGTCTTGAGGCATGAACGCGATGAGAGGTCCCACAACCTGAGCATGTTGTCCGATCCGCCAGAAAGCGCGCGGGCGTTGTCCTGCAAGGCGACCACCGAGCGGACGTGATGCGTGTGACCCTTCAACATCGCCAGTCTCCGTCCCGAGCTTGCATTCCAAACACGAACGGAATGGTCAGCCGAACCCGACAGAATTCGTTTCCCATCCGGCGTAATCGCAACGGAGTTCACGTGGTCCGTATGCCCTTTCAGCGTCGCCCGGCACTCACTAGTCTCCATATCCCAAATCTGGACCGTACTGTCTAGTAAGCCGGACGCCGCCCATGTCCCATCCGGGCTGACGGCCACGCTCCAGACCCAGCCCTTGTGCCCGGTGAGCTTGCGTTCCAGAACCGCCAGCGGCTCGGTCTCTTCCGGCGGTGTCTTTGGCCTCGGCTTCTTTGGAGGTGGCTTCTTCTTCAGTATCTTCTTCTTCGGCGCGGGCTTGGCCATGAGCGGCGCATCAACCGCATCGGGCTGGCAGACGCTCAGCAGTTCGGCAAACGCTGCCTCCTCGTCCGACTCCTCCCGGAAATCCACATACTTGTAGCGCCTCAGCGTGTCCGGCAGTTTGCAGTCGGCCAGCAGCAGTGGGATGAAGCGGCGCCCTTCGTTGGCCGGATCGCGATGGATGGCGCTGCTCCGTTCCAGAGCCACCCAGTCGGAGGCAAGTGCGTTCGGGGTCATACAGAGGAGTAGCGTACGTGTGGTTTCGATTCCGCGCTCGATGGCGAGGTAGATATCGTCGCCAGGTTTGACCACCCATTTATCGAACCACACCCGCAGCCCCGCTTTCTTCAGCTGTGTCGCGAGCCGCAGCACCCGTGGTTTGTCTTTCGAGTTGTAGCTCAGGAATACGTCATACTTGAAGCCATCTGCCATTCTTCATCCTCAATACATTGATCCCGGCCTGCGCCCGCATGAGACCCCTTTGGATATCCTACCATTGAATCGATGGGTCTTTTACCAGCAAGCGCAAAAAGATACAAAACTCTCTTCGATTTATCAATAATCTTCTCTTAGTAGGGCGGCATCCCTGCGATGCCGCCGAAATCGGCAGGATCACAGGGATCCTGCCCTACTATTGCAATTGCTTTGTGCCAAGGGGTGAAGACTGGATTCTAGCCTTCGCCAGAATGACGTAGGTGGATTTGGTTATGGAATGACTACGACGACATGCCGGCCATCTGCATGAAAGTCTCGGCTTTGACATACTCTTCGCGCAACAAGGCCACGAATGTCATCATGTCATCGTCGGTGATCTGCAGAAACTCCATGACCCCATCTTCCAGGCTGCCGATAATGTCTCCGCGCTTGGGGTCCAGGAAAGTCTTCCGGGCGATATGGTCGCCCAAATGTACCAGGTAGGCAACGGGGAGTTCATCTTCGCTCAATTGCGGGCGGTGATGATAGCTGATTGAGTCGGCCAGACGTTTGGGCAGTTTCCATTGAGTGGCCAAAAAGCCCCCGACCTGAGCATGGTTAAATCCAAGTGCCCGTTCCTCGACTTCAAAATCCGGAGACTCCTCGTCGTCCTTGCGGGCCTCCTGGAACTTGGCGTTTTCTTCAGGCAGGAAACAGGAGATTATCAGTTTACCCACATCGTGCAGCAGACCGGATGAAAACGCGGTATCGGGGTCGACCATGCCGTGCGCGTTAAGTCGACGCGCCAACAAGCGCCCACAGAAAGCCGTGGCCAATGAATGACGCCAGAACGCTTCCTGAAACTCCTGGTCGATATCTGAACTCTTGAACATATCGAGCACCGAGGCCGACAAGACCAGGTTCTTGATAGCCTCCATGCCCACAATCATAACCGCATGTTTGACCGACTCGATCTCGCGGGCCAGGCCGTAGAATGCCGAGTTGGTCAGTTTCAGCACTTTGACCGACATGGCCGGATCTTCGGCCAACACCGAGGCAACCTGCCCGGCCGATGAGTTGGGGTCGGAGATCACCTTTTGAATCTGGTGAAATACAATCGGAGGCGTCGGCAGATTCCGAATATTCGAGATCACCTGCTTTACTTTGTTGTCAATCGTGGCTGTTTCCATGTTGTCTTACAGGTCTTCCTGCTCTGGTAATTTGCCGATAAACTCAGCGGCGAGTATGTCGGCGATTTTCTCTTTCACTTCCTTCGAGAAGTAGAACCCGCTGTCGATCCGTTGGCGCACAGCTTCGAGTTTTGTGCTAGCGGCTTCCTTCTTGGCCCCGGTCGTCGACACTTGATCATTGCCCCGAGCCCTGGCCGCCGCCAACTGGTCACGCAGCTCCTGACTGTCGTAGCCAACCGGATCGATCTGCGTTCCTTGGGCCTTAGACAGTTGCACGGTGTCCTCGGTCAGGCCGGCCTGATTGGGACTCCTGGTCTCCTTCGACTGTTCTTCCGCGCTGGTGCCGCCCGACGATTCCCGGGCGTTGTCGACCGCTTTTTTGATCGGTTCGTTCAACGCCGGTTGATCTTGACTTGGTCCGATTTTCATAGCATCACCATCTACCTTCCTATTTCGGTGACGATCATCTTTGTGGTCATCCACGATCTATACCAGCCACACAACTTCAGTTCTTACCATCGACAAACTGCGGGGCATGGTCGCCCTCGCTCATATACTGAAGAATCTTGCGACTGTTCTTGAGTTCTCCCAATTCCGATCTTATGCGTTCGTAACGCTTCCTGAGATACTCTTCGCTCTCAGCGACCAGGGTCATATTCTTCTTGACCATGGTGGCAATACTGTTCACCAGTTTCTTGACCTCCGGCTTGGCCGCGGCCACGCGGAACATCTGCGGATGTTTGGCTTTCAGCGTGACAACTTTGTCTTCGGATGTCTTGATGCGTCGGTGACAACGTTCGATTTCGGCAAAGAGGTCCAGCAGGTGCTCATCCTGATCGAACTTGATCGAATCACGCTGCTTATCCATCGTGATATAGAGTGACTGATAGAATGAGTATTCTTCTTTGAGAACGAAGATCAATTCTCGTTCCAGTCGACTGATGGCATTATAATCCAAGCTGTCCATGTCTATCCGGATGTCGCGAAACCACCGCCGGCCGGTGGCGGGGTCGGAACCGGCAGGGTGGATTTGGCTTCTTGTTGTTTCAATTCCGTCCAGCCTGATTTCAGGTTGGTCAATACAGTTATGATATCGTCAATTTCGGACAAATCTTTGGTCGCCTCCACGGCGTCGATCCGACTGACAACGTAACTGTATATTTTGGCCAGATTGGCGGCAACCTCGCCCCCTTGTTCCAGGTCGAGAGTGGTATACAGATGCACCACGAAACTCTTGGCTTTCTCGAGGTGTTCGTAACCTGCCTGATACTGTTGGTCGGTGTAGCTTGCCTGGGCCGCACGAAAAGAGGCCAAAGCACCGTCATAGACTTTGATTACCAGTTCAACTTGAGTTTTGCCGAGCGTGTCGACAGCTTCATACGACCGTAAGGTTCCATCCATTCTGTACTTTCCTATCTAGTTATCTTTCTGTATAAGTCCCCAGTTGTTGTTTATACCGGCCAGTTGCCGGTTGAGGAAATCTCGCTGCGAATTCAACTGACCCAAAGCTGTTTCCATTTGGAAGAACTGAAGCAAAAGAGTGTCCCGCCGTACAGCCAGTCGCTCGTCGATATCGGAGATACGATCGGCAAGAACTTCAACCTGCTTTTCATAGTTCGATATCTGTCTGGCGAAAGTTCCGTCGACCGCTCTGGTCAAGCTGGTCAGCAGATCGTTGGTTTTGGCGGCAATTCCTTTGGTTGGTGTTACAAAACCTTCAGCCCCGGCGCCCACGTGCGCACTGGTGAGGTTGATTCTAAGTTTGAGTCCGGCGGTGAACTCGTTACCCTCGACGCCGGTCAGTTCCTGACCCTTGCCTTCGGCTGTTTCACCGTTGATGGTCCCGGCCACGTCCTCGCCGTCAGTGGCCGTTCCATTCTGAAGGCCAAGGACTGCGTCAGCCGGATTGTTCAAGCCGGTATCAATGTCGATTTTCGACTCGGAACCGTAAGTACCGCTGGTGAACTTAAGGTATCCGTTGCCACCGGTGTCGATCCATTCGACGGTCACGCCGCGCCCTTTAAGCACCGAATCGGCGTCTATCTGTTTTTGAATTTCGTCTACCAGGGCGGTTGATGAATTGTAGGTGGCATGTGCCAGTTGAAGAGTCCCGGAGATAACACCGTCGACTTTCAACCTCAGTTCGTCGTCGGTGGATGTTATCGTTATGCCGGTGGTGGCCGGATCAGCCAGGCTGGTGCCGACATAGGTGCCTTTCTCGGCTGCATTGGTGATGTCCACCAGGTAACTGTAGCCGGTTTGGGTCTGCGCATCAGCCGCTACGAATTCTATCAGAGAGTTAGTGGAGTCGCCGCCGGCTGTGAACAACCGGACGACTTCGTCAATATTGTTTTCTAAAGCCGCATCGAGCCTGGAGGCGTCCACAATCGCCAATTCGCCCGAGGCATTGGTCCGGATGCCTATAGAAAAGAGCTGGTTGAACTCTCCACCAAGACCGGCTACACCCCGACCGACAGCCGCGCGTAAGGAACGCTGCATCGTCCATACACTGGAGTCAGTGAAGAGCACGCCGGTCGAGCCGGTATCTGCGTCATATTCGTTCTGTTGGTCGATGAATCCGATGACATCGTTGTAGGCAGTTATGAAACTCTTGATCTGGGACTTGACCGAAGTGGTGTCAAGCTTGGCCTCGATTCCGACGCTGTCGCCGGGGTCGGTTACCTTTTTGAGATTCAGGGTCACTCCGGCAATGAGGTCGCTGATGGTATTGGTGGTGGAGGTAACGGTAATCGGAGAACCGGACCCACCCGCCGAACCCAATGACACTTTGGCATCGGAAGCCTCTTGCAGCGTTGGTGTGAATGTCGACACCGAGAATTCATCACCGGCGGTGAGAATGCCGGCGCCGAAGTCCACCCAAAGTCCGTCGGCGCCTGCGCCTGTCAGTTGCACCTGCCCGGCTGCGTCCACATCGATAGAGCCGGAATTGGTACCATCCGTCCAGTCGACAGTAATCGTGCCGGAGCCGATCGTCTGTTCGCCTGTACCCTGGACGGTAAAGGTGTAAGTTTTGTGTTCGGCGCCGGTGAAATCAGCGCTGGCGCCAAGCGAAATCGTCGAGGAACTGCCGGTGGCGGATGTAATTGTTTCCGGAACGTCGAATATGCTATCAGTGTAGTTCAGGTTGAGGCCACCGGTTAGGTTGGAGGTGATTTCAATACTGTTCTCGCGACCGGTCAGGTCGCCGCTCAGGACCAGGCGATTTGCATTGGTGTCGGAGCCGTCATTTATGATGGTAGCGGTGACGCCGATATCGGCCTCATTAATGGCATTCTTGATTCCCATCAGAGAGTTGTTGGTATTGTCGATGGTGATCGTTCGCACCGATCCGTTCCCGACCTGGATATCAATTGTCCCTGTGCCCATATCGTCGGAGGTTTGGTCATCGAATCCCTGGCTGGCCATCTGATGGTTGCGAGCCAACGAAAGAATCTGAAGATCATACTGCCCGGTGCCGACCTTGCCAAAGCCCGACGCCGTCAGATAGGCCGAGTCGGATACTGTTACTGAGGTTTTTTCAAATGTCGAACTGCGGTTCAACTGCGAGATTTGCGCCTTAAGGCCGAGGATCTTAGCCTCAAGCGCCTTGAGGGCGGTAATGATATTCCCTTTTTCGGCTTGTTGGGCTTCGAGGACATACGCATTGGCACGCCCGAATTCGATCATTGCATCGACGATGGCGTTGGTATCAAGCCCGGAGTTGATTCCCGCGATAGACTGTGTGCCCGGCATTGTTACCTCCTGTACCTTCCGACTTCAATGTCATATTCCGGTAGCATTTGCATAATCGATTTCCGGGGGGAAGAACCCTCCCCCCCGGAATGTAAAGTTCCTATGTACTAACCTATTAACCGAAGAGTGACAGAACCACCTGCGGAACCTGGTTAGCCTGAGCAAGCATGGCCGTGCCGGCCTGCATCAGGATCTGGTTCTTGGTGAATTCGGACATCTCTTTGGCCATATCGGTGTCACGAATCTGCGACTCGGAAGCCGTGAGGTTCTGAGCGGCAACACGCAGGTTTCTCAGGTTGGATTCCAGAGTGTTCTTCTGGAAGCTACCGAGAGTACCACGAGTCGTGGACACTTCATTAATAGCCTGGTCGATAAGTCTCTGCGCATCCTGGGCGCCGGCCGAAGTAGTCACATCGATCAGCGACAGGTTGGCAAACATGTTCCCGTCATTGTTGGTTCCGAGAGCAGTAGCTGCCATATTGCGCAGTGAAATGTTGGCGGTCTGGCCGACGTTACCACCGATCTGGAAGACCAGTGATTGATCGGTGTTGCTGATGGTCTCGTTACCACCGGCGGATGTCAGACCATAGTTGACTGTGATATGCTCGGTGCGGTCGCCATTGTAGATGGTGGCGTCCTGGCCGGCCGTGGCGATAGTCGCCGGTCCGCCGTTGAGCTGGACCGAGAACTTAGTCGCCGTAGCAGTCAGAAGCATGGCGCCGGTGTTGATTCCGGTTTCCGTTCCGCTCTGGGTAGCCTCGGCATACTGGATATCCAGAGTGGCGCGGGAAGCGTCACCCAGGGCAGCCGTTTCAAGAGTGAACGTCTGCTGAGTTCCGCCGTCATCGGCCTTGATCGAGGTGATCGTGTTCGCATAGTCGTTGAAGTTGATGATGGCATCAACACCGGACGCAGCGAGAGTGTCGCTTCCACCAAAGCCCAGAACATTCTGGAGTTCTTCGGTGTCGGCGCCAACGGTCACGTGAGCGATCGAATAGTCAGAGCCTTCATCAACGGACTGAATCTGGATCTTGTCGGTACCGTCCAGAACAGCCTTAATGTCACTGGTGGCGCTGGCATAGGTGGCAGCGGCAATAGCGGTGTTGAATGCTGTGACCAAAGTAGCCATGTCACTGTAGGTGGCATCGGCAATCTGGATGTTCTCGGCCGTCAACGTACCCTGCTGATCGGTAACAGTGGTGAAGGTCAGGTTGGCATCGGAAACGCCACGGTCATCACCCTGCGCGAACGACAGAATTGCGGTGGTGGCTGTTGACGAAGAAGCCTCAGTGCGGATCGAGTACTGAGCACCCTTGTTGGCAGCCACTAACTGCATGGAGTAGCTGGCGCCACCATCGGCGGTGCTCAACTGCGAGTTGACCTTGCCGGCCAAATCGGTGTCGTTGTCAAGAGCAGTCTGCAGGGCAGCTTCGATAGTTGCCCAGCTATCGGTATCGGCCACGTCGAATTGGATGGCCTTGTTGGTGACCGGGGTCCCACCGTTTTCCTGGTAGCTGACCAGAACGGTGTAGCTACCGGCGTTGGCGGCAACAGCCGTGGTTCCGGCGGCAACTGAAGTCAGAGTCGCGGTGGCGGCGGCATCGAGAACACCATTCGCAATTTCCAGACCATTACCCCAGGCATCGGTGATATCCACACTGTTGGAGGTCCGCTTGGCCACGTCGGAAGCCTGCACGACATCGAGGTTGTGCACGCCTTCGGCCAGGTTGGTCGGATTACCGTCGGTGTAGTTCAGCGAGATACCCAGTGAAGTGGTATTCAAGGCTGCTGTCGGATCGGCGGTCTTGGTGGCCGCGATCGAGTAGGTGCCGGTGCGCAGGTTGGAGTTGGTCAGCGTAGCCAGGGAGGTGTTACCACTGGTGATAGTGGCGACGTTTTCCTTGGTGCCGTCCAACAGGTTCTTGGTACCGAACTGGGTGTTGGCAGCGATACGGTCGATCGTAGCCAGAGCGTTACGAATCTCCGCCTGGTCGGCAGCCAACTGGTCGGCATCGTTGAAGCCTTCGTTGGCCGCGTGGATGGCCAGTTCTCTCATGCTCACGAGCAGAGAGTTCATCTCGGTAAGAGCACCTTCAGCAGTCTGAATCATGCTGATGCTACCTTCCGAGTTTCCGATCGCGCGGTTAAGACCGGCAATCTGCGCACGGAATTGTTCACTGATCACCAAACCAGCAGGATCATCGGAACCTTTGTTGATCCGGTAACCGGACGACAGCTTCTGCATCGAACTGGACAACGAATTGGTAGTGTTGACCAGGTTGCGGTGCGCGTTCAAAGCCGCCAGGTTGTGATTAATGCGAAGTGACATGTGTCAATCCTCCTTGAAACGTTGGGGGCGTCCTTACCCCTCTTTCAGTTTATTAGATTGGTTTGTATTCAATACAAAGTCACTTCCGATGTCTTCATTGCCAGAGTTATCGTCCGAGATAACCTTCCCTGCCCTACAAAGAACCTGTCTTCTTTTCTCCTTTCCGGGACCCATCCTGTTATTACCCTTTTCTGAGTTCAATAGCTTTCTTAACTTGATAATCGGCAAATGCTTGAACAACTTTATGGGATTTCTCCAACAGTTTGCCACTTTTCTCGAAGGAATTTCCCCCTCTCAGCCCGGCCCGAAAGTCTAAGTTGCTACCGAGGCGGTCAAACTTGTCAATTTTTCCCGCGCAGGGGTAAACTCCGGGTCCAATTCAAGCGCCCGCCGAAACCCCAAAACTGCCGAATCCCCATGTCCCATAACACGATAGCACTCCGAGAGCTTGTAGACTCCGAGCACATCGTGAGGACAGGCAGTCAGAAACTTCTCATACCGCTCAAGGGCCATCTGGTGCCTGCCGAGCTCGAAGTAGATATCCCCCAAGAGACAAACCGCCCCCATATCCTCACGCTCCATCGCTGTGTAGGTCAACAGCGGTTTCACCGCCTCTTCGTTCTTGCCCTGCCCGGCTAATGCTAAGGCGAGATTGCGAAACACAAACGATGGCGGCTCAGGGCATTGAGTTGCCTTATGGTAGTGTTTTTCGGCAGCCTTGAAGTCATTCATTCTGAAACAACAGTTACCCAGTTCGCTGAGAATCTCCGGGTCATCCCCGACCGAGACCAGGACTTGTCGAAAATGCTCGGCAGCCTCTGCATACAAGCCTGCAGAGAAACGCAACTCACCCAGGTGGCGCTTAAGGACAACCTGGTCGCTGTTTATGGCCAGCGATTTTTCAATGTACTCGATGGCCCTGTCCGGCTCATTGATCTCTCGGTAAAAAACACCGCAGTTGCCGAGGACCACCGGGTTGTCCGGCTCCAGATCGACAGCCTGTTGATACCGTCGGAGCGCTTCCTGGGTGTCCCCCTGCAAGACACTGATGTAGCCCAAGCCGGCCGCAGCCATGGCCAGCGGATTGGACCCATCTAACTGATTCCGGAACTGTTCGCAGGCCTCGGATAGTCGGCTTTCCACCAGGTAAAGGTTACCCAGTTGCAGGGCCGTGTCGGCGTAGTCAGGTGTTTGCTCAAGCACCCTTCGGTAGTATTTCTGGGCTTCTTGTGGATCGCCGAGAGCAAAAGCGGCTTGCCCCATTCCATACAGAGCGGCGTCACGAGAATCCGAATAGTAGAGGATCATGGATGAAGCTTCCTCGTGCTCCGAAAAGAGCGCCTGCGAATCAAGATAAGTCTGATATGCGTCGATGGCCTGCTGGTAATGCTCCTGCCGATTGCAGATCATGCCCAGCAGCATCAGTGGATCCAGGTAGTCCGGTTTGAGCCGTAGAGCACGCCTGGCATAGTCTTCGGCCCGTTCGAGTTTCCCCTCGATAAAACTGATAGCGGCAACATGGTTGAGCGCCATTATGTGCTGAGGAAACTCGGTGGGTATATCGGATTTGTTGTATTCTACCGCCTTCTCGGCTGCGCCGATCGCTTGCCGTCTGAGTTCCGGATCAGGCTTATCAAGCCGACCGCGAAGAGCCTGGGCTATGTTAAACCAGGCAAATCCGTCGTCGGGCTTGGACGCAACTTGCTTGTGAAGGAGTTCCATCGTCCGATCAAATTTGGCCTCCAGCTTCTCAGGCGAAAGATCATAGCCAAGATGTTCCATTTTGATCGGCGCTCGACATATCAGAACGTCATCAGGAATCTTCAGAACATTGTGCACGATCCCCTCGTATCGCAGGTCGAGCTCGCGGCGCCAGGAACGCACCGAGTTGGTGAAAGTGACCGTGTGGTTAGCGCCTTTGAAACCATTGAACACTCCGATAGAGATAATACTGTGCTCACCACTGCCGATCAACTCCAGCAGCACAGGAACGTCCCTGGTATCAAAACGCTCGTCGGCATCGATGATAAACACCCAGTCCGATGTGGCCAATTCCAGGGTGTAATTGCGGTGTTTTGAAAAATCCCCTTCCCAGGCTTGGTGGTGGATTACAGCGCCATAGGAGTCTGCAATCTCAACTGTTCTATCTGTCGAACCGGTGTCGACCACAATGATCTCGTCGACCCAGTCGCGAACGGACTCAAGACAGCCGGGCAGCAGTTCTTCCTCGTTCTTGACCATCAGACAGGCGGAGATAGTCGCCCGTTTTCTGAACGACGATTTCAACATGCGCAACTCCAACACTTGCCGACAAGCAGACATCCCCTGATCGACTATGCTTTCTGCTTTCTCGGTGTTTCCTTTGGCCTTGAGCAATCTGACCAGGTTCAGGTAGGGCAAGTGGTCTCCGCCGTCTGATTCTATGGCCCGGCGATAGTTCTTTTCGGCCTGTTCTGATTGCCCGGTCTCTCTGTAAGCAGTCCCGAGGAAGTCATACACGCACGCTACCTGGCCGGCCTTGGTGCAATAATCAGCGCCTGAAAGCTCTCCCCCGGCCTTCTCGCACTGTTCAATGAACATTGATGCGTACTCAATAGCATTGTCATACTCACGCATGCAAAGATGCACCTCGGTCAGCAGATAAACAAAGTCCAGCGCCTGTGGGAATTCCTTGAGCCCCCGCCGGCCCGCTTTCTCCGCTGCCACCAGATTCTTGTGATGTAAATGACCGAAACCTGCCAGGAAATTGTATCTTCCCCGCTGTCTGCGATCGGCAAATGGATACCACTTTTGCAGACCTTCAATCGCCGCCACGATGTTCTGAGTTTGATTGTTGTTAAGGTAATACTCGGCCAGTTCCAGTCGAGCCGCAATGTCGTCGGGATGGGTGCGGACGGCTGTCAGGAGACTGTCCAAAGGTTTACCGACTTGACCCTTAACGATAGTACGCCGTTGCTTACCGGCCGGTCTCTTCTTGGCACCCGAAGCCTTTTTCTTTTTTGCTTTGGACATAGTCTGACGGAGCGAGAGCGAATCGTACCGGCATTTCGTCACGAAACCGGCGCGAGTCCTGCCGGTCCCGTTCCCTGCCTGTCGCCGCTAGATCTCGACCAATTCCTGTTCCGGGGTGATCGCGACATCATCGAATGCCAACTCATCGGCAATCAGATGCTTCACTCGGTAGTCCGAGTTGACCAAGACCAGTTGCTTGGCGAAACCGTTTTCGGTGTTGATCAGAATAGGACCCTGAAGGTTCACGGACGTTTCTTTGGGGTCTTCAGGCACGGTTACGATTGCATAGGTCTCGACCGACTTCAAGTCATCGATCTCCAGCTCGGCGATTTCCTTCGGGTTGACCTCAATGCGATAATCCTCGAAAAAGATCGCCGGATTGAGTACGATAAACGCGACCGATGGATCTTTCGTGGAATGGAGCCAATGAAACGGGGCCATCTCCTCGCGTTGTATCAAACAGAACTGCGCAAGGTGTTCGAAACCGAGAATTGGTCGCTGCATGGTGATGACTTTGTCGTCGGGAATCTCCAACCGACCGAATCTGACACTGTCAATAATCATAAATCCTATCCTTGATTGAGCCTATTGCAAAAAGTTCAACAGGCTTGGCTGTATAATCTTGGCCACGGCCATAAGCGAAGCCTGATAATTGTTCTCGAATGTGGCAAGGTCCGTTATTAGCTTGCTCATGTCCGCATCTTCCACATTGGCCAGAAGCTGGGTGTAGCCGATCTCCGAGTCCTGAAGACGCGAGGCCGTAGACTCAAGCCTCATGGCCCGGGCGCCGGCCTTGGCTCTGCTGTTCAGGAGTTGGCTGATCGAGTCGGTCATATTGCCAATGAGAGACCTGATCCCGTCGGCGTCATTGCTGTGCAAAGCGTTGGACAGCGCAATAAGCGACCCCACCATGTCGCTGGAACCATAGATGCCCATATCCTTGGTGAGCCGGCCGCCGTCGCTATCCTCGATAACCAGCGACCGAGTAGGGTCGTTGTTGGCGATCTGAATCCCCCTCGCGTCAGCATTAATCGAGGCTATAATATCCAGCCCGGAATTGTTGACGGCATCGAGAAGGTCTTGAACCGTAACCAGAGCCGGATCGGACAGATCGATAGTACGGGTGGCCTCGCCGTGATGAATCACGATTTCATTTCCCGCAAAACTGTTGTTGTTGTTGAGTTGGCTCAGATTGGTCGTGGCCAGCAAGATCGGGTCAAGATCAGCCCCTGAAAAATCGTTGAAGAAGGTTCCCAATATTCCCAGGTCGGCGGCGGTTGTGCCGGTCGTCTCGGTGATTTCAAAACTGACCGAGGGGTTCAAGTCTCTACCGGTGAGAACAGGATCAATCGCACCGGCGATACCAAGATCGGCGGCGGTACTGTCTGTCGTATCAAACTCCGAGATAGTCAAACCCAACGGGACCCCATTGGCGTCCGTGATTTCAAGTCCGGTGTTGGTGGCATTCAATCCGATAGAAACGTTGGCCATCTCAGGCGGCGCTGCAGCAGCCATGGCGGCGTTGAATTGAGTAATCACGTCACCGATCGTGGCCGCTGACGACAAATCCACTTCGACACTTATGCCGCCGCCGTCTGAAACAACCAGCTTGCCGGGCTGCATATCCATTCCGTGCCCGTCGTTTATCACGCCCAACGATGTGACAGCGCTGATTTCTCCGGAGGCGGTAGTATCGAACATAATCTCGTTGTTGTTGGGCCCGAGCGTCGCCGTGACGTCATTGATACCGTCGGCTGTCAGTTGGGCGTTGATCGTGTTGATGACATCGTCGATGGTTACAGCCGCCGAGATATCGATGGTGGAATCAATGCCCAGGTTGCGGTCGCTCAGGACTATCGTACCGGGTGTGCCGCCGGTCGTCAGGTCGACACCGTTGCCGTTGTTCATCGAGGTGAGCAGGCTGCCGCCCAGAATCCCTATGTTCAAGTCGGCATCGGCGCCCAGGATACTCAAATCTCTGAGGAATACGTCGGCCCCGATCAGGTTGACCTGCAAGCGGGAGGACGATTCGATATCAAATTCGATTTGCCCGTAGTCACCACGGTAGACAATCCCGTCGGAGTAAGAATCGAAAGCATTCCTGTCGGTCTTGAATCCGGCGAAAATACTCTCGTTGCCGAGATCACTGTTGGCGATTTGGAGAAAGCTCTCTATGATATCATCGATCTGGATAGCAGCGGCTTCACGTTCCCCGGCATCCATGGTGTCGTTGCCCATAGCATCGGCAAGTACATAGGCATCCGACATCTTGGTACCCAGGTCGGCCAGAGCGCTGTCGTAATTGGCCTGCCAGTTGAGACCGGTATCGACATTGGAGCGATACTGTTCGATCCTGGCCAGTTCTTTACGATAGTCCAGGTCCCTCAACGTGCCCAGCGGGTCGTCCGACGGTTTGTTGATCCGTCGCCCCGTCGACATCTGAGTCTGCAACTCAAAAAACCGCCTGAGTGAACGTTGCATATTGAATACCACTCGGTCGGCCAGCATATTGTTAGATACACGCACTGTATTGCTCCTCAGCCGGACTGCCTATGAATCAGCAGACTTGCCGGATCCTCCGGGTTTGCGAGGTCTTCGCTTCTGGCGATTGACCGATTTGTAGTCAATCCTGGGCGTCTTGACATTGTCCGCCTCTTTACCTCTGATTTTTCCCTTGATCGCACTCATCATACCGAGCAGATCACTCTTGATCGACTTGGAAGCCCGACGGTTCTCCGCCTGAATCTTGACATAGACTTCCTCGCGATGCACCACCACTTCACTCGGCGCGTCGATACCCAGTCTGACCTGGCGTCCGTGTATACCCAGGACCGAAACTTTGATATCATCACCGATGGTGATGGATTCTCCTAACTTCCTTGTTAGTATTAACACTCAACCCTCCGTGGTGCTGCCGTTCACCGGCAACAACGTCCTTGTTTAGCGTCCGACGATTCCCATGCGATTAATGACCGTATCCAGCGCCTGGTCGACGGTGGTGATCACACGGGCGGCTGCGTCATACGCGTGTTGAAACTTTATCATGTTGGCCATCTCCTCGTCCAACGACACACCCTCCACCGACTGGCGAGCGTTGTGGATCTGTTGTCCGAGGATTTCATAGTTGTCCGTAAACGACCCCGCTTCATGAGTCTCAACACCCAGTGTCCCTACCAGGCTGTTGTAGAAGTCGTTTATGGTCATCGAATTATCTTTCATAAGGAGTTGATCGCTCAGATCGAAGATGGCTAAAGCCATGGTGTTGTCGCTCTGCGAATCCATCTGCGTGGCTGCCGCGATCTTCTCGGGATCGGTAGCCACCTCCTGATTGATCTGAATAGTAGCGGCCGTCGTGAAACGGCTGTCAAAAAACTCATAACCGGTGTAATTGTTCAAACCGTAACCGGTAGTGTGCAAGGCGTTCACCTCGTCGACTAATGTTTTGGCGATGTCGTCGAGCCGGGAAAGATAGTCCGGGATTATTTTGTCCCGAGAATCCAAAAGACCCTTGATCTGGCCGTTGAGATTCTTGAAAGATATCTTGGTTCCCTCCCAAACCAGGTTGTGCTTGACTGACCCGTTTTCATTAACCGTTTCGGTACCGATAGACAGCGCCTTGTCGCCATCGACCAAAGCCATCGCACCGATATACACAATCATATCACCATCTTCATTCTGGGAAGTATTCACGTCGACAATCACCGAAAGGTTGTCTATCAGCAGATCGCGGCTGTCACGCAAATCGTTGGCCACCACACCATCGAGTTCCGATCTTTCGATTTCATGATTGAGCCGGGCGATCTCCGTCGACAGTCGATTCACATCGGCCGTGAGGTTTACCATGTCGCGGTCAACCGAGTCCTGAAGATCGGTCAATTGCCGGGCCATGTCATGCAGGCCGTTGACCAGCTTGTTGGCATCGGAAAGCACGTTTTCTCTGAAGTTGATATTGCCCGCCGTGACCGACAGTTCCGACCATCCATTCCAAAACTCTGTGATCAGGTTCCCCAGAGTATTGTCACCCGGCTCGTTGAAAAGCGCTTCCACTTGCGACAATGTCTTGGAATTATAAGACCACTGGCCCAGCGACTTACTATTCTGCCGAAACTGGTTACCGAGAAAGAGGTCACGAATATGTCTGACATCGGTTGCTTTGATTCCGGTGCCGATGGAACCGTATGTTTGCAATTCCGGGATTGTCGTCTTCACACCAACACGTTGGCGGCGATAGCCCGGGGTGTTGACATTGGCTATATTGTGGCCGGTTGTCTGAAGCGACAACTGGTGGGTCAACAGCGCCCGTTTGCCCAGCTCAAGTCCTTGAAATAGTCCCGGCATCAGGCTCTCCTGTCCAGCGCCACATTATATGCTTGTTGGTCGCCGCTGCCGGTCGAACTATAGGCCGGTTCCGGATGGCTCAGTTTTGACAGCATGCCCATCATCTTGTTGATATACTCACGCGACTGATTCAGCAGCACCGCATTCTGGTTGCGCGTGGTGGCAATCTTATCGTTGAGGCTCGTGATCAATTCGCGCAAACGAATCAACTGCGTGGCCTGCTCGTCGTCTACTATCTCAAGCAGTCGGGTCACATTCAAGTCACCCTCGATCTGGTTATCGAGTCTGATTCGTTCGACCAACTCTTCGCGCTGTTTGTTCAGCTGGCGACTTTCGATGACTTTCTCGCGCAACCGCTCGGTGACTTCGTGCAGACCGTCGGCGTCGTTTGTCACCAGCATGTCCTGTTGCTTCTCAAACAGTGTGAGAAAAGATTCGAAGAGGGAGGCTTCCCTGCCAATAATGTCAATCAACCGATTTATCATATCCAATTGCTCACGGTTTCTGTGTATCTATCTTATCGACAGTTTGATTTGGCGCTTTAGTATCGTGTGAAGGTGCGCGGTCACGCATTGTCTGGAGACTGTCCAGAACTTTGGTTACATACGACCGCGTTTCTTCAAATGGCGGTACCCCTCTGTATTTAATTACGTTGCCGGGACCCGCATTGTAAGCGGCTAAGGCGAGTTTTGTGTCGCCAAAGCGATCCAACAATTGCCTCAGGTATCGCGCTCCGCCCGATATATTCTCGCCCGGGTCAAAGACACGCTTGACACCCTGGTCGGCGGCGGTTGAGTCTATCAACTGCATAAGTCCTTTGGCTCCCGCCGGGGAAACGGCGTTGGCATCTCCATTGGACTCGGCTCGAATGACCGAGGCCAGTAGAGCCGGGTCCAGCGCGTGAACCCGAGCCGCCTGTTCAATGTGACGACCGTATTTCCGCATTATCTCATCTGTAGAACGAGCGCCCTCGGTCGGCCTACGATTCAGTGATATCGGTTCTGATTTTTCGTGTTTCAGTTTGGCCGGTGAAGGGTCGCCGGATATCTTCCGAAACGTCGGTTGACCGAGATCCATCGACGGCCTTACCGCGCCAAGATCTTTGATCGGCAGCTTTTTCTCCGCCTGAGTGTAACCCGCATCGATTAGTTTTTCCATCGACGCGTACAACATGTCGGCGATGGAACCATTGCGTCCGCCCGACATCATACGGGCCAGTTCATTATCGAAAATATCTGAAAAAATGTCTTTGCTATTGTCACTGGACAGAAGCCCCTGACCGGACTCACCCTTGGGGATAGTCTTACGCATCGTTTTCAACATGTAGTAGTTGAAAAACGACTCAAATTCCTTGGTCGCTTTGCGCAGTCGAGCCTTCTCGGCCTCGACCCCTTTGGCTTGTACGCCCTTGAGCCGCTCGATACCGGTCGACGGAAAGTCGGTCAGGGCAACTTTGGGACTAATCGCACTCATCAGAGAATCACTAAGTCGGCACGTAGTGCTCCCGCTTGTTTGAGGGCCTGGAAAATCGATATGATATCGCGCGGCGTAGCGCCGATCTTGTTCAGCGCCTTGGCCACCTGTGACAGGTAAACCGCCCCCTTCAGATGAACAACGCGCGCTTTTTGGTCATCGACGCCCAGCCGCGGTGACTGTGTCACAATCGTCTCACCTGAGGAGAACGGCTCCGGTTGTGAGATCACCGGCGAAGATTCGATATTGACGGTGATCGTGCCGTGCGCGATGGCTACCGGTTCGATGGTCACATGTCGCCCGGCTACTATCGTGCCGGTCTTTTCGTTGATCACAACACGGGCCGTGTTGTCGGGCACCACTTGCAGGAGTCCGATGTCCGAAACGAAGGTTGCACGAAGTGAAGGATAAGACAGCGAGTCCGGAATCATCACCTTAACCGTGCCGGCGTCGACGGCTACCGACGTCAGCCCGTACTTGATGTTGATGCGTTCGGCAATCCTGCTTGAGGTGGTGAAATCCGGATTGTGCAATGACAGGAAGAACTCACGTTTAAGTTGTGGTTCTGCCTCCACCGGTTTGGTTATCTTCCCCCCATTGGGAATCCGTCCCACCAGGGTGTAGTTATTCACGATCTTGTTGCCGTCATCCACCTGGACATTAAAACCACCGATAGAGACCGGACCCTGGGCAACTGCGTACACGGTACCGTCGGACGAGGTCAGTGGAGTCATCAGGAGAGTTCCACCCTGTAGCGAAGAGGCGTCGCCGACCGATGATACGGTGACATCAAAATATGTCCCTTCGGTCTGGTGGCCCGATATCCGCCCGGAGATCATCACTGCCGCCACGTTTTTCACTTTCACCTTGCGGGCGTCGACAGTGAGCCCCATCCGCTCCATCATATTGGTCAGCGAGCGAATAGTAAACTGTGTGCCGCTACCATCGCCGGTGCCGTCCAGACCGATAATCAGACCGTAGCCGATCAGATCGACCTCCTGCGTATTCTGAAAGGCCGAGATATCCTTGATACGCACTTTGGCCCCTTCGGCCGGTTGCCAAAAACTCATAATAATCACCAGCACCATCACCAATCCTGTGGGCGTCGCCAGTCGCGCATATAATGCAGTCAACATGGATTCCTCCTAGAAAAGCCAGTTGATAAAACGGGTGACGAAACCGGGCCGGGCGGCCGTGCTGGACGGTCCCTTTCCGGTGTAATGTATCTCTGCATCGGCAATCAGATGCGATGGCACAGTATTCTCGGCCGTGACGTCTTTGGAACGCACCACGCCGGTAAGAGTAAGCACCTCACGATCGCCGGAGATGCCGACGGTGCGGGAGCCTTCAATAATGAGATCGCCGTTCGGCTTCAGGCCAATAACCGTCACCGACATCTTGGCCCGCAAACTTCCGTTGCGCAGGTTCTCCCCTTTTCCGTCGTGCGTGGTTTTGGCGTCGGCATTGACTCCAAACAAAGGCACAAAATCAAGAGGACCGATTCCGGGACCGCCCTGGGTCGAGTAGTTGGCGCTCTTTTCGTTCTTGGTTTCAACCTGCGATGAAGCGCGGCTTTGTTCGAAAATGTGTACTGTCAGTATGTCACCGACAGCATGAGCCTTAATGTCGGTGAACAAAGATTGGTTTCTCCCAAAGTCCTCTGCGCGCAGCTTGAGCGCAAACGGGAGAAGCAACAAAACCGCGAGTATCAACAGAACCTTCCGATAGTTCATTTCAGTTCTCTCCATGATCACATAAGGTTACGGATCGACGGCAACAGCGGTCGCATCGACCACCCGGGCCAAAATGATTTTGCCCGACGATTTGTTTTTGACCTTGATATAGTCACCGGCCAGGCCGGCCTGCAGCGCGCGTCCATCGGCTGAGATTCGACACATCCCTTCGGTATAAACGATAGACACGTCGCGACCGTTTTCCACATCCGGAATAAGCTCCAGATCATCGGCTGTCAGAATAGCGCCGCGCTTCAGATTGCGACCGGCGCGTACCCCCTCAAGTTCGGACAGTTCAACCAGTGGACGCTGCCTGAGATTGGTGACTTCCATGCGCTTCAGAAGCAGTTGCTCGGGTGCGATACTCTTGGAGCGACGCACATTGTCCAGCAACACCAAGACATCAGCGAACTTTCTGATCTTCAGCCTAATCTGCGCACTCTCCAACAATTCGCCCTCGTTTTTCACATCGGCCATCATCGAAAAAAGCCCCAGCGGCTCCTTCTGCGACAGCGGCCTGAGCGTCAGTTGCTCAGCGCTTACATCGGCGCTCTTTAGATTGTTGGACAGGATATCTATCGTGTACGTGGCTGTATCCAGTCCGTACATGGCCGCAAACTTTGTCCGGATAGTTTCATCCGCGTCCAAAGCCGACACTGACGACACTATGAACATCAGAATCAGGCAGGCAAACAATGTGGTTAGTGACTTTTTCATGTTCATCTATCTCTTGAGGCTATTGGCGATCGAGGCCATATCATCGGCCGTCTGGATAGCCTTCGAGTTCATTTCGTAAGCACGCTGGGCGACAATCATGTTGACCATCTCATCGACCACTTTGACGTTGGACATCTCGAGGTATCCCTGGTCGATCTCCCCCATGCCGTTCTGCGCGGCTATATCGGTAATCGGATCGCCCGAAGCCGAAGTCAGCTCAAGCATGTTGCGACCTATGGCTGAGAGACCGGCCGGATTAATGAAACGAGCCAGCTCCAACTGACCGACTTCAGTAGGTGTGTCCGATCCAACCTGCATCACCTGGATAGAGCCGTCTTTGCCGATGGCTATCGAGGTAGCATCTTCGGGAATGCTTATTTCGGGAAGCAGTATGTATCCATCGCTATTGACCAAGCGGCCATCGGCGGATAGTTTGAAACCGCCGTCACGGGTGTAGACGGTACCGCCGTCGGGATGCTGCAACTGAAAGAAGCCGGAGCCGGTAATGGCCAAATCCAGCGGGTTGCCGGTCTGCATCAAATCACCTACGCTGTACTGACGCACGGTCGCAACCGGTTTGGTGCCGTAGCCGATGGCCAATTCGGCCGGTACCCTGCTGCCAACTGCCGAAGCCATTCCGGCGCGGCGATACTTTTGGTAAAGAACGTCCTGAAATTCAATGCGGCTTTTCTTGAAACCGGTTGTATTCATGTTGGCCAGGTTGTTGGCGATGTTGTCGACATTCATCTGCTGCGAGACCATGCCGGAGGCTGCGGTGCGCATCGCTTTTATCATTCTCGACTCCTTTGTTTACTATTTATCTATCCACTGCCGCCGACCCGCTGGAACAGATGCCCCAACGACTCATCCTGAGAACGGACAGCCTTCGAGTTGGCTTCATAGGCGCGGAACGATACCATCATGTCGATCATCTCACGGACGATATCGACATTGGATGTTTCGATAAACCCCTGCCTGATGTTGAATCGTTCAACCGCGATCAACTCGGTGCCCTCGGGAAGCGCAAAGAGTGAATCACCGATCTTCTGCAACTGGCTGATATCGGTCACAGCGCCGGGCACTATCCGACCCACGATTGCGCCGTCGGACTGAATCTCACCGGTCTGAGCGACCGACACCAGACCGTCGCCGACTTCGATGGGTCCGCCCTCGCCGAGAACTTTGAAGCCGTCGGAAAACACAAGGAAGCCATCGGCGTCGACGTTGAAGCTGCCGGAACGGGTCAGCAACCTGGTTCCATCAGGAGCTTCAAGCACGAAGAAACCATCTCCTTCGATAGCCAGATCAAGGGTGTTTCCGGTCTTATCCATGTTACCGGGAGCGTAATCGGTGTAGACATCTTCGATCATCGGTTGTTCCCAGTCGGATCGACGCGGCACGAATTTCTTCTGAGCGCGCGACATCTCCTGGGTGAAGACCATGTCTTTTTTGAACCCAGGTGTCCCGGCGTTGGCGATATTGTTGGCCGACACTTCCTGCCTCTTGATGTGAGGCACCATGCCGGAGGCGGATGTAAAAAGTCCTTTAATCATATATTTCTCCGTCCTCCTATTAGCAGCCTCCATGCCAAACCTGCCTTACGTGGATAAACTGCTGAATGGTAGGCGCTTGGACCTGCGCGCCAAGGTCTCCCCTGCTGCTCACGCGCTATAACCGGGAACGGTTTACTCTTGACGTTTGGAGTATTTTTCCGGCCATAAATGGCTTTATGCGCTTCGCGCCCTGCTCATGTCACCCTGAGCGCAGTCGAAGGGTGAGGAGGGTGCCTAGGCGACAATGGACCTCTTCGCTCTGTCATTCTGGCGGAGGCCAGAATCCAGTCGTCATTGCGAGACCCGCGTCTCTGATCTGTCACCCCGGCGAAGGCCGGGGTCCATCTTCTCTTGTAGGGCAGGTCTCTCTTCTCTTAGAGACCTGCCATTTGTGTCGATGGGTGACCCGTGGGTTTGCCCCGGGTTTCCAGCGGTCCTGACACAGCCTCACCCCGAGCGGAGTCGAGGGGCGAGATTTTCATCCGTAGGTCAGTCTTGTAGGTCGAAACCCCTGGTCCGAAGGACTGCCGAAGGCAGGTTTCGACAATCTTCGCAGGTCAGGCCCCCTTTGCTCCCCGCCACAACCTCACCCCGAGCGGAGTCAAAGCATGAATCTTCTTTCTTCGACTGGGTGGCCGTCTCAAACCTTGTTTGGGGCGGAGAACAGAATGAGCCACCCACCGCTCAGGGTGACGTTCATTGGTGCTCAGAATATGGTTACAAGCGCGCGAAGCGCCAAAAAGTGATTTATCACCTGGGTGCTGGATCAAGTCCAGCATGACAAAAACCCTATCGATCTCGCGCAAAATACCAGTCTCACAGGTAGACTGGATAAGTCTGTAATGGCGCGTGTGTCCACGCAAAATAGGGGGAGATGATAATATGCAAACTTGAAAGTACCCAAAACGAACCCAATTGTTCGTAACCCATGGTCCGCGTGTAGCATACCAAAAATTGGTCATGTTAACAAAGATGGATCCCGGATCAAGTCCGGGATGACAGAAGGGGCGCGCGAAGCGCCAAAAAGTGATTTATCACCGCGAAGCGCAATTGAGGTGGCTTGCCACCCGGCTTGCCTATGGCACTTCGTACTTGGCGATTGTCTTGTTGATTAGCTTGTCCATAGCAGTATTGAACCTGCCCTCATCGAAGTATTCGCCGTTGGATTTCTGGTACAACGGGCAATCGGTCTTGTAACCAAAACACTTCAATTCTTCGGCCAGGTAGCAGGCCTTGATATAGGCGCACCGACCGACCTGACGGATTGGGTTCTTAGTAGCCATAATAGATGCATCGGCAGGATTGATGGATAATTGAACCACGGCGCACCAAAACAGGCGCCCACGACACCACAAAAGGCTCAGATTATGAAGCCTCTTGCAGTCTTCTGAAGCCAGAAAACCGTTGCCAGAAAAGCCGATTTTGCGTATATTTGCAGAGAACCGAGTAAGCACCGGTACAACTACTTACGCGAGTACTAATACATATCGAATTCTTGCTAATTTGCATTGTTTTTGCTACAGGACAGATAGTATAAGGACAAAGGAATTAGCATGTGTGACAGAATGAAATCTTACCTTGCCATCGCCGCCATAGCGTTAGGGCTGAATCTAACCATCGGAACGGTATATGCCGAAGACCCGGGCGTACCAGACACGCTCAGGATTGACACATCGACTGCTTTCGCCGGTGGTAGTGGCGAATTGCCGATCACCTTCGTCAACGATGAACCATTGTCGGGCATCGAGGTGACGATCGGTTGGGATTCACCGGACGTGACAGTCGATTCCTTTTCATTCGTCGGGGGTCGGCTGGCCGGATACTCTGCAACCGGTTGGGCGCCGATTGACTCCGGGCTGTCGGTTTATTTTATCGCTTTTGAGAATCTGGTCCCGCCCGGCGAAGGACTACTGGGCACTATACACTTCGGTTACCTGTCAACCATCGACCCCCAATTGGTTACGGTAGATACGGCCACGTTGACAGCCCCCCAGGTTGAGTACGGCACAGTATTCTCCGACGACTTCCACGAGCCTTTCGCCCCACAAGTAATCAGTGGATACCTGGACATTCAGGCCGGTGGATGTTGCCTGGGTGATCGGGGCAACATCGACAACAGCCCCGACGACATCGTCGACATTTCCGACTTGGTATACTTGATTGATTTCATGTTCCTCAGTGGTCCCGGACCGGTCTGCATCGGCGAAGCCAATCTCGACGCCGATCCGCTCGAAGTGATTGATATCAGTGATCTGGTATATCTGGTAGACTTCATGTTCCAGAGCGGCCCCCCTCCCCCGCCTTGCTACTAGCAGCGGGGTGATAATTCAGCCTTAAACGGCCCTCTTGCGCTTTGCGAGTTGTGACTCTATCAAGCGATTGTAGCGCGGGTCCGTCTTCGCCTGCGCGCCGCGGCGTGAACCCGCCAAGCTGTGAGAATCACTGGAATCTTGACCTACCAGGCAATAATCTGGGCAGTGCGCGCGAAGCGCGAAAGAGTGGCTTGCCACCAGGCGAGTCGCCTGACTGCACCTGCCAGAAACTCAACCCTCTTCTTTGCGGCGATGACAGATTAGAGCTATCTCGTCGTTTTCTTTCGTCATCGCCTGATCGATCTCGGCATGGTGCTTGGTCGATTGTTTTTCTTTGAGTTTTTCAAGAACCCGTCGGTCTTTGGCAGCAGCTACCAGTTCGACTCGCTTCTCTTCCGCCTCACCCTTCAAAACATTCAACAGTTCCGTCCCGGCCAACTGTTCTCGTTTGAGACGGGTCAGGTAACGCGAGTAGACGAGCATCTCGGCCACCGAAACATGTTGTGTCATCTGCCGACGCTGTGAAGACAGGTTTTCCTGGCGGGAGTCATGAATTCGATCAAGTTCGTCTGTCTGTTGATGCACCTTTTGCACGGCTACGGCGTGAACCTTTTGACGCTCTTTCTCGATATGTTCTTTGACCCTCAAGAGAGCCTGAAGGCGGTACTTGAATTTCTTCATGGCGGTGCCCCGCGTCAGTCAGCGAGTATTTCTTTGAGTCTCTGTACCGATTGTGCATGATCGGCCAGTTCCATGATTGCCTGACGGAAGAAATTGTTCAGTGGCTCATGCTTATCGATAGCGCGATCGATTCCGGGGTTGGACCCTTTGACGTAGGCGCCTATGTTGATCAGGTCTTCGGCTTCACGATATACCGACAACAACTCCCGCACCTCCCCGGCCAGCGCCTGTTCTGAGTCGGTGGTGACATCCTTGGCCAAACGGCTGATCGAATCGGGCACATCCACCGCGGGAAACTGGTTGCGCGATGCCAGCCGTCGCGACAGAGAGACATGCCCGTCCAAAATTGAACGGACGGCGTCGGATACCGGCTCGTTGAAATCATCTCCCTCGACCAATACCGTGTAGATCCCGGTCACAGACCCTTTTTCGCTCTGTCCGGCCCGCTCCAGAAGTTTCGGCAATAGAGCAAACACCGAAGGAGTGTAACCTTTGGTTGTCGGAGGTTCCCCCACCGCGATTCCGATCTCTCGTTGGGCCATGGCTATGCGCGTAAGCGAATCCATCAAGAGCATGACATCGCGACCCTGGTCACGGAAGTGCTCGGCGATAGTTGTTGCAACCATGGCGCCTTTGACCCGGATGAGCGATGGTTGATCCGAAGTCACAGCAACGACCACCGTGTTCTTCATCCCTTCCTCGCCGAGATCGCGTTCGATAAACTCGCGCACTTCGCGGCCCCTCTCGCCCACCAGCGCGATGACGTTGACATCGGCCGATGATCCCCGCGCCATCATGCCCAAAAGGACAGACTTCCCGACGCCGGAACCGGAGAATATACCCATGCGCTGACCTTTGCCCACGGCGCAGGTCATGTCCATGGACCGGATACCTGTGCGCAATGGTTCTTCTATGCGACGGCGTTTCAAGGCGGGAATTGGCTCAGCGTGGATTGGTCTCATCATGGTGCTTATCAGCGGACCGTTGTCATCAATCGGCTGACCCAACCCGCCCAGTATGCGACCGATAAGTTGATCTCCCACCGGGATGCGCAGTTGTTCGAAAGTGGAGGTGACAATTGCGCCCGGGGTGATACCCGAGATAGGCCCCAACGGCATCAGCAAAATCCGGTCATCACGAAATCCAACCACCTCGGCTTTGATTCGGCTCCCGGTATCATAGTTTTCAATGTGGCACAAACGACCCACCGACACCGCCGGCCCGGCCGATTCAATTACCAGACCGATCACCTTGGTTACTTTACCGAAGTGTCTAACCGGAGAGGCCGCTGCTATCCGTTCTGCATAAACATCGTAGGCAACGTGCGTCACAACCTTTCCTCGCCGGCAAGTATGGTCTCTTCTATGACTTCAAATTGAGATTCCAAACGAGCATCGATGTCGCCGGTCGGTGTTTCGATGAAACAGCCGCCGTAGCGAACGCGAGGATCGGATTCGATAGAGATTTCCTTGATGGTGGTAGAGCCTTTGAGAAAGGACTCTATGTTTTGCTCGATGATCGGCAGATGATCCGGATGGACCTTGATCTTGAGGCGGGAACGATCCACCAAACTGTCGATGACTCCACTGATCATCCCCAGGGTGAGTTCCGGGTCTGCCTTGACCGCGTCGTATGTTACTTTTCGGCTGATCTGTATGACCAAATCGAGTATCTTTTGCTTGGCTTCAAGAAGAAGCGATTCGCGTTGGTTGACGGCATCCTTGATTGCCGCATCGAGTTGATTCAACACTTCGCTTGCTTTGGCCAGGCCCTCATTCAATCCTCGGTCGTACCCGGCCTTCTGTCCGTCCTGAAGACTGATTTGAGTTGCCTTCTGCACCCGATCGTTCAGATAGCGCTCTACTTTGTCGACTTCCTGCACCGGGATTAACTTGGCTCCGTCGGGGTCGGTAAGCACCACCACTTCAGGAAGAAGCTCTCCCAGCTTTCGTTCGGCCAGGATTTCCTTGTCACGATCAAGATGTTTCTCGCCGATGTACACGACCGGCGCCTTCTGAACTTGGCGGATTATTTTAGACAATGACATCCTCTTTGCCGCCACGACCGGAGATGATGATCTGGCCTTCTTCCTCCAGTCGACGGATGGCTTCTACGATGCGCGTCTGAGCCGCTTCCACATCGGAGAGACGTGTAGGACCCATGAACTCCATCTCTTCTTTGATCATCACCGAGACACGCTCGGAGACATTCGAGAAGATCTTGGCCTTGACTTCGTCCGAAGCGGCCTTGAGGGCCAGCGACAGGTCCTTGGTCTCAACTTCCTTAAGCAGCCTCTGCACCGAACGATCATCCAGCAGAACGATATCGTCGAACACGAACATCATGTTTTTGATTTCCGCGGCCAGGTCGGGGTCTCCCGCTTCCATAGACTGCAGGACGTTCTTCTCAGCCGAGGTATCGATAAGGTTGAGGATTTCGGCAAGTGCTTTCGCGCCGCCGGATGTCGACATCTCACCACCGGCCGACTGTTCAAAGTGACCTTCCAGCGTCTGCTCGATTTCGCGCAAAATATCCGGTGCGATCTTTTCCATGGTGGCGATCCGGAAGGACACTTCACCCTGTAACTCCGGTGACAACTCGGCCAATACGGCAGCGGCATGTTGCGAAGTCAACTGAGTCAGAATCAAAGCGATAGTCTGCGGATGTTCGTTTTGCAGGAAACCCGTCAGCTGTTTGGGATCGATGTCTTTCAACAGTGAAAAGCCACTTGACTTGATGGTCGACTCCAGCCGGTGCATAATTTCCTTGGCCTTGCCGGTTCCGACAGCTTTTTCCAGTATGCTGCGGGCAAAGTCAACACCACCCTGTGAGATGTAGTGGCGCGCCATAAAAATCTGATGACATTCACTGATCACTTTTTCTTCGATCTCTGCGGGCACGTCGCGCAGGTTGGCAATCTCAACGGTGATCCTTTCGAGGTCTTGTTCGGACATACCTTTGAGCACCAGGGCCGATACTTCGGGACCAAATGCGACCAAAGCCACAGCGGCTTTTTGCATCGGTTGCATATCTTCGTAGTTCATAGTCGGTCTACTCAATCATCATGGTTTTGATGACTTTGGCAATCTCTTCCGGTTCCTTCTTGGCTGTCTCCTGCATCTTATCGACCAGCCTCGGTTTTCGTGTTTCCGGAATTATCTCTATCGGCTCTTCCTCCACCGGCTCCGGGGTCACCGCCTGGGTGCGCGGCGGCGGTGGCGGTGGCATTAATCCCGACAGGGCGCCAAAGAGCTTCCGGGACTTTTTCTTCAGATATAAAAGCAGGAAGGCTATCAACAGAACGTATCCAACTTTCTTGGCAATCTCCAGATAGAATTCTCGAACGTACATGGCATCGAGTGCCTCACGGTCGGTATCGAGATTCTTGCGGTCAAAAGATAGATTCAACATTTCAACCTGATCGTTGCGTTCGGAGTCATATCCGATAGCGTTCTTGACGATCGCCTCAAGACGGTCCAGTTCTTCTGGTGAACGCGGTTCGTAAACAGTCTCCACAACACCGTCTGCGTTTTCCACTTCAGAGTAGTTGCCGTCAACCAACACCGCTACCGACAAACGCTCAATCGTTCCGACGGCGTTAACGATATGGTCCATGGTTCGGTTGAGTTCATAATTAGTGATCACCGTTTCCTGAGCATCCTCTTCTGAGCTCTCGGCGTTCTCTTCGTTGCGGTCGGTAACCGATCCGGAATTCTGGGTCCGTTGTTCGCTACGAATCGATGGTGCGTTGGGATCAAATATCTCGGAGGTTCGTTCCAACTGCTGGAAATTCAGCTCGGCCGTAACTCTCACCACCGACTTCTTGACACCCAACACTTCGTCAAGCATTGTTTGCGCTTTAGACTCCAAATGCTTCTCAACATTCTGACCCACCTCCATCTGCGAGGCGGTCAAACCGGCCAAAGCGTCATTCTGTTGTCCGGACGACAGGAGGTTACCGTTGTAGTCGACTATCGTAATATTGTCCGGCGACAGTCCTTCAACCGAGGATGCCACCAGGTGCGAGATACCTGCCACCTGTGGTTTCCCAAGCCCGCTACCTCTGAGTTTCAACACTACGGAGGCCGTGGCTTCCTTCTGATCTTCCTTGAACAGTCGATCCTTGGGAATCACGATGTGCACGCGGGCGGCGTCGACCTCACGCAATTGCATAATAGTGCGAGTCAACTCACCTTCCAGCGCACGCCGGAAGTTCAGGTTTTGCAGAAAGTCGGTCATACCCAGGTTGTTCTCATCAAACAGCGAGTACCCGATGCTTCCCGAGCGCGGCAGCCCCTGCGTGGCCAGACCGATTCGGGCCTGATAGACATCGGATGACGGCACCTCGATTGTGCGTCCACCACTGGTCAGTTGGTAGTCGATGTTGTTTTGGCCCAGGTACGCCACCACCTCCCCTGCTTCGGCCTCATCAAGGTCCGAGTACAGTGGTTCGTAGGTGACGGTGTTAAGCCAGCCGACCAGGAACACGACGCCGACAAGTGTGCCGGTGATGACACCCAAAAGCATCATCACCTGGCTGGGCGACATGCGGCCGACAAATCCTGATATGTTCTTTAAGTATTCTTTCAGAGCCTCCATAAACCATTCCTATCGGTTCCGGTGCTTAGACCATCCGTGGTCGACCGGGCTCAACGCCTGCTGCCTACAGTGGCATGCGCATTATTTCATTGTAAGCGGTCATTAACTTGTTTCGTATCTCCAAAAGCAGGTCGGTGGCAATACCGGCCTGTTCGGCCTTGATCATGATCTGGTGCAACTCGACCGGCTCACCGGCCAGGAAGGCCTGTTGAATCCGGCCCGATTCGTCGTGCAGCTCATTGACGTTATTCACCAATCCACTCAGCATCTCGGTGAAATTGGCCTGCTTGACAGTTTCATCTTTCGGCAGGTCGACAATTTTGCCGCCGGGACGCTCGATGAGACCGGGGACAAGCCGCTGAGTGTTGTTGATGCCTATGCCCATTCCGAAGCCTATGCTTTCATATCGATTACTTTACCCATGCCGGCCTCGGCAACGTCGCTGTCGGCATCATCGGCATAGCCGGCACCGAACCTGGTGGCGTCGGTAAAACGATTGAACAAAAGGTCCAGGGCACGCATCTCGGCTCCGGACAAATTGTCGGCATAACTGCCGCGCGGAACTTTCACGGCCAGGCGAGATTCACCGGCTTGATCGGTCGGATTAATCGTTACTTTGGTCGACTCGGTCGATTGACCGGACTCGTCGGCGCCGCCGGCTGCTTTATCCTGACGGTTGAGTTGTTGATAGGACTGTACGCCTACGGGATTAACTTGCATTTTCTATTCCTTCCTGAACTTAGATATCCATTGCAGACTCGGCCATCTTCTTGGCCGCCGATATAGCCACCGTGTTGGCCTCATAGGCACGCGTGGCGGCCATCATGTCTACCATCTCGGTAACAATTTCAACATCCGGCATCTCGACGTATCCTTCAGCGTCGGCATCGGGATGAGACGGATCATGCACTATCTTGAAGTTCGACTCGGTATCGACGGCTTCATCGAAGTCGACCGTAGGCGTTTCAACATTGCGCGTCACCAAATTCGAGTGCGCCGGTATATGTTTCTTACTTGTGCGCGAAAGCTGGGTACCGGCATGTTTGATCAAATTACGAAATCCGGTCCGGACTTTCTCTTCTTCCACCAGTACGCGACGACGACGGTAGGGCCCGCCTTCTTCGGTGCGCGTGGTTTCGGCGTTAGCGATGTTGCGGGCCACGGTATTCATCCGGGCACGCTGAATGGAGAGACCCTGCGATGATACCTCGATAGCGTTGAGTATACCGGCCATCTGTTTTCCTTTATCTGCTCGTTATTGCCTTGCGCAGACCGTCAAATTTCTGTTTGAGCAGTCTGGCCGCAACGGTAAACACCAACTCGTTTTGAGCCAGGTTCGATATCTCTTTGTCGATGTCGACTGAGTTCATCTCACCTTCGGAAACCTTCACCTCATCAGGCTCCGGCGGTCGTTCGGAGTGAAAGCCGAGCGGTAGGTGTGCATTGTTCGTGGTCAGTCCGGCCAGATTATCGGTCTCTTTGGTCAAACGGGCGAACTCGGCGTTGAAGTCGATATCGCGGGTGCGATAGCCGGGCGTCGATACATTGGCCACATTGCCGCCGACCAGTTTGTGACGAAACGAAGCCAGGTCGAGGTATTTCTCGAACTTGGGAACTCCGACTCGGTTGAACACGAAACTAGCTGTCTTGTTTACCATGCAAATCACTCATACGTTTTTCTTCGCATGGCTATTGAGCAAGGTTAATGCCAAAAGCGGCGCCTCTTCCCTATTTCCATGTATTGCGGGCGGTTACGACTCAATCGTGAACGCGACGCGGTACGTTTGTCTATTTGAATGGGAAACGATTGCCGCCTGACGGCGGAAGTTTTTGCTATTGATCCGCCTCGCCGTACAATTGCGAGGACGGTTCTTTTTGCGACAACTCGCGGGTCAGCACCACGATATCCACGCGGCGATTGAGGGCACGGTTCTCAATCGAGTTGTTGGGTCGGATAGGCCGAAACTCGCCGTAGCCAAGCGCCGAGATGCGACCTTCATCGATATTGTAATTGCTTACGAAGTAACGCACTACTTCAGTGGCCCGAGCCGCCGACAGCTCCCAGTTGGATGGATAACGAGTCGACTTTATCTGCGCGTCATCAGTGTGACCCTCGACCCGAATGTGGTTGGGCGTACCTCGGATCGTCTCGTAGACCAGGTCCAACAACTGCATGGCCGCAGGTTGCAGGTCAGCCGAGCCAGGTTGGAACACCGCCGACTCGACAATATGCACGACCAGGCCGCGCTCGGTTATTTCGGTCAGTACCTCTTCTGAACGCCCCTTAACTTCGGTCTGCTCCTCAACCTGACGCTGGATCATGCGCAGGTCGCCCAGTTTGAGCACACCATGGCCGGTCTTGAACTGGTCCTCCCCAGATTGGTTGATAATGGTCTGCCCACCTTTGAGTATGCCGTTGAGCGCCTCGGCCATTTTGCCGAATCGCTTGGCATCTATCTGAGACATCGAATACATCACTATGAACAACGCCAACAAAAGCGTGATCATGTCGGCGTAGGTCAAAAGCCAGCGTTCGTGGTTTTCCTGGTCATCACTGGATTTCTTACGGCGAAGACGAGGCATTCTTACACCTCTTGATAACGATGGCGCGGAGCCACGAAACCGATCAGACGAGTGCGGACATTGCGCGGCGTGTCACCGGACTGAAGCGCGATTACACCCTCCAGGATCAGTTCCAGATGGGCCAGTTCTTCTTCGTGACGCATCTGTAACTTGTCGGAAATGGGCAGAAAAAACAAGTTGGCCAGACCGACTCCCCACAACGTGGCGATAAAAGCGACGGCAATCGAGCCGGCCATGCGCGACGCATCGGAGGTGTCGCTGAGTGCTTGAATCAATCCCAGCACGGTGCCGAGGATACCCATAGTTGGCGAGAAACCACCGGCCTTCTTGAAAAAGGCGATCCCTTTACGGTGACGATCTTCAATATACGCAATCTCAGTTTCAAGAATCTCTCTAAGTACGGTCACTTCGGTACCATCGACCACCAGTTGGACCGCCTTGCGAAAAAACGGGTTGCTGATTTCCGACAACATTCGCTCCAACCCTAAGATACCGTCGCGGCGAGCTTTCTCGGCCAGCTTGACGATTCTCTCGATAGTAAAATTGGACGGATGCGAACTGCCGAAAAAGGCCAACCTGAGAAAAGTCGGCACCTGGAGTACGGTACGTATTGAGGTTGTAATCGTGGTTGCACCGATGGTGCCGCCGAGCACGATTAGGATCGGCGCGGTGAGAAACACTGCGTCCGGATTGCCGCCTTCGAGCAAGTATGCGCCGCCGATTGCACCGACGGCCAGAACCAATCCCATCAGAGTTGCTATATCCATCTGCTAACGTCGTCCTCTTACGTATAGCGACCTATTTCAGCGGCTGGGCATTGGCCAAAAACTGCTATTGCCCAAATCAGCTTCCTCTTGAGTATATCGGCAGGATTCGGCTGTTTTGAAGGGAAATGTAGGTCGAAACCCCTGCCCCGAAGGGGTCGCGAAGCGAGGTTTCGACAATTCTTGTAGGGCGGTTCCGTCTTCGCCTGCGTGCCGCGGCGTGAACCCGCCAACCGGATTCAGCCTCTTCTTGAGTATATCGGCAGGATTGTGCGGATTTGAAGGGAAAAGCTGCGGGTTGGGAGAGGCGAGCCGATGACGCACATACAACGGTGTACGGGTGTACTGCGGGGTTTTTGCTTGCTATTATGGGGAGATTGTGAATCTTTGCCATAAGCTATAGTAGTGGCGTTACAAAGACAGACCCTACGACCTCTTGGGTTCGGAGGGTATTGCCTTGGAGTATTTGAATTGAAGACGCGCTGACTGGAGATAGACATGAAGATAATTGGACTTGATGTAAAGGGATTCAGATCGCTTCGCGACATCAGATGGGAGCCGGGCAATCTAAACGTACTGATTGGACCGAACGCCACCGGCAAGTCAAATCTTTTGAGGCTGCTTGAGCTTATGGCGGTGTCTGCTCAGGGTCGATTGGGAAAACATGTTCAAAGATCCGGTGGCATGGAGCCGCTGGTCTGGGACGGTATTGACGACCAAATCTGTGTGAGAGTAAAGGGCTCGTCCTTGGACAAGTACGGCGACTCTGAAAGGAAATCACTGACCTATGAGTTGATATTGGGCAGAATTGGCCAAAGTAGCGCGTATCGCATCGATCATGAGCTTCTCGGTAACTTCTATGAGGTAGAATTGGGCCAGAGAGACCAGCCTTTTAAGTTTTTGGAGCGGCATCAGTTTCGCGCGCATGTCTTCGACCCTGAGGAGAAAAAGCTCAGTGCCCCGGAAGATCAAGTACCAGAACAAGAGACGTTACTCTCATTTGCCGCTGGTCCATTTTCGGTAAACGAACTGATTCCGAGGTTTCAGGAGGAGTTGGCTTCGTGGTGTGTCTACCACGACATTCACGTTAATCGAGATGCGATGATTCGCCAACCATCGGTGTCAAGGCCCGAAAAGCGAGTAGAACCTGATGGGCAGAACCTGATATCGGTACTCCACACGCTTTACACCGATGACAGGGACTTTAAGAAAGACATAAACTCAGCCATGAATGCGGCTTTTGGGGACGATTTTGAAGAACTTGTGTTTTCACCCGCTTCGGATCAGCGAATCGAGCTGCGTGTGCGGTGGAAAAGCCTCAAGCGTGCGCAATCGGCCTCTGATCTCTCGGACGGTACGCTGAGATTCCTCTTCCTTCTTACCGTGTTAGCTTCGCCTTCACCAGCTCCTGTGATAGCTATTGATGAACCTGAGACTGGGCTACATCCATCTATGCTACCCATCGTGGCTGAATATGCCGTCGAAGCGTCACAACGCGCGCAAATCATATTGACGACGCACTCCCCACAGTTCTTAGACGCCTTTGGCACTACCCAGCCAGTTACAACCGTGGTTAGGTGGGACAATGGCGAGACACGCTTACGGAATTTTGACGATGACAAGTTAGCAGAATGGCTAAAGGAATACTCGCTAGGTTCTTACTTTCAATCTGGTGAGTTGGAGGAAGAGGCGTGAAGTTCCTTCTGTTTTGCGAGGGTAAAACAGAGAAATTGGGCTTGCCAAAACTCCTGAAGCGTTGGTTGGACCCGAGACTCTCAAAACCTGTAGGTATCAAACCTGTAAAGTTCACAGGGTGGAACGATCTATACTCAGAAGCAGAAAAGAAAGCTAAATTGCGACTCAAGGAACCAGATATAATAGCCGTTATTGCCATTCTTGATCTCTACGGACCGACTATCTACCCAAGTCACAAAACTTCATCGGAGGAAAGATACGATTGGGGGAAACAGCATATAGAGGAAAGAGTCGGACATTTGAAATTCCACCAGTTTTTTGCCGTGCATGAGGTCGAAGCCTGGCTTCTTGCCCAACCACAGATATTTCCCAGCGAGGTCAGCAAGCGCTTACCGGCTAGAGTTGCAGCACCTGAAACCGTGAACTTCGACGAACCTCCCTGTGTTTTGCTTCAACGACTGTATCGTGAAAAAACGCGTCGCACATACAAAAAGACAACCCATGGTGTGGAGTTGTTTGGAGTTCTCGATCCTGAAACGGTCCGGACTAAGTGTCCTCGATTCGCAGAGATGCTGGATGAGATGTTGCGACTTGCAAAGGAGGCCGGTCTGTAATCCGTCGGACTTAGCGCCAATTACTGCAGGCCAGCCCCCCAGTTGCCTCTACCAAGAACAAAGCCCCACTTCACAAAAACCCCACAACTTCCCCCCAAATACTGACGGCAGGTCCGTAGGTAAAGGACCATGCTATGCCCACGAATGAAAAACAAATTGCAGCCTACCCCCACAAAGCCAATAAACCTGCTGACTCTCCAACCCAAGCCGCCGGAAAAGTACTTTTTCCGGGAAACAAAGCCATTTGTACGGTCCGGGTGGCACCCTCAAAGTCGCTTTGGGGGTGGTTCTTGCGCAACAGATATCCCGCCCCAAACAAGGTTTGAGGCGGCCACCCGACGTCCCTCGACTCCGCTCGGGGTGACAGGGGAAGCGCGCGAAGCGCGAAAAAAGTAAGCTTGCTTACACCATTTCTTCGGTGCGGTACTCGGCCAATTTGTTGCGTATGGTACGGGTCGTAATGCCCAGGGCTTCCGCTGCCTTGGTTTTGTTGCCGTTGAACTTCTCAAGCGTCTTGAGTATCAGATACTTGCTGCCCTCTTCGAGTTTCATCGGCACCCGCAAAGACGGCAGGTCGTCGGCAATCGGACCCAGCGCCAAATCGGCCGGGAAATCATCCTCGGTGAGCGTGTCGCCACGAGTGGTTACAACCGCCCGCTCGATCAAGTTTTCAAGTTCACGCACATTGCCGGGCCAATGGTACTTCATGAGAAGTTTCAGAGCAGTCGAATCGACGCCCATTATCTGGCGAGAATTCTCACGGTTGTACTTGTCGATAAAATGCTCGACCAAGAGCGGTATGTCTTCCTTGCGTTCATCCAATGGGCTGATGGCGATAGGGATTACATTGAGGCGATAGAAGAGGTCTTCGCGGAATCGACCATTATTAATGTATTCCTTTAGATTGCGGTTGGAAGTAGCAATCAGACGGACATCTACAGCTATTGTCGAGCTGGACCCGACGCGCTCGAATTCACGCTCCTGGATTACTCTGAGCAGCTTGGATTGCAGATTCAACGGCATCTCTGAGATTTCATCGAGTAGCAGCGTGCCGCCATCGGCCAATTCAAAGCGACCCCGGTTGGTCTTTTTGGCGTCGGTAAAAGCGCCTTTTTCGTAGCCGAATAGTTCAGCCTCGACCAGGTTCTCAGGCAGTGCCGCGCAGTTGAGTTTGATGAAAGGACCACTGCTTCGGTTCGACGTATAGTGAAGCGCACGCGCCACCAGTTCTTTGCCGGTCCCGGACTCGCCGGTGATCATCACAGTCGAACGAGCATCAGCGACCGACTCGACCATATCGAAGATTTCCTTCATCAAGGTCGACTTACCCACCAGGTTCTGGAATTTGTGGGTCAGGTCGCGCTTCATGATAGCGTTCTCGCGTCGCAGGTCCAGCATCTCGGAAGCGCGCGCCGTGATATGCTCGATTGTTTCCGGGACGACCGGCTTGATAAGAAAATCATCGGCGCCCAACTTGATGGCCCGAACCGCTGTCTCGATAGTCCCAAAGGCTGTGATCATGATAACAACTACATCCGGGGAAGACTTTTTGACGTATTTCAACAGTTCGATACCATCCATACCGGGCATTTTTAGATCCGACAGAATGATGTCGGCCTCGCGGTCGTTCAACTCGGCCATCGCTTCTTCAGCCGAATGAGCTGTGCGGCAATCATACCCTGCCCGATTGAGCGTTTCATAGACAAGTTCATTCACCAGGTTGTCGTCATCGACAACCAACACTGAGTGTTTCATTTGGATTGCTCCCTCTTGTGGTGATTGATTCTGGTGGGTAGCAACAGGTGGAAAGCCGCCCCCCCCACAGAACTCGATTGAACCAGGATATCACCCGCGTGCGTTTTCATTATCTTCCAGGCCATCGCCAGCCCGAGCCCGTTCCCGTCGGGACGAGTGGAGAAAAACGGAGCAAGCACCTTGTCAACATGCTCCGGATCAATCCCGGGACCGTTATCTGAGATGATTGTTTCCAAAATTGTCTCATCGACATCAAGCACTACATGCTGGCTGGACACCCGGGCCGCCTCTTCAGACGTCCACAAGCGGGACCGAACCCTAATCTCGCCCTCGCCCGAGCCATTGAGGGCTTGGACGGCATTGTCGAGTATATTTATGAGAACCTGCCGGTAGAGCACGGTGTCCAGATTGGTGATGGTATGGGCCGCTTCTGTAGGTTCAAATTCTTCCACGCGAACCTGCAGATTAGGCAGGCGATTCTGGTTTTCACGTCGGTATTGTTCAATCGTCGACAATACAAAATCGTGATGCACAACCTCGTGTCGACTAATCTCCTGAAAGCGACTATAATTCAAGAGTGTCTCGACCGTCTGGTTCAGCCGCTCGACCCCTTGTGTGATTTTTCCGGCCGTGGCCTTCCGTGGATCGTTTTCGTCAAACTCACGACTCAACAATCCGGCAAAACCGGCGATAGCCGAGAGCGGATTGCGGACCTCGTGCGCTACAGTCGCGGCCATTTCACCCAACGCCGCCATAGTGTTCAATCTGGCCAGTTCCGATTCCATCTTGCGCGTTTTGGTGACATCCTGAAACAGTTCCACAGCCCCGCTGGCCTGCCCATCCTGGTCCCTCAAGATCGTTGTGGAAACCGACAACTGCCGGGTGGCGCCCGAGGAGACTACGATCTCTTTTTCCTGGGCCGACACTTCGCGGCCGGTCTCGGCTGCCCGCAGTGCGTTGGCCTCAGAGGGATGACCCGGATTGATACAGTCCCGGTACAGTTTCCCCAATGGCACGTCATGTGGGATTTCCATAATTCTCGCAGCCACTGGATTGAAGTGTGTGACTCGCCCGGACTGATCAACGGCAATAACACCGGCTGACAGTGAATCCAGAATGCTGTTGAGAAAACTGGTGATATCTGCCTGAACACGGCTCAGCTTGATTAGCTGCCGATTGGCCTTGGCCAGTTCCTCGTTCTGATTGGTGAACTCCTTTTGCAACTCAATGTATTTTCGCTGCAGGGAGTTCACGATGCGGTTGAACGAAGCATACGACTCGGTGAAACGAGACACATCCTCGGTATCTTCGGTTGTCAGTACGGCTGTTCTTTCCTTGTCATCCATGACGTCATTCCAGTGACAATACGCAATTCGGTGATAAAAACGCCCAGACGGCAATTGCAATCAACTAAAACATGTTAGCCCGAATCCGGTTTCGGGGCCGGTCGGGGGAATTCGCGGATATGCCGTCGTTGCTGGAACCTGTCATGCCGAGCGTAGTTGGAGGCATAAGACAACGGCAGATGTGGACATTTGCCGGGCACAAGAATCTTTCATGCCGAGCGTAGTCGAGGCACGAGGTTTCGACAACCTCATGGTGAGCGGAGTCGAACCATGAACTTCGGTTTCAGGTGCTGTCATGCGACTCGCGTGACAGCCAGTGGGTCTGTGGCCGGGTGTCGGGCCGGGTCGCCACGACACCACAAACGCACAACACTTTCGGCCGGTTCACGCCGCGGCGCACAGGCGAAGACGGGCCCGCCCTACATAGAGTTATTGAATACCGGCGAGGGATTACCGACTCAGAAGTATGTCATGATTTCGTCGGCAACGATTTCGATCGGAACGATATGGTCGGTAACACCGGCTTCGACAGCGGCCCGTGGCATACCGTAGACTACACAGGTCTCTTCGTTTTGTGCGAGTACTACCCCCCCCTTGGACTTGACGTTTTTCAGTCCGGCCACACCATTGCTGCCCATCCCGGTGAGGATCACGCCCATGGTCGAACTGCCGTAGGCGTTAACGACCGAATTCATCATTACATCTACACACGGTTTGTACAGAGCGCTGGTCGGCTGGTCGCCGACGTGGACATTGGCTCCCCGCGTACTGCGTTTTATCGTCATCTGTCTTCCGCCGGGAGCAACCAGCACGGTACCCGGTTCTATTTTGTCGCCGTCCTCTGCTTCCTTTACCGACAGCTTGGACAGTTTATCCAGTCGTTCGGCCAACGATGTCGTAAATGTCGCCGGCATGTGCTGTGCAATCACGATGCCGACCGGCAGATTGCGCGGGAGTCGCGGGATGATATTCTGCAAGGCCGGCGGTCCACCGGTTGATGATCCGACCGCTACCAGTCCGATGAGGTGATTTCGTTTTCTTAGTGATTTGATCGGAACAGTAGGGCTGACCACCCGACGAGATGGTCGTGTCGATGACGGCTTTGTGCGAGTGTCGGTAAGCCGGGCGAAGTTGGCTCGTCGAGCGCAGGCCATGAGCACGTTTTTGCGGCGGGCGATGTCTTTGATTTTGGCCAGGAGTTCATCTTTGATCTTGACGATGTCAAGACTGACAAACGATAACTGCTTGGGGATGAAGTCGACCGCACCCATTTCCAGAGCGTCAAGAGTAGCGCTGGCGCCGTCGGTGGTCAGTGATGAAATCATCATTACCGGCAGTGGGCAGGTGTTCATGATTTCACGCAAAGCCGCCAGTCCGTCCATACGCGGCATCTCGATATCTATCGTGACCAGGTCGGGCTTGAGATTGCGAACTTTTTCGATACCCTCTTCCCCGTCGCGCGCAGTACCGATGACTTTGATGCCGGGATCGGACTCCAGCATCATCGATAAAGCCTTCCGCATGAAAGCGGAATCGTCAACCACAAGTACTTTGATTTGCTTTTGTGATACGACCACAGACACCCTTTCGTCAGCCGCCAAGTTTGCGCGCCAGTTTGAACAAACCTATCAGGTCAACGATGAGTCGAATACGGCCATCGCCCAGAATTGTCGCACCTGCGACACCGGTAGTGGAACCCAGGTACTGACCCATGGACTTGATGACCACTTCCTCCTGCCCCAGGAACCGATCAATCATCATTCCGAGCTTTTTCTCGGCCAGCCCTACCACTACTATGTATGGCTTCTCTGTCATCTCGAAGCCTTTGCTGTCGTTGTTGATAATGTGTGATAGGTTTATCAGCGGGATTATCTCATCACGCAGTCTAAACACAGGGTGCTGATTTACATAATGTATTTCCGATCCCTCGGTTTTGACGGTCTCGTGAACTGAAGACAGCGGCAATATGAAAATGTCGTTGTCACTCTCGACCAGGAGGCCCTGGATGATGGCCAAGGTCAAAGGCAGTTTGATGCTGATGGTGCTGCCGACGTCCTTAGCGGAATCGAGCTCGACAATGCCATTCAGCTTTTGTATGTTCGTTCGAACGACGTCCATACCGACACCACGACCGGAAACGTCGGTGATCTTCTGGGCGGTTGAGAAGCCGGCTTCAAAGATGAAGGCAAAGGCTTCGCGGTCGCTCATGCGGTCGATCTCATCCCGGCTAGCCAATCCTCGTTCGACCGCTTTGGTGCGAATGGCAGCAACGTCGAAGCCACGGCCGTCATCGGATACTTTGATGATAATACTGGAGCCTTCCTGCGCTGCGGAGAGGTTCACGGTGCCTTTTTCGGCCTTGCCTTTCTGGCGCCTTTCCTCCACCGATTCCAATCCGTGGTCACAGGAGTTGCGAATAATGTGCATCAAGGGATCTCCGATCTCCTCGATCACCGATTTGTCCAGCTCGGTGTGTTCACCGGAGATGACCAACTCAATCTGTTTGCCTGATTCGCGGGCAAGATCACGGACCTGGCGTGGGAAGCGACTGAACACCTTGCCGACCGGCTGCATGCGCATTTTCATCACGGCCATCTGAAGTTCTGTCGTGATGAAATTCACCGCTTTGGCCGCACGGTTTAGGTCCTCCAGCTGATACTCACCATCGTGCTCGGTTCCCAGCTTGCCAACTGTCTGCATGAGACCGTTGCGGCTGAGCACCAATTCACCGGTCATGTTCATCAGGCTGTCAAGTCGATCTACGTCGACCCGAATTGTCTGGTCAGCGCCACTACGTTGAGTTGGCGCTAACGCTTTGGTTTTTGCCTTTTCGGCAACGGCCGCCGAGGGCATCGGTTTTGTCTCGGCCGGCGCAGGTGGGTTGCCAACCGTTGACACCGGTTCTGATTCTTCAGGAGTCTCCGGCGGGACTTCGGCTGCTCCATCGATCTTGACCTGCAACCGATTTAGAATGTCGGCAAGATCGATCTCGTCGGTAACCTTGTTCCGGACATTGTCCAAAAGCACTTTCAGCAGGTCCAGACCTTCAAGCAGGATATCCATGATTTCCGGACATACGGTCATTTCGGCCTTGCGCAGTTTGTTAAGAATGTCCTCCATTTTATGCGACAAAGTCGTGACCTGGTCAAAGCCCAGGAAACTAGAGGTACCCTTAATAGTGTGCACGGCACGAAATATCTCGTTGAGCAGATCCAGATCCTTGGGCGAGGATTCGAGCTTGACAAAGTTGTTGTCGAGCGAGCCGATCAACTCATCAGCTTCGATGAGGAAATCATCTATGATCTCCTGCATTTCATCCAGTTCGAAGTCGGTGTCGGTAGTCATGTTGAAACTCTCAGGATGAATCAGGTTTTTCGCGCAAACATGTCATCAATTGCCGACTGATCAGTCTTCTTCTCAAAGAGGTCAGCGTGCGGATCATAGACGCGAGACTTCTTGTCTGAGTCAGTTTCGGATTGAGAATCCTGATTGCCTTTGAGTGCACCCATTATGTTTTGGAGTTTAGCTTCTATGTCTTCCAACAGAGCGGCAGCGTGGTTCATCTGTTGGGCGGTTATGTCCTGAAACTGAAGGGCATCCATTATGGTATAGGCGTCGTTGCAGGTGACATTTGCTTTGTCTATCAAGGCATCGGCCAACCCTTCGATTTCGCCTACGCGATCTTCGGTGACACACCTTTTGATCTCCGTCAGACTGGATTTTGAATCTTCAACGTGTTGCACGATCTTTTCGACCCGATCCAGCATCTGATGCGTGGCTGCTTCAGTTTGCTCGCTGATCTTGTCGAGTTGTTCCGTGGCCTTGGGAACTTTCTCGCTGGACTCGAGAAGGGGGTGGTGCAACTCTTTGAACTTGACTACTATCTCGTTGATGGAAGAAGCCAGTTCCTCTATCTCCTGCTGGATTTTCATTGGTAGCGGTTGGTTATTCGACATCGTATTCTCCTATTCAAACAGGCCGTTAACCGGCCAGAACCTGTTCGATTTTGTCCTTTAGAGTCTCCGGGGTGAACGGCTTCACGATGTAGTTGTTGACTCCGGCCTTCAAGGCTTCCATGATATCGTCCTTGACTGAACGGGTGGTCACCATGAGAATCGGCAGGCTTTTATACTCGGCCATACCGCGCAAAGTAGTTACGAACGAGAGTCCATCCATCTCCGGCATGTTCCAATCGGTAATAATGAAGTTGATCTTCTCAACCTTCATCTTGGCCAGAGCATCCCGGCCGTCACTGGCTTCGACAACATCTTCGAACCCGGCGCGTTTGAGCGTATTGATGATGATTCGCCGCATCGTAGGGCTGTCATCGACCGCTAGAATTTTAAGATCTGCCACGCAACCTCCTTATTGCTCAACTTACTTTTTCTTCTTGATTCAAATATCGTGAGACTTCGTCGATCAAGACTGAGGCCTTGAACGGCTTTACCAGATATGAACTGGCACCTACCTCGATACCTTTCTTGCGATCTTCTTCGCCATCCTCCGAAGAGAGTATGATTATCGGAGTACCGACATGCTCGGGGTTCTGACGCAGGGCCTCGATCAAGCCATATCCGTCCAGGTTGGGCATGTTGAGATCGGTGATTACCAGACTGATCTGCTCGGTCAGATTCGATATCTTCTCAATTGCATCCATCCCGTCGCAGGCGGTGACAACCTCGTATCCGCTTTTCTTAAGGGAGAAAGACACGAATTTCACCACGGTCGGTGAGTCATCTACTACCAATATTTTGAGTGCCATAGGTACTTGTCCCGTGTAGAGGCATTTGCCGTTATCTATTCACCGTCATCGGTTTTATTTTGCTCAATAGATCCATGGCGCGCCGCGCACCGCCTGCTGCGTTGGGTTTCCCGGCCAATGGTCCGGCCGTTGCCGAGGCCGACATGCTGCCTGGTTTGGAGCCGGATGCAGCCGCTACAGCTTCCTTTTGATAGACCAAGGCGTTCTTGAAATAGACCAATTTGAAGGCCTTGGAAATACCGTGAAGCGTTTCCGAGTGTCCGATATAGAAGTAGCCGCCGGGCTGGAGGCTGTTGTAGTAACCTCGCACAATCTGACGCTTGACTTCATCTGAGAAGTAGATCATCACGTTACGACAGAAAATCGTGTCGAACCCGGAGTGCATCGACATCTGGCGCGGCTCGTTTAAGTTGATGTGCGAAAACTTGACCAAAGCCTTGACCTCCGGTTTCACTCGAAAGCTGTCTCCGACTTTGTCAAAGAACCGATTGAGGACGGTCGGCTTTACATTTCGCAAGGTAATGCCCGAGTATTCTCCTTTGCGAGCCTGCGAAAGGACTTGTTCGGAGATGTCGTTGGCAATCACCTCTACTTTCCACCCGCTCAGGTTACCCAGCTTTTCCATAATCATCATGGCCAGCGTGTAGGGCTCCTCTCCGGTCGAACACCCGGCTGACCATATTTTGATACTTTTCGGTCCCCCGCCCTCTTTCTTGGTCTTAACCATCAGGGGCAGCACTTCGTCGGAAAAGGAAAGCAACTGGGGTTCGTTGCGGAAGAAACTGGTTTCGTTGGTCGTTATCAGGTTCATGAGTTCCTTGAACTCAACGAGCGATGTGTCGTACTTGACATGATAGAAGTAGTCGCGATACGATTTGATTTCCAGATCACTCATTCTCTTGATGAGTCTGTTTTTCAACAGGTATGTTTTATTTTCAGCGAAGAAAATGCCGCTTTTTTCGTGGATGAAATCTCTTATCATCACGAATTCTTCAGCGGTCATTTCCGGTTCAGCCGTGGACGATGTTAGCATATTCCACCCTTTTGAGAATTCAAGCGCCCTTTTTAGCTATTGGCCGTCGACCTGGCTTTCGGCCGGTTGTATACGTCCGCACTGGGACCGGCTGCATGGTCGTCGGTCATAGCATCCCCGCCGTCGACAATCCCCTCAATCAGTCGATGATTGCGAGCCAAGGCCCGCTCAACCGCCTGCGACAGCTCTTTGAGTTCGAAAGGTTTGACCACAACATCGCACGCCCCCCGTCGCACGGCTGAGATAATCATGTCCACGGTGGGATAACCCGTCATCACAATGACGCTCAACTTGGGACAAGTTGCAAGCAGGTCGGGCAGGATGTCCAGGCCCGTATTGTCCGGCAGCATGTGATCCAACAGCAGAACGTTGTATTCGGCATCTGTAACCGAAGACACGGTGGTAGCTGCGTCGGAAACTGCATCGACGACATATCCCAGATTAGTGAGATACTCACTCAGATCATCCCTGATGGCCGCTTCATCATCGGTTATCAAAACGCGCTGTTGGTCTTGAAGCGTCATAATCAGTCTGCTCCTTCACCCTCTTTGGGCAGGTGGGATAGCACCCGCTTGAAGAGGTCGTTAACGTTGAACGGTTTGGTTATGTAGTCGGCTACCCTGGTGCGCAAGGCCGCCACGGCCGAATCGACCGACGGGTATCCGGTCATGATTACCACCGGAACATCCGGATAGTCCTGTTGCACCTGGCTGGTCAGGGTCATTCCATCCATCGCCGGCATGCGCAAATCGGTCAGGAGAACATCGAATTGTCTTTCCTGCATGATGTCGAGAGCTTTCTGGCCGCTTTCCGCCACGGTTATGTCCCAACCTTGATCGTGAAAGAAGTCATACAACAGGTCTCTAATCAGCAGTTCGTCATCGACCACCAATATTGACGGATTATCCATCAGACACTTCCCTCCAGTTCCGACACCGCCGACTGGACAGCTCGCACGATATCTTCGTTTTTGTCCGACCCGAGCTCGCGCAATTTGGGAACGGCCTCCAGGCTGCCCATCAGGGCCAGGGCCTTGACGGCGGCGATTCGTATGATGTCCTGGTCATCTTCCAGGTATGGCAATATATGGTCTGCATAACTGGCGACACCCAATTCACCAATCGCATTTATCGTATGGTAGCGCACCCAAACATCAACGTCCTCCAACAAAGCTCGGATGTCGTGGACAGCTTCCTGGCCCTTTACTTCCAGGAGTGCCGAGACCGCCGCCTTGCGAACTGCCGCACTCTCGTCGGACAATGCCAGTACCAACGGTTGCACATCGGTTACCGATTGAATTCTGCCCAACGATGCTATCGCCAGTTTTCTGACTGAGGCATCGGGATGATTGACGGCACCCAGCAGCGGTCCAACCACGTCGGCGTCACCGATCATTCCGAGAGCAGTCACGGCCAACCGCTGTCGTTCGACATCATCATGATAAAGGTCGCTGGTGAACCGTTCGACAACTCGCGGTGCGCCGATTACGATAAGCGCGCCCAGCACGGCCTGCCGAACGTCGGCATAAGAGTCTTGCAACCCTTCGAACAGAAAGTCGATTTCATTCTCCGTGGCCAGCCAGCCCAAAGCCGCGTAAGCCGTTGAACGAACATGTCCGATCTTATCGCCGGCTAACACTTTCAAGGGCTCAATAGCGCCGGTGAATCCGGATATCCCCAGCAAGTGAGCAATCTTCTGTCTGACGTCCGGCTCAGGGTCTTCGGCAAACGTAATCAAGCGTTGGGCAGTGTTGGGATCAATGAACTGCTTGATCACATCCAGCATGGTCAGTTTGGCAACGAGCGAAGAGTCGGCGAACAGGTCCAGCATCGAGCTAACAGACGAAGGTCCGACCTCGACCAGAATGTCCGAAATCCGACAACGATCTTCTTCCTCGACCGAATCCAAAGTATCCAGCAGTGGCGACAAGACTTCTTCCCCGTACCAGTGCTTCAGCGTGCTCAAGGTGAATTCGGTGATTTTTCGGTTGTGGTTCTTCAAACCGTCGAACAGGAAATGAGTGAATTTGTCCAAAGGCAGGTCGCACTCTATCTTTCCATCGTTTTTCAGGCTGATATTGATGATGGCCATCAAGGCGGTTTCGGCTATGGTGCTGTCTTCGTCATCGAGATGCGGCATCAAATGCGATATCGATTCGGTTCTGCCAATATTCCCGATTGCCTCCAGAACGACATACTGTATCATCGGATCATCAGTTTTTGCAAAGCCATAGAGTTTGTCCAAAGATGATGGATCACCGATCTTTCCGAGTGCTTCGGCGGCCTGAAGACGGGCATCTTCGACGTTTTCAAAGGACCCGATCAGCGCCGGCACAGCTTCTTTGGAACCTATTTCACCGAGCGCTTCGGCGGCCGAGCAGGCCACATTGGAGTTTTCATCATACAGTTTGCGACAGATTTGCTCTACCGACCGCCGGTCTTTGATGAGCCCAAGCACATCGACGATGAATTTGCGTATGTCGTAGTCATCATTATCGATATCGTCCAGCAGCGGCCCCACGGCTTCTTCGCCGATCTTCACCAGAATCTCGGCGGCCAGATTGCGGGTGCCGATGTCGGCGTGGCCGAGGAAACTGATCAGTAGCTGAGAGGCTGTATTGCCCTTCATCTGACTGAGCAGGTTGGCAGCCAGTTCCCTGATGCCCATGTCCGGATCTTCCAGAGCCATCACCAGGCCGGCCACCGCCTCATCCTCGCCGTATGAGCCCAGGTTCCGAACCGCCTCTTCTCTCTCGTAGAAGTCCGGCGACTGCAAACGCGCCAGCAGTTCGGCTATCTGATCAACAGCAGTATTCATACAAACCCCTTTTTCCTTGTCCCGACAAATCAGCCGACATTGATCGACTGGTAGGAATTCAAGGCTTCCTCCTGAGTGGCGTAAATCTCAAATATATGCGACAGTTGCGTGATATCGAATATCTCCTGTACATAGCTGGCCAGGTTGGAAAGGGTCAGTCGCCCTTTGCGCAATCTGGTCTCTTTCATGATTGAGACCAGCGAACCCAACCCGGAGCTGTTGATGAACTCCACGTCGGCCAGATTGAGATGAACGTTTGACTTGTCGTCGTTGAACAGCAGTTTGACCTGCTCCTTGAGCGAGGAACCGCTGGACAAATCCAGTCTTCCCTGAAGATTGAGAATTGCAACACCGTTGGATTCCTTCACACTGATTTCCATGGTGTCCTCCGTGGTTTATAAAAAGTTCTCATTCAATATTCGTAAGTTGTTTACGTTCTAACGTTATCGACACCTTGAGTCCCCCATCCCCGGTTTGTTCGAATTGAACTTCGCTTACATATCGTTCCATCAACCCGATACCCCGGCCTCCATCGGCCAGAGGATCTGTCTGCCGGGGCTGGTTAACATCCCTGAGCCCGTTCCGGCCCTGGTCAATTATATCGGCACGGAGCGAAGACTCGTTAATGTCGAGGCATATCTTTATTGTCTTGTCGGGGTCAAACTGGTTGCCGTGGATCAGGGCATTGGTGAAAGCCTCGGAAACGGCCAGGGTGAAAGCCCTTTGCTCATCACTGCTCACATGGTTGGCCGCAAACAGCTCCCTGAGGCGCTGTACAAGTTTTGCCTCTGAAGCGATTTCGGAGGGATATTCGAGTTCCAGGTGAACACTCATCATGAGACCTTCACCTGCATGATGGTAAAATCATCGTGGGTTTCTTCGCCCGCTCCTTCGCTGAATCGGTCGATCCACTCTTTGACCCGAACACAGAATTCTTTCGGCTCCAGACCGGTCTCCGCGGAGAATACCTGCTCGGCTCGCTCTCGTCCGAACAGGTTGTCATCGGCGTCGGTTGCCTCGGTCAGCCCATCTGTAAACAGGAACAGCCGGTCGCCCGGATGGAGTTTTCGTTCACCCTGTTTGAACGGGATGCCGGGAAACTGCCCGACTATAGGCCCACCTTCGGCAAGTTCACATATAGAGTTTTCGCCAGAATCCCAGAACAGCCCCGGCATGTGACCGGCGTTGCTGTAGGTCAAGCGACGAGCCTCCAGATCAAACTTGCAAAAAAACAGAGTGACGAACATCTCTCGATCCTTAATGATCTCATTGGCCAGGATATCATTGAGCGATTCGGCCAGCTTTGACACCGATATTTCGGTATCGGATTTGATTATCGACTTGATAATACCGGCTGCAGCCGACATTACCAGCGCCGCAGGGACACCCTTGTTGGAAACGTCGCCGAGCACGACCACGAACCGGGAATCGTCGACCCGGATCAGATCATAGAAATCTCCGCCCACCTCATGCGCAGGATAGTATGCTACCCCTATGTCGACACCGTCGATACTGTCTATGTCCTGGGGCAGGATGGTTTCCTGGATTTGTCGCGCGATGGCCATTTCCTGATCGACCTTCTGTTGGTCCAGCCTGGCTCTTATCAAGTTGGAATTGTCGATGGCCACGGCGACAAAGTTCAGGAGCATCTGAAGAATCTCTCTGTCCTCATCGCCATAAAGCGAGGCGTCCGACTTGTTCACGATCACCATCACGCCGTGACATTTTTCCGACGTCTGAATAGGAGCACATACGAGTGACTGAACCACAAACCCGTCTTCGGCTTTTAGGTCGAGTTCATTCAATGTTATGGTTTCACGTACTTTGAAGCAGTAGCTGGGCAAATCCATGCCGTCGAGGTACATCAGTGACTTGGCGAATTCCTCGTTGACACCCCAGGATATCTCGACTTTCAACACCCCATCGGTTTCGAGCATAATGAGCCCCACCTCGCCGTCGACCAGCCTGATAGCCATGTCCATGACTACCGACAAAACGGCATTGATCTCCTGGATCGACGTGATCACCGCCCCCATAGTGGCCATGTCGCGCAGTTGGGCGCGTTTGGCCTCAAGTCGTGCTTCAAGGTCGTTAATCGCACTTCGTTGTCCGGCAACCACGTTCATACTGATTTGTATCGGCAGGCCGGCAGATCAGTTTATGTCGTAACGGGTTTGGGGGATGAAAGGAAACCGAAAAACCGGATTCGGAACTACTTGCGTCGAAACTTCATCCGAAAAGGCACTCCCTCGAAACCGTACTCGTGACGTATCTGATTGCTCAGATAACCGAGGTAGGACTTGTCGATCAGTTTGGGATGATTGACGAAGAATATGAAAGTCGGCGGTGCGACCTCACTTTGAGTGACGTAATTGAACTTGATGTATTTCCCTTGCCGGGATGGCGGATGCTTGCGGTTGATCACCCGTTGTAGGAATTCGTTCAACTCGGCGGTCGGGATTCGTTTCTTGGTTTCATCGTATGCTGCGCTGACCAGCGACAGCACTTTGGGCACGCGCAGTCCAGAGAGGGCCGAGGTATAAATCACCGGCACGTAGGAAAACCGCGCCAACAGGTCTTTGATCTGACGAGTAAACTCATCGGCCGTGTGACTGTCTTTCTCGATCAAGTCCCACTTGTTTACAGCCAGCACAGCGGGACGCCGGTTTTCGAGCACTTGCTCCAGGATACGTTTGTCCTGTGCCGTCACCGAACTGGTTGCATCCACCAACACGATGGCAACATCGCACTCGGCGATAGCCCGGTTGGTTCTGAGATTGGAGTAGAACTCGATGTTCTCGTGCACTTTGTATGACTTTCGAAGTCCGGCCGTGTCGATGAGCATGTAGTCACGTCCGTTTTGATGAAAGGGCGTATCCACGGCGTCACGGGTCGTCCCCGCCGTAGGTGTCACGATCAGTCGATCTTTGCCAACGAGCTTGTTAATGTATGAGGACTTGCCGACGTTGGGTCTACCGACCAGCGCCACTCGGATAACCGGCGACTCGACCTTATCGGCATCGAGTGGCGGCAGGAGTTCCACAACCTTGTCCAACAGGTCCCCCGCTCCACGTCCGCCCGTGGCCGATACGGCCATGGGATCACCCAGACCCAGTTTGTAGAACTCAAACCGCTGCAATTCCAACTGATCGGTATCGGCCTTGTTGGCCACTAACAGGGTCTTTTTCCCAGCTTTGTTCATACGTCGCGCAATTGCCACCTCCATTTGGTCCGGACCCACTTGAGTGTCAACCACGAACAACACGACATCGGCCTGGGCAATTGCAAATTCCGCTTGGTCGCTTATCAGCTTTTCCATCAGCTCGTCGGCACCGGCCACTATGCCGCCGGTATCGATCAAATAGAAGCTGCGCCCACTCCAATCGCACACGGCGTAATTGCGATCGCGCGTCACCCCCGGCTGCTCCGCAACAACGGCAATCGGGCGACGCAGGAAACGATTGAACAAAGACGATTTGCCGACATTGGGGCGACCGACAATGGCTACCGTCGGGAGCTTCATGAAAACACCTCCATGATGGTTTCGACGAAGTCATACTTACCGACAATCACCGGACACCCGAGAGCACTCTGGAGTTCTTTGAAGGACAGGTCATCGAGAAATAGCCGGTCGCCGTTCAAGCAATTGGGCGGAAGAACGATGCAGTCGTACTGGGGCGCCATCTTGATGAGTTCGGCTTCTAAGTCCCGGCCAACCAGCAGACCGGAAACGGTCACCGTGTCGCCCCAGAAGCGATTGGTTACCGGATGCAGTGTGGCCGCCAGGCCAACCTCATCGGTGAGAAACGGCCAGATTTCATGCTTCAGCACCGGCCAGGCTGAGCGGCCGGTGACGAACAAGACTCGCTTGTGACTGGTCAACTGTCTGAGTCGGCGACGTCGCCTATTGAACCTGGTGACAAACTCGCGGACCATGCCGACCCCGTTCTCAAACTGCGGCATCGCTTCATAAGATGCATGGGTGGGAAAACTACATCCGGCGCTTACATAGAATTCATCGGCCGGCCAGACAAAGCGGGTGCCCAGCGATTTCAAAAACTGTCTTTGCCACCGGTGCACGGTGCCGATTAGTTGGCCGGACTCAACGGTTGTATATGTGCGAAGTTGCGGCAGGCGTTGGCGGTATCGCGTCAACCCAACCGGCACCACGGCCAGCGAAGTCAACTTTGGATGTAGCGAAGCCAACTCGTGGACGGTCTTGTCGAGATGCTCACCGTCGTTGATGCCGGGACATAACACCACCTGGGTGTGGAGTTCTATGCCGCCGTCGGTCAGGCGCTTCAATTGGTCGTTGATAGGAACAAGTTTTTGGTTTCCCAGCATCTCGCGGCGCAAGCGGTCGTCGGTGGTGTGGACCGACACGTAGAGAGGTGATAGTCGCTGATCGATTATCCGTTCGATCTCCCTGTCGGACACATTTGACAAAGTGATGAAGTTGCCGTGAGTAAATGACAGCCGGTAATCTTCATCCTTGATATAGAGCGTTCGACGCATCCCTTTCGGCTGCTGATGAACGAAACAAAAGATACATTGACACTTGCAACGCCCTATGTCGCCCTCTTCCCACATCAGTCCCAGATCGTCGTTCAGTCCGTCGACCTCAAATTCGAGAACCTGATCAGCGGCGTCGGCAAACTTCAGGTGTACCTGTTCATCGGCGCTTCGAAACTGAAAATCCAACGAATCGACGACTTTGACACCGTTGAGCGAGACCAGCCTGTAGCCGGGACGAACATGCCCAAACAGCGGCGAGGTGGGGTCAATTTCACGGACCTTCATATCAAATCTCAACCACAAAAAAAGAGCGGGCGATGGGGTTCGAACCCACGACGTCCAGCTTGGGAAGCTGACATTCTACCACTGAATTACGCCCGCCGAAATCTTTCAGCTTAGACAATTTAGCTGACCCCGGCATGGATGTCAACCGGCCAGACGTCTCTTTTGTGCCAAACAGATGGTGCGGCGGGTGGCCGTCTCAAACCTTGTTTGGGACAGTAGATAGCAAAATATATCCACCCTTCGACTCCGCTCAGGGTGACAGGCAAGCCTGTTTTTCGCGCTGCGCGCGTGCTACTCCAGGTAATGCTTGACAGGGTCACAGGGCGCGAAGCGCAAGAAGTGATTTATCACCTCATGGTGAGCGGAGTTGAACCATGAACTTCCCCGACTGAACACCCTGCCCACGCGCCGTGATACCGAGGTAAAGCCTGGTAGCCTTACTCAGATGGCGTTTCGTCCTCTTCGGTAGCCTGATCCTTCTCACGTTTTCGTTCGGTCATTCGGACTATTATGATCGAAATCTCGTACAGCAGATAAACCGGTCCGGCCAGGAGCACCTGCGTGAGAACGTCCGGCGGCGTTATTATGGCCCCCACAATCAGGATGGCCACAAAAGCGTACCGCCGCACCTTCGACATCAATCTGGCGTTGATAATACCCAGTCGTCCGAGAAAATACGAAACAACCGGCAACTCAAAACCGCAGCCGAAAGCCACCAAGAGCATTCCGGAAAAACTGATGTAGCTATTCACGGTGATCACCGGAACCAACACTTCTGAGAAGTGGATCAGAAACCACAAAGCCGTCGGCAAAACGGTCAGGTAGCAGAAAGTGGCGCCGATCAAGAACAGAATGGTCGAGACCAGCACCAACGGCAGCACAGCAGCCTTCTCGGTCTGGTAAAGACCGGGCGCAATGAATGACCAAAACTGGTAGAACACAAACGGTAGCGCCGCCAGCAATCCGGTAATCAGCGCAACCTTCATGTAGGCATAGAACGAACCGGTGACTTCGGTAAAGTGAAGCTCGGTGTCGCCAAGTGGCAGGATCAGAAAATCGAAGAGAACATTGCGAAAGTAGAAAGCAGCGGCTGCCAAAACTACAATCGAAAGAATCGACTTCAGCAGCCGCCATCGCAACTCCTCAAGATGCGTCAAAAACGGCATGCTGGAACCGGAGTCCAGATGCTCGTCGGCTTGTTCCGCTGAGTCAGGTCCATCTATCATAGCTGGTAAGATTCGGCAAAGCCGGTCCAAAAGTCAAACGGAATGTTGAGGACATAATCGCTTGACAACATCGACCGCTTGGGATAATCTTTGGCACTATGAAAACACTACCAATACTATTTCTAATCGGCCTGGTTCTCTGTGTCGGCGGTCCGGTTTCGGCCGGAGGCATCGGCGAGTTGAACCTATCGATCGGAGGGATTTTCCCGCAGGGAAATTACGCCCAGTTCGCCGACCCTGGTTTCACCGGAAACTTCCGTCTGACATTCCGAGTGCCGGGCTTAGGCTTTGCGGCCGGCTGGGTCGACGGCAACTTTTCCCACTTTTCATCCGATGAAACCTATGTCGAGATTATCGACGACCCCTATTTCGCCGGCGCCGACCAGCGCGTGAGTGAATACGCAGTGTCGTTGCATGGCGGTTTGCAGATAGGCGCGGACACCCGGCGCGGCTTCTTCCGTCCCCGCGTTGCGCTCGGACCGGGTGTCTACGGATTTCAGACCGAGACCGTGCTGACCATCCCGGATGTTGAGGAGCCGTTGTCGGATGAGACCGAATCGCAATGGAAACTCGGCTGGCGGGGAATGGCCGGGGTCGACTTGTTCTTTGTCACCAAGTGGGGACTTAGTTTCGACTTCACTTACGACCACGTCCTCAGTCTCGACCATGTCGACGAGTACCGGGAGGGTGTCGGGGTAGTGCGCACCGGACGGACGGCGCGGTATCTGAGCTACAGCATCGGTGTTACCATACCGTTGTCGACATTGAACGACGACGGTTAGTACAAACGCTCTGCCGGCAGACCGTGTCACTCCAGCAACTTTTTCATCTCTTCGAGGAACTCTTCCTTGTCTTTGAACTTGCGGTAGACCGATGCGAACCGCACGTAGGCGATCTCGTCGACATCGCGCAAGCGATCCATCACGATCTCACCGATGTCCTGACTGAGAATCTCACTTTTGGAGCGACTATTGATCTCCCCCTCGACTTGATCGGCCAGGTTCTCGATCTGTTTGGCCGACACCGGACGTTTGTTGCAGGCCAGTTTGAGTCCCTGGAGCAGTTTGGTACGGTCGAACGGTTCGCGCCTGTTGTCCGACTTGATAACGGTGAGAGTGGACTGCTCGACGTACTCATAAGTAGTGAATCGTTCATTGCAGCCGAGACATTCACGCCTTCGTCTGATAGCACGGTTTTCGTTTGAGGGTCGGCTATCAACGACTTTATCTTCCTCATGTCCACAGTGCGGGCATTTCATGGGTGATAAATCACTTTCTAACTTCCCCAACCACCCACTTCAAATAGGCATCCAACCCGGCGTCGATGGGAAGGGCGACAATCTCCGGGAGATCGTAAGGATGGTGGTCGAGGACGAATTGTTGGAGTGCATCGAAGCCAGCATTGGTCGTTTTGATGATCAGAAGCGCTTCGTCGTCGGATTGCACCTTCCCCTCCCACCAATAGAAAGACTCGATCCGAGGCACGATATTCACACAAGCAGCCAGGCGGTTCTCGACAATCAGGCACGCCAACTCCTGCGCCTTGTCACGCGGGATGGTGACGAGTACGGCTCTAATATCGGTGCTCATATTCAGGTGTTTCCTTCATTCACCCTTCGACTGCGCTCAGGGTGACATGAGAAAGATGGATTCCCGCCTCCGCGGGAATGACACAGAGACAAGCTCTGTCTTTCGCTTAGCGCGCGCCGTCGAAACCCGCCAGCGGCGTCCCTTCGGGCCAGGGGTTTCGACCTACAAGAGCTCCCACTCACTTTCTAACCACACGTTTCAGCCGTTTCTCAATCGATGCTACTTTGCCGGTGAGACGGCTCTTGGCGCCCTTGCGGTCATCGATAGTAATCTGGATGTAAATCCGGTCGTGACTTCGGCGCAGCATGCGGCGCGCTTTGTTGATCAGGGTCATGACCGAATCCCAATCACCCTCGATAGCGGTCGACATCGGTGACAGTTTGTACGGCAGTCCGGATTTGTCGACCAGGTCGATCACGCGGGCTACATCGGCCGAGATCGAAGCCTTACGACCACTGGTCGGAAACATAGTCAAATTGAAAAGCATCTTTCAGTCTCCTTCTTGATCTGCGCCCGGACTTACTGGAACGAATATAGCCACATCGCCGACAGTTTCCAACTTTTTGTAATTGGCAAAAAGCCACAAGACGAACGGTCGAAAACGATTGATCGCAACATAGTCAATCGGTCTGCCGACCCGCCGATGGTCGCCTTCGGGATACTCCTGCAGCATGATCAGTTTTGGCGGATGACTTTGCAGGGCGGCTATCGACTCGTCGAGCATCTCAAGATTGAACTCACGCAGAGCGTACCATCCAACCCGAGTCGGGTTCTTTCGTCCCGTCAAATAATAAAGCAGAGGGAAGTCGGGAAAGACAAGAATGTCATCGCCGGGCTCTGTATACTTCTCGACCGCAGCAACCAGACCATCGACCTGGTTCACGTTTCGCTCGGTAGAATAGACACCAGCCAGTTTCGGCGTAGCAAACTCGGTGTCCAATTGGCTCCGTCCGGCGTCGCGGGCCACAAAGTCATACTTGTGGAACACACCGATGCCGATCATCACAAGCAACAACGCCGTACACATCATGCGACGATGCTCCGACCTGCACGTCTCACGGATCATCAGGTATCCAATCATCAAGCCTGGGGCGGCACCCATGTAGCTGAACACCAGGCCGGAGTAGTTGAAACCGGCCAGGTATTGAATCAACAACGCCATCACAGCGACCGGCATCAATCGGTGCGTCAACGGTTGGTCGGCCGTCCGTGAACCGATGAGGCATCGGACGATCATGGCAAACAGCAGCGTGTAGTTGAGGAATACCAATTGATATATGAACCAACGGTGGTCCCAAAACGATAGGCCGACCGCGACCAACCCGCAAAGCAAAGCAGCGTAGCCTACGTTTCGGTGGCGGCCGCCGAAGAACACCAACAGCACAACCATAGCGATTGTGGGCAACGAGATGAGCAGGCCGGTCGGATTGTCCTGAAAAATCGCAAAGGTTGTTCCGATCTCGCTGGTAAGTCTGGGCAGCGCGAATACGTTTAGAAAAAACGCATATACCCCGCTCCCGAGAGCATGACAATACCAAAGATAGCCAACCGCGGCGACAACAAAACCAATAACCACCGCACCCGTTTGCCGCATGGTCATTGCGCATGGTTTCTTCCACCATCGGATGAGTACTGAAACGAAGATAAGGGCAGGCAAGGTCATCAGATAGTTCTGTTTGCACATTCCGGCCAGCATGATCGCAAGACCGGCAGCGACGAACCAGTGTCTATGGATCATCACCAACGCAACCACGGCGAAGAACACAGCGTCATAACTGTACCAGGGGAAAGCGATCAATAAAGTCGACACGATCCAGCTTGCGACCAGCATGATAAATAGTTCGATGGACGTGACGTGCCTTCGGTACACGCTGCTGAGCATAATGACTAATAGAGCCATCTCACCGGTCCAGAACCACCGCGCGGCAAGTATGGTGTATTGATCGCCGAACACCCGGATCAGCCCGGCCTGCATGTACAACGAAAGGGGCGGGCGGAGAAAGTAGAAGTCTGTGTAGGGCAACTCACCACCGAGGATGCGCATGGCCAGCGACTGGAGGTATCCCTCATCGGTGCCGTTGAAACCGTCGGCCAGGTACAGCAGGCTGTAGGCTGTTACGAACAGCAGGTATCCAAGGTACGGCCAGGAACGTGCCCACAAGGACATTCTGTCGCCCAAGTTGGGGCTGACCTTGGAGACGGCGAACAACTATTACACTCCCGATTCGTTAGAAGATGGATTCCCGCCTGCGCGGGAATGACACAGGGTCAAGCCGTGGATGGCACACGGTCTGGCTGTGGCTATAAGAGACAAGCCTGTTTCTCGCACTGCGCTCATACCGCTCACGGCGCTGCCTGGTGGTTACCCAAGGCGCGAAGCGCGTAGAACCATTTATGGGTGCCGCTCCGGGTAGAGCGGAAAATCCTTACACAACGCGGCGACTTCGTCAGCTATTGCCGCCAGCATTTCATCTTTGCGACGGTTGGTAATAGCTCGGTCGATGAAGTCGGCAATCGTGCGCATGGCATCGGTACCCATCCCCCGCGTCGTCACGGCCGGTGTGCCCAAGCGAAGGCCCGAAGTCACAAACGGTTTCTCCGGGTCAAACGGCACTGTGTTTTTGTTGGCCGTGATGCCTGCTTTATCGAGCGCTTTCTCGACTTTCTTGCCGGTGACTTTGGGGACGTCAATGAACGACATGAGCATCAAATGCGTGTCGGTGCCGTTGGATACCAGTCTGTGTCCTTTGTCCATAAGGGCGGCGGCCATCGCCTGAGCATTGTCGACAATTCGCTTCTGATACGTTTTGAAATCATCGGTCAGCGCTTCCTTGAATGCGACCGCTTTGGCTGCGATAACGTGCATCAACGGTCCACCTTGAATACCCGGCATGACCATGCGGTCGAGGTCGGCGGCGTATTGCTCTTTGCACATGACAATCCCACCGCGCGGGCCGCGCAACGTCTTGTGCGTGGTCGAGGTCACAAAGTCGGCGTATGGCACCGGCGAGGGATGCAATCCGGCCGCGACAAGTCCGGCGATGTGCGCAATGTCGACCATCATCGAAGCCTCTACCTCATCGCAGATGGTGCGGATTCTTCCAAAGTCAATGGTGCGTGGATAGGCCGAGGCGCCGGCCACGATCAGTTTCGGACGAACTTCTTTGGCTTGTTTCAACAGTTCATCGTAATCGACCTGCTCGGTCACTTTGTCTACCACGTAGCCGCTGAAATCGAACAGGAAACCTGAGAAATTGATCGGGTGGCCGTGGGTCAGGTGCCCGCCGCAGTTGAGATCGAGCCCCATCACTTTGTCGCCCGGTTTGAGCATGGTGAAATAGGCCGCCATATTGGCCTGCGAGCCGGAGTGGGGTTGGACATTGGCATGCTCGCAATTAAACAGTTGCTTTAGCCTATCGCGCGCAAGGCCTTCGGCGATATCGACATACTCGCAGCCGCCATAGTAGCGTTTGCCCGGGTATCCTTCGGCGTATTTGTTTGTCATGACGCCGCCCATTGCTTCGAGCACCGCTTCGGACACGAAGTTTTCCGATGCTATCAGTTCGAGTTTGGTGGACTGACGGTCGGTTTCTTTGGTGATGGCGTCGTATATTTCCGGGTCGGCATTTTTCAGGTATGACATCTCGCAACTCCGTCTAAATCGTTTTGCGGAATTTACGGAATTGTTGGGGAGGGGTCAATGGGAGTTGTGGGGGGGGGGCAACTCCATACTGTCAAGGGTTTTGTGTAAATTCTGTATTTGGCATATCCGTTGGGTTGTTTAGTACGTAAGCTATTAGTCCATATATGATTCTCTCGGCACTGCTTTTGTTATTGAATGATCGCATCGGAAT
>Ga0224509_10000019_pt1 | contig 72744 bp, 63 predicted proteins | sample SF_Jan12_sed_USG_5_FD_170158 | JGI IMG/M metagenome (GOLD analysis project Ga0224509, IMG submission 170158) | Sediment microbial communities from San Francisco Bay, California, United States - SF_Jan12_sed_USGS_24 | ecosystem: Environmental > Aquatic > Marine > Sediment | place: USA... | reverse complement strand
GCGACTAATACATCTTCCACGGAAACCAAAAAGAGAGAACAGCAATAAAGACAAAAAAGAACAGAAATAGAAAAAAGTGTTACCCATGTGCCCGGTCTAAAGTGTAACCTATGTACCCGGTCGTACAGTTTTCTTAGTCCCCTCTCGAGAGGGGATTTAGGGGTGTGTTATTCGTGCCCGCGTGATCTTCAGATCGCGTTGGCAGCCGTAGCCGAGTCTGAAGACTCGACTACCACAACGTAAGATGTCTTGGCGATTGCAAGACGAACATTATAAATGTTACCGGAGATCGGTTTTTTGACTATAATAGACAGATGCAACGACCACGCCGCAAAACAGAACCACGCAGGCACGTCTGCGTAATCGTGAACGAAAGCGCCGCTACCTATCGCCCGGAACCGATCGAGCGATTGACCGCCGCGATCCGAAAACGGGGCGACCAGTATACTGTGATCAGGCCCAAGAGCGCTCACGAACTGTCGGACGCAGCTCAGGCGGCCTGTGGCCGGCGGCGGGGGCGACGTCTGTTGCCGCAAATGTTTGAGCGGCGCGGTCGGGTTACTTCCCTCGTGGCCTGCGGCGGTGACGGTACTTTCAATCTGGTAGCGCGGGCCGCCCGGTTCGCCGACATACCGGTCGGACTCTTGCCGATGGGCCGGTTCAACAATATAGGACGCTCACTCTACACCGATCTGGGCGCCGCTGCCTGTATTAAGAGAATTGCCGGACGCGAAGTTCGCTTGATCGATGTCGGCAACGTGTCCGGACAACCTTTCTTCGGCGCCATCGGGCTGGGTCTGATACCGCATCTAACCAGGATGCTGGCCGACCAAAAGACACCCCGCCTGGGGATGGGCTGGGCTCGTGTGGTGGGTCAGGCCGCGTCCAAAATCGAACCGAAGAAACTGGTGGTTAAAGTGGATGCTTTCCGTTTTGAGATTTCCCCCACTCTCCTGAATGTCAATCTGCTGTCGCATGCGGGGGGGTTGGCCATGTCGCCGGCCTCGCTGACCGATGACCGCCGAGCCGAGATTATTTTCGATGTTTCAGTGGGGCATCGCGAGTTGGGGACATTCGCCCGCCAACTCCACTCCGGCAAATTCCTTTACGGCGCCAACGTCCGGCTCTTCCGTGGTTCGGTTATCACCATCCAACCCATACAGGGACGGACTCTTTATCTCGACGGTGAACTGATCGAACTGCCGACCAACCTGGTCGAAATCAAAATCGATGACAAACAGTTGAAAGTCTTTCAGTGACAATGCGGCAGTGTGATCAATGAAACTATTCTTGCTGATCGTGGTGCCGGCATTCATTGGCTCCTCGACCTTCGGCGCCGACACCCAACCGGCTGATTCGACCGAAGCGGTAGACAGCACGATGGTCTTGCCGACTGATTCACTCAATGTAGATTCCCTGCCGGTCGACAGTGTGGCAGCCGTCGACACCGTTGTCTTCAACCCCGGTCAAAGCCTGAAGGGCTACCGACCAGTCACCGACTCCACCAACCTGGAGCAAAGGCTGGGTCAGCGCCCGATGGTAGCCATGTTCAAGTCTATGGTCCTTCCCGGCTGGGGACAACAGGGCAACAAACGTCATATCAAGGCTCTGGTCTATCTGGGACTGGAGGCCTGGATGGTGGGCGCTGCGTTTCACTATCACCGGCAAGTGTCCGATTTCCGCCAACTGTTCGATGAAACTCCCACCGAGAATGTCTCTTTGCGCAACGACTACTACACGCTCTATCAGGACCGAAAAGACGAACGATCCAAATACACCTGGTTTGCGGTGATCGTGGCTTTTGTGTCGATGTTCGATGCCTACGTCGATGCGCACTTGTCCGGCTTTCCGCGTCAGGACGACGACGTTCTGACCATATCGGTGACGCCCACCGTCGACCGTGGCGTGAGAGCTATCTTGTCGGTTGGCTTTTAGTCGCGCAGAATCAGATCGCGGGTATTCAGTCCATATCTTTCGGGGTCGATGAGCCGCACTACGACACGGGCACTCTCTTCCGGCAAAGACAAGTCCGCCCACTCCGGTTCCGATAACGGCCCCTGCTGGTTGCCGATGATCTTCACGTATGGCCGATTGCGATCAGTTTCGCTGTTGGTCAGAATCAGCGCCACCTCATCGGTACTCAACAGAACCAGCGAGCCGGCCGGATAAATACCGACCACATCGGTGAAGAGTTTCAAAAGGAAGGCATCAAACTTGGCATGCATCTGAAAATGCATTTTGCGCAGCACTTCGTCGGCCGGAATGGCTTTCTTGATGTAGATACGACCCGAAGTGAGGGCATCGAAACTGTCCACAATTGAGATAATGCGCGAAAACAGATTCACCGGACGTTTGCGGTCGGGTAGACGGGGGTAGCCGGAGTTATCGGGGCTGATATGATGCTCGAAAGCGCCCCGGGCGGCACGCGCCGTATGAACGTCGAGTTTGAGACTTCGCATAATCGTCTTGGCTCCCAACAAGGGATGACGTTGCATCTGAAGCCAGTCGTCCTCATCAAACTTATCCGGCTTTCGGATCAGGTCGGTGGGCAGCTTGACCTTACCGGCATCATGGAAGATAGCAGCAAATCCCAATTGAGCCAAACGAGGCCGATCCAAACCCAGGCGCACACCCAGGGTAAGAGCATAGACGCAGACATTCACCGAGTGAGCATAGGTGTAGTCGTCGTAATCACGAATAGCCGTTAACTCGATCAACGATGACTCGTCGCGCACTATGTGATCGATCAGGGTGTGGACGACACGCTTGGTTTTGGAAACATTGACCTCTTTGTGTTCGGAAAGCCCGACTACGGTTTCCTCGACTACGTTCATGGCCCTGAAGAAATTGGCCCGGGCTGCCGAACGAAACTCACGTCGAACCTCTTCGGTGGTGTTTGAATGTTCGGCGTTGACCTCTTTTGCCGACAGGAGTTTCACGTGGGCCAGTTGGGCCGCCTTCAGTCGCGCCGACAACTCATCGATATTGTCCGAACCCGGTTTGATTTCCGACATGAACTTGAACAAACGGCCGGCATCACCTTCCTCAATGCCGTCTGCCAGTACCACCCCGCCCAGTCCAACCGCTTTCCACTCGCGTACCACGGCCATGGCGCCGGACAGCCCGGTGTCGTCAAAACGCACCATCCGCTCATTGACGAAATACCGTCCCGAGACCGTCTTGATGGCCACACTCCCGGAGTCCTTCGAAATCTGTTTGAGATACTTGTGAAAAGCCTGGCACTGGCGGATGAAGGTACGGTTGTTTTCATCGATTATGCGAGCCGTCTTGTAGACGACAAAGAAGGCGGTCAGCAGGTGCTGTTCGAGTTGCCCGCCAAGTGTCCGGGCCTGTTGCTGGTCGGTCAGGGTAGTCATTGATCTTCCCCGTATATGTTCTCACGGCGACGTTGCAGCGTGTAAACGGCCTGCTTGCGAATCGACGGTCGCCAACTTGAAGTCAGCTTGACCAGCAAACGTTCCGACCGTTCACTATGATTGTAGGAGAGCGCCTCGAAAGCAGCCGTGCGAAAGAGCGACTGGCGAGTATCACCGAACAGGTTGAAGCGCAGTATCAACTGCGATAAGTAGCCGACCGCCTGCTCACCACCGAGTCTTGAGTAGGCGTTCAACAACGACTGCTGCTCGGTCCCATCCAACGATGCAAAGCTGTTGTCATCGATCACCTCGCCGATAACTCCAAAAGCATCCTCACCGCGACGGGCAACGATGGCTTCGACGGCCAAACCGCGGATGGCCCGATCGGAATCGGCTACCAGTGTCTTGAGCAGGCCCAACGACTCTGACGTCGGGCTGCTCTTGAGCGCCGTTACCAACTCCATGCGCACTTGCGGCTCCTCATGCTCTACTACGCGCTCGAGATACCTGAGCGCCCTGGCATCACCGATTCGGGCCAGGATCGTCACCGAATTGCGGACCACCTGCCAGCGTTTGTCAAACACGCCCTTGGCTACGATGTCGATATTATCTTGTCCCCGCGCGGTAAGATAATCCTTGAGGGCTTCCCGATGCAGATGGTGCTCAAACTCTCCCATAAGATCGGTGATACCGCTAAGCGATTCCCAGCCCAAATTGTCAAGATACTTCTTGATCTCGGACACACCCACCTCCGGATGAGCGTTCATCGATTCCGCCAGTACCGCCAGCCGTTCGCGACTACCGGCTGTGACACCGGCCTCAATCAGTCGGACCGACCAGGCCGGTTTCTTCTGCCTTAGTTTTTCCTCAAGCGTTTTCAGGTGAGCCAACAGACTACCGGCGTTGATCAGTTTTCCGGCGGCCACGAATTCGTTGATTATTTTCTCGCAAATCGTGACGGTCTCATCGAACCCGGGCAGATCCGGTTCCAGAAAGAGCACCTCTTTGGCCAGTTCCAAAGTCGACTCATGCGGATCAAAGTCGGCATCATCGATAAGCATCTCCTGAACGATACCGGCTTCTTCTTCGGACATGCTGAACCGATCGTTCATTTGCAGGGTCGTGTTGGGCAGGGTCGAGGTGGGCGGGGACGGGGCATCGCCGGACGGTGCGCTCAGACCGAGGGCGCGGGCTACTTCGATGGGTATCCCCGCGCCATCGTCGGTACCGGGCGCCGCCTCGACGGCATCGAATGAGGTTTGATCCTCATCGGCACCCACCGGATAGCCGCCGGCGCCGGAGTCCGGTGCGGCCATGATCGAAGCGTCATGGCCCACCGGTAACTCCGAAAGTTCCCCACTGTCGCCTAATGAAGCTTGTTCTATTGACGTCGTACCGGCATCACTTTGGGCGAATATCTGCGTATACTTCTCGTTGTCCTCAAATCCGAACTGACCGCCGCCGGTGGATTGACGATCGCCTTGCTCCAGGTACTCGTTGACATCGAATCCGGAGTCGTAGTCCGAAAGAGCCACATCTTCGAGCGTCTCGATTACAAAGCCGGATATACCCGCCTCCCAAATCAACCCGACAAGGTCCTCGGTGCGTCCGGGTGTGTTCAGGTAGGTCCGCACCGCGTCCAGAAGTTTGTAAACGTCGTCGACTTCAAGACCGGGCCGGAATTCGAACTCGGTGATCCCGGTCTCGAAAAACAGAGCAGCCAGTGATTCTTCTTTGGACTTGTCCTCGTAGACCTCCTCGCCTTCATATTCCAGCACACCCTTGGTGACGCGGATTCGGAAAGCGCCGTATTCTTCGACAATACTGACCAGCTTTTCGGCGAACGACAGCCTCATCGACTGAGGCAGCGGATTGTCGGCCGGGTACATGGAAACGACTTTGACCACTTTGAGGAGGTCTTTTAGGATAAAGCCAATTTCTTTTTTCAGTGGCTCGTTCATATACATTGCCGAATCTGGTGGGTCGGAAACCCTTGTGGTCCTGACAATTTCATCATCCAGTAGGTCGGGACCCCTTGTGGTCCTGACATTCGGACCGTTCAGCAGGGTCCTGGTCCGCCGCGGAGGAGTGCGACCCTGCTCGTCACCAACGCGCAGGGTCTCATCCCCCGCCTGTGGCGGGGCAAAGGACCCAGCGCAACATCCCACGAACCCCACAGCAAGCTGTGGGCCACCTGCCCCGCCTTCGCCGGGGCTCAAGACCTGACACAACATCGACGATTCTGCCGGGCGTATCTGTCGCCGGGCCGAACTATCGGTTATCATGTTATTAATCGGCTGGTTACCGGGATCGGTTTAGCGGGGCTCCAAGCGGGGACTGGGTGGCCCGGACGTTCGTCCGGGTTTCAAAGCGCCTCGGGTGGCCGTCTCAAACCTTGTTTGCGGCGGAGTGTGTTGTTGGCCGGTCTGCTGGGCGCGCGACCAGTCATTCCCGCGAAGGCGGGAATCCATCCGTGGTGCTGCCTGCTCCAATCGGAAGATGGACCCCCGCCATCGCGGGGGTGACAAACAATGGACCTGATTGACAAACGGATAACTGTGGCAAACTTGGAGATGGGTGGAGAGTAGTATTACGTACCCAGCGGAGTCTTCACCACAGCGGGTTTCGCTCGGCCCACCTGCACCCCCAGCACCGGCTTGAGATACTGGCCGGTGTAGGACTTGCCGACATAAGACACATCCTCCGGCGTACCGGCAGCAAGAATCCTTCCACCGTCGTCGCCGCCTTCGGGACCGAGGTCGATCACCCAGTCGGCCGTCTTGATGACATCAAGATTGTGTTCGATAACAAGCACCGTGTTACCACGATCAACCAGTTCTTCGAGCACACCGAGCAACATGCGAATGTCTTCAAAGTGCAGCCCGGTGGTCGGTTCATCGAGGATATACAGCGTTCGCCCCGTGGCCAGTTTGGAAAGCTCGGTAGCAAGTTTGACCCGCTGGGCTTCACCGCCTGAGAGCGTGGTCGCCTGCTGACCGAGATGGATGTAGCCAAGGCCGACATTGGCCAGAGTGAGCAGTTTCTTCTTGATACGGGGGATGTTTTCAAAAAAGATCAACGCTTCATCGACCGTCATGTCCAGCACATCGGCGATAGACTTTCCTTTGAACGTTACTTCCATCGTCTCACGGTTGTAACGTTTGCCTTTGCATACGTCGCACTTGACGTAAACATCAGGCAGGAAGTGCATCTCGATTTTGATGATGCCGTCACCGTCGCAGGCAGCGCAGCGGCCTCCTTTGACATTGAACGAAAACCGTCCCGGCAGATAGCCGCGCGCGCGGGCTTCGGGCAGCCCGGCGAACAGGTCGCGAATGTGCGTGAAGACGCCGGTGTAGGTGGCCGGGTTGGAACGAGGCGTGCGACCGATTGGTGACTGATCGATGTCGATCACTTTGTCGATGTGGTCCAGCCCATCGACACTATCGTAAGGCAGCGGCGCTTTGCGGCTCTGGTAAAACTGACGGGCCAACAGACGGTAGAGAGTTTCGTTGATTAACGTCGACTTGCCGGACCCTGATACGCCGGTCACAACCACAAAAACGCCCAGCGGTACTTCCAGGTCGATGTTCTTCAGGTTGTTACCGGTGGCGCCGGTCAGCCTGATAAACGATCCGTTCGGCTCCCGACGAGCCAGCGGTGTATCTATCTTGCGAGTCTCGGCCAGGTACTGCCCGGTGATCGATTTCTTGGATTTACGAATAGCGCTGGGCCGTCCGGTGGCCACGACATGCCCGCCGTTGACACCGGCGCCGGGGCCGAGGTCGATGACAAAATCGGCCTCTTCGATTGTTTCGCGATCATGTTCGACCACCAGCACGGTGTTGCCGATGTCGCGCAATTCTATCAGAGTGTTGAGCAATTTTCGATTGTCGCGCTGGTGCAATCCAATCGAAGGCTCATCCAAAATGTACAAGACGCCAACCAGCCGCGAACCGATCTGCGTAGCCAGTCTGATCCGCTGGGCTTCACCGCCGGAGAGTGTCGAGGCGGCGCGGTTGAGGGTCAGGTAGTCCAAACCGACATCGCACAGAAAGCCCAACCGTTCTTTCAGCTCTTTCAGAATCTGACGCGCTATAGTCTGCTGACGCTTGGAAAGTTTGATCTGGCGGAAGAAGGCGCGAATCTCCTTGATCGATTTGGCTGTCAGGCTGTCGATTGTTTCACGGTCCAGTATCACGGCCAGCGCTTCCGGTCTTAGCCTGGCGCCCTGGCAGGAGGGGCAGTCGGTTATCGACATGTAGTTCTCGATCCATTGTCGCACACCGGATGACTCAGTCTGCTTGTAGCGCCGTTCAAGATGAGGGATCACGCCCTCGAATTTGGATGTGTACACGCCGGAGCCACGGCCTTTGCCGGAGGTGTGCTCGAATTCGAAATCGATTTCCTGCCGACCGGAGCCGTGAAGGACAACCTCCTGGGTTTTTTCGGGCAGTCCTTTGAACGGTGTCGAAAACTTGAAATCGAAGTGCTTGGCCACCCCTTTGAGTTGGTAGCGGTACCAATTGGACATCTCTGCACCACCCCAGGGCCTGATAGCGCCGTCGGAGATAGACAATGAACGATCCGGCACGACCAGATCGGGATCAATTTCCATTTTCTGCCCGAGTCCGTCGCAGACCTTGCAAGCCCCAAACGGAGAGTTGAATGAAAACAGACGCGGACTTGGTTCGTCGTAGCTGATGTTACAATTAAGGCAGGCGAACTGCTCGGAGAACAACAGGTCTTTCCCCTTGATATTCACCAACACCGTGCCGCCGCCGGTCTTGAGGCCGGTTTCGACCGAGTCGGCCAAACGTCGTTTCGACTTTGCCTTGACCACCAGGCGGTCTATGACCGCTTCGATAGTGTGTTTCTTCTTTTTATCGAGTTCGAATTCGCTATCGGTCTCCACCACTTCGCCGTCGACACGCAGCCTGACGTAACCTTCGCGTAGAGCCTCTTCGATAATCTCTTTGTGCTCCCCTTTCTTGCCCCGCACCAGCGGGGCCAGCACCATCATGCGCGTGCCCTCTTCGAATGTAAGTACCGAATCGACGATCTGCTCCACCGTTTGCTGAGTAATCGGCTGGCCGCACTGGACACAGTGCGGCACACCTACCCGAGCGAACAGAAGTCTGAGATAATCGTAGATTTCGGTTATGGTACCGACCGTCGAGCGCGGGTTTTTGGGCGTGCCTTTTTGCTCAATCGAGATAGCCGGGGACAATCCCTCGATAAAGTCGACATCCGGCTTCTCCATCAGTCCGAGAAACTGGCGGGCATAAGCCGACAATGATTCGACATAGCGCCGTTGCCCCTCGGCGTAAATGGTATCGAAAGCCAGCGAACTCTTGCCGGAACCGGACAGCCCGGTAATCACGGTGAGGCTGTTGCGGGGAATTTTGACGTCAATGTTGCGCAGGTTGTGTTCGCGGGCGCCTTTGACGTGCAAGTACTGCTGGTTTTTCCTATTACGATTGCTGTTGGCCATATCATCTCGTCCAAAAAATGTAACCTGTAATATACGGACAGTTTACTCCGGCTCAAAGCGGATTTCTGCAATATCATATCACATATTCGCACCCCGACAAGGCGACAAATCGGCAAGGTGGTAAGCCACTATTTCGTGCTGCGCGGTGATAAACCACTATCTCGCGCTTCGCGCGTCCACCGCCTCATCCTGAGCGGACAGTCTGTGTCTTAATAGGGTTTCGCAGGGTCCTGACCACGCCCTAGGCGTGGTTGTGACCCTGCGATTCTCGACATCGTGTTGTGAGAGCAACCTCAAGCACCACCGGTTCACACGCTCGCCTTCGGCGAACGCAGGAACCGGTGGAACACACGATTGCGACACGGCCTGACCATGGCCGGCGGCTCACTAAAGTCCACTTGCGGGGGTCCGCAAGGCCTGCCGCACCTGTGATTGGAGACTTTTCAACCGGCTTAATCGAACATGCATTCGTTTTTGACATGCGAAATTTCTTGACAGAACGTCAGTAAACAATTTATTACGTCCGTTATGCAAGACCCGCACCAGGAATTCTTCGATCTTCTCGCTTCGGAGTGGGACCTCATGTTCACCTCCGAGGACCTCGAACGGCTGTCGCACATTGTGGACGGTCTTGGAGTACAAACCGACATGAACGTGATTGACTTGGGCTGCGGCACCGGGATATTATTTGACCTGATCCGGCGCAAAGTAGGCCCTCAAGGATCAGTCACCGGCGTCGATTTCTCTTTGCAAATGGTGCTTAAAGCACATCGTAACTTCCCTTTTTCCAACGTCAACTGTATTGATGGTGATGTGGCCTCACTGCCGTTCCGCAGCGACCACTTTGACCTGGGTGTCGCCTTCAGTGCTTTTCCGTATTTTTCGGACAAGCAGCAAACAGTCGATGAAGTCCATCGGGTGCTTAAGAAAGGGTCCAAGTTCTACATCATACACTTACAGTCATCCAAAGAGCTCTCGGCCATACACCATCGAATCGGTGGCGTGGTGGCTAATGATGAACTTCCTCCTGAGAGTTTGCTGACTGAGATTCTCCACAAAAGTAAGTTTACCGATGTGGTAATCGACGATCAACCTGGCCACTACCTGGCCACCGCGGTTACCGCAGAGTAGCCGACCTTCCTGAACAAATCCGATTTAGCTCGATGCCAGGATTTGTCTGAAGTTGGTACACAATCCATAGACTCATGCTTAAAAGTCCCCTCTTGAGAGGGGATTTAGGGGTGTGTTATTGATTCGACGCTGCGAAGAACACACCCCGCCCCGCCGTCGGCGGGGCACCCCTCTCGAGAGGGGAATAAGAAAAAAGTGTTACCCATGTACCCAGTCGTACTGTAACTACGCACGGCCGCGTGACCGTCTCAAACCTTGTTTGGGGCGGAAAGTAAAGTGAATCACCCCCAAAGCGGCTTTGAGCGTGGCGATAAGTCGCATTTTTGCGCTTCACGCCGGTCTCTGAAAAAAGCTGAGCCACCAAGACACGGCCTGACCGTGCACCCTTCGACTCCGCTCAGGGTGAGGTCAATGGCACGCGAAGCGCGAAAGAGTGATTCATCACCCCTTGAAGCCGCAACTGGTGTGCTTACCGTCACAGAAGGGCTTGTTCTCGGACCAACCGCAGCGGCAGATCGAAAAACGCCCTTCCCTCTCAATCAGAGAACCATCGACTAATTTGATCTGGGCCTTTTCGGTCTGTATTAAGGCCGGTCCGTTGGGGACTATTGTGATTTTGACATTGGGGTCGGACATTTGTGATTCCTAATTCTCGGTTTAGTTTTTGTATCCAATTGGCGGTGCTGTCGGGCGACTCGCCTGACAGTCTGTCTATTGTCATACAGGTGTCGGGCGGGGTCGCCCAACACCACCTGAATTCTCCCGCCCCAAAAAAGGTCGGGTGCGTGGTGTACGTCGACGTGCGTCACGTTTGGGTCATACTGAGCGCAGTCGAAGTATGAACTCCCGCCCCAAACAAGGTTTGGGGCGGCCACCCTTCGCGGGAATGACACCCATAAATGGGTTCCTTGCGCCTCGCGACTTGCAATCTCACGCTCCGTGTCCCATAACCTCACCCTGAGCGGAGTCGAAGGGTGGGCGCAGTGAGTGGGGCTACCCGCCATCATTCCTTGACCACAGTTACTTCACCACTGCAAAGAGTGACCCGGGCCTGTTCCGTTTGTAAGATCAAGCTGCCGTCTAAGTCGAAGTCGAGCACCCTACCTTCGATAATCCTGCGCCCCAAGGCCAGCTTAACCTGATGGCCCATCAGCGACGAATACCAACGCAATCTTGTTCGGCTGGTGCGTAAACCTCGTTTTTTGTAGCCGTTATACTCCTTCTCCAGACGCACCAGGAATTTTTGCAGGAGTTCCACGCGAGACTGTTTGCGTCTGGTAGCGCGGCGCAGCGATGTTGCAGTGGGTCGCAGTTCGCTGGGGAAATCTTCGGCCTGATGGTTGACGTTGATGCCGACACCGATCACGACATGCTCGATGCGTCGACCCTCGGCGGCCAGTTCGGTCAGAATTCCGGCCACTTTGCGTCCGGATATCAGCACGTCGTTGGGCCATTTGATTTTGGTCTGGTCCGGGCAGTATGCTTCTATCGTGTCGGCCAAAGCCAGGGCCGTCATGATCGACAATCCCGGCGCTTGTTCGGATGCAAAGCCCGGCCTCAAAATGATCGACGCATAGATGCCGGTCTCGGGTGGAGAATGCCAGGACCGGCTGAGACGGCCACGCCCTTTGGTCTGGATTTCACTGGTCACGAGAGTCCCTTCCGGCGCACCCTCGACCGCCAGGCGAGCGGCGATATCGTTGGTCGAGTGGACCGAATTGTAGGCATATATCGTCCGCCCCAGGTACTTGGTCTTAAGCTGGTAGCCGATCTCGGTGGCTGTGAGAAGGTCCGGTGCGTCCAAATAGGTGACCCCATTGCGGCCATGCTTCAATCGGTACCCCCACTGGGTGATATAAAGCAGGGCGCGGCTGAGGTCATCTTCGCTGACTCCGAAGCGTTCAACCAGGGAGGATATCGTCCGCACACGACCCGGTCGGGAGCGTATAGTCAGCAGGATATCATCGGCCAGACTTTCAAGACGCGCTTTATCGTTCATGTCAGGAAAACAACTTCATTGAGAAATCGGACGCCGGGGCGGAGTGGGTCAAAGCGCCGATCGAGACATAGTCAACACCACTGGCGGCCACCTCGCCGATATTCCCGAGCGTCACGTTGCCGGATGCTTCGAGTTTCACCTCTAAGTTTAATCGTCGTGCTGTGGTCACCAGTTCTTTCAAACTGTCCGGCCTTTGATTGTCCAGCAGCAGCCTGTGCACACCAGCGTTGATCGCCTCGCTGAGTTCCTCCAGGTTGCTAACTTCCACCTCTATTTCAATCTTATCAGCGGGAACATCGAACTGGAGTCGGTAATCGGTTGAATCCAGCCACTCCCGCACACGCATGACGGCGCCTTCGATTGACCCGGCGGCGGCGATGTGGTTGTCCTTTATCAGCACCATGTCGAACAGCCCTCGCCGGTGGTTCTCCCCGCCGCCATGCTTGACAGCATCTTTTTCCAGGCTGCGAAAACCGGGCGTGGTTTTTCGTGTATCGAGGATGGTGCAGTTGGTGCCGCCAGCGGCTTTGACGAACCGATCGGTCAGCGTGGCCACGCCGCTGAGATGAGCCAGAAAATTCAAGGCGGTACGTTCGGCCGTCAAAAGTGTCTGATTCAAACCCTCAAGCTCGACAACAGTCTCCCCCGGCTTGAAACTATCGCCATCCGCTTTCAGCGCAGTAAGTTTGTTGGCCGAATCGACCATCTCGAACGTCAGGATAACCGGCGCCATGCCGCTTAGGACCCCTTCTGACTTGGCCACTATGACACCCTTGACCACATCCGGTTCCAGCGCCGCCAGTGAGGTTACATCGCCTTTTCCGATGTCTTCCTCCAGCGCCGACCGGACCAGGTTGATCATTGATGGGTCCCAGGGTTTCATAGTAGATAATCAACGTGTGGGTTGGCAAATGTCAATCGGGAATTTATATTCCTTCTATGGTAAAACTCAAGCACCAGAACAAGACCGTCGCGGTCATCGGCTATGGTTCTCAGGGTCGGGCTATTGCGCTCAACCTGCAAGAGTCAGGCTATGACGTAATAGTCGGGCTGCGACCACGTTCCAAGTCGCGACGTCAGGCAAGCGCCGATGGGATCGACCACATCACCACTGTCCGTCGGGCGGCCGATAAGGGCGATATCATCGCTTTTGCCTTTCCGGATCATTTACATAGCGCGGTCTTCGAACAACAAATCCTTCAAACGCTGACGCCTGCGAAAACGCTGCTGTTCCTGGCCGGCATGTCGATCTATTTCATGCTGGTAGTACCGCCCCGGGAATGCGACGTGGTCATGCTGGCGCCGCACGCTCCGGGCGTGGCCGTGCGTGAGCATTATGGAAGTGCCAAGCCATTGTCGGCGTTCATCGCTGTCCATCAAGACAAATCCAGGCGAGCCTTGGCAACAGTTCGCGAACTGGCTCAGGCTGTCGGGTTTGACAAAAAACGACTCGTGCACACCACCTTCGAAGCCGAAGCACTGGGCGACCTGTTCGGGGAGCAGGCTGTGCTATGCGGTGGGCTGGCCATGCTGGTCAAGAGCGGTTTTGAGACGCTGGTAAAAAAAGGGCTGCCGGCTGAGAACGCATATCTGGAGGTAGCCTACCAACTTGATCTGATTGTCGATCTCATCAAGAAGCACGGTATCGAGGGTATGCTTAGGCGCATCTCGGTGGCTGCTCGTTTCGGCGCTGTGCAAACGGGACCCAAGGTTATTGACAAGTCCGTACAGAGACGGATGGAAAAAGTATACGACAGCATCGCCTCTGGCACCTTCCCCAAAGAACTAAGCAAGCTCACGGCGCGCGACCTGTCGGAGCTTGACAAGAAGGTCAAACAACTGAGCAATCCGCAATTCGAGAAACAGGCACGAAAGTATTCAGACTCGGATTGATCGATTGCTATTTCATCCGGTACCCCACCCAGAGGCTTTGCGACGGGTGGGTTGAAATAGTCTAATCAGCACGTTGCGGCCGGTCTTGTCCCCCGCCACAGGCCGGGGATGTGACCTGACGCTCTCAAGTAGGTCACGAGCCCTGTGCTCCTGACAATGTCACCCCGAGCGCAGTCGAGGGGTGAATCTTACCAAGCGTTCATGGTTCGACTCCGCTCACCATGAGGTTTCGCGCGAAGCGCGCGAAACCCGGCTTGACCGGGTGGGCGGCAGAAGTAGGGCAGTCCGCCGCGGCGGACTGTGATCCTGCCGACATAGGCGGGTCCACGCCGCGGCGCGCAGGCGAAGGCGGACCCACCCTACAGATCGATTGCAATCTCATCCGGTTTGAGTGGTGTTGGGCGACACCGCCCGACATCTGCCTTCCAGTCTACTGGCCGTCAGGCGAGTCGCCCGACAGCACCATCTCCTTGCGAAAACAAGCGCGCAAGTATACAGGCTCATATTGATCGGTCATTGCCCCGCGACCACATTCGTACAATCCAAAACGCCAGCAGGCTGAAAATCAACCCAAAGTGAATCCCCGCCCACATCCGCTGAAAGTTCTGGCATCGCCGGTACTCGAACTCGGGGAAAGCTTCATACCCAAGCCAAACACCGACCGTCATCAGGGCTACCAATACGATCAAACCCACGGCGGCGAAGCGCCATGACAATCTTGGTTTTAGCCAGTCGTAGACGGACTTCAGGGCCACCAGGGTCAGCGGAATCATGAAAATAAACGGTGGAAACAGTATCCGCGTTTCACGCGCGTTGGTAAAGAACAGGGTCAGCACCAACGTAACCGGCAGGGTGAGCCATGTCCCAAGCTTCAAGAAGCGGGCCGAGGGATCGACGCCTTTGCGCACGAGTCCGGCCAGCGCCAACGGCCAGAGAAAACCGAACGATATGAAAAGCGAGAACAGTGTATCCGAGGTTCGCAGCGGATTCTCGAAATTGAACAGTATCAGCGAATAGCGCGCCGGGTCCGGGGTCTGCCAAACGACGAGATAGTAGACGGCATAAACAACAACCGGCACCGCCGACATCAGTACTATCCTGCGTCGCGGCACTTGTTTGCAGTACATCATGGCCGTGACCAGCATAGGACCATAGAAAATAAGACTTTGTTCGCGCGCGAAACAACTCAGTGTGAACCAGATTAAACCAGTGATCAAGCGTGACTTCAGCAATGCCACTATCGCCAACATCACGAACAGGTGCGCCCACAGATCGTCCCAGGTGTGCATCGGCTCGATATGTGCAGCCAGAATCGGGTAGGCGCTCAGAACCAGAAACAAGCCCAGCCGCGACCAACCGACCGAGAATCGAAGCTGTCTCAGATAGTAGTAGAAACTCAGGCCGATAGCAGCGGCCAACGAAAACTGAACGGCAAAGAACGACGTCTTCACTTCAAACAAAAACAACCTTCCGAATAATTCAATCGAGTTGGCCATGAAGGGACGTATTGAGAATGGATAAGTGCTGAGTCTCATCTGGTGAGACTCAACAAAGATATCCTCGGAGAGTTGCATGTATGAGCCGCACCATTTCCAATGCAGGAAAAACGAAAGCACAACTACACCCAGCGTAATTCCCGCCGCGATTGAGAACTCGGATCGCTCTGATAGCTTGGCTTTCGGGTCATGCTGATTCATGTGGGCATCAAAGTAGGTTGGTCGCAATAAAGTGTCAACCAGGAATCGACGAGCATCGGCAGCATGACGGCGCTCCCATGGACTTATTAAGCTCAGCTAATAACCTATTGAGGTCCACAATGTTAGTAGGCGGTGGCGGCCGTCCAAAAATGAACCGGTCGGCTTGCTTTTGCCGGGCGCATTACATATCTTCTTTGGCTGTGTGAATAGTGGAGAGATTATTGTGTTTACCAAGAGTTTACTGGACAATCTTGAGGCCCGCCTGACCGATTGGAACAGGACGGCTGAGAAGACAAGACAGAAAAAATCGAAGCCCCGTTTCTTTACCGTTTCCGGTGTCGACATCGATGAACTGTACACGCCTGACTCGGTTGTGGGTGCCAACGGTGACGGCTACTATTTCGATAAGATAGGTCTGCCCGGCGAGTATCCCTATACACGCGGTGTGCATCATACCATGTATCGCACCAGGTTGTGGACGATGCGTCAGTTTGCCGGAATGGGCACGCCCAGGCAAACTAACGAGCGGTTCAAGTATCTTCTGAAAAGCGGCGGCACCGGCCTTTCGACAGCCTTCGATCTGCCGACGCTGATGGGCTACGATTCCGATCATGTTCGCTCGCTCGGCGAAGTGGGCAAGTGTGGCGTGGCCGTCGACAGCCTGGCCGACATGGAGATACTGTTTGACGGTATCGATCTCTCGCAGGTATCCACATCGATGACGATAAACTCATCCGCCTCGATGGCTCTGGCCATGTATCTCTGTGTCGCCGAGAAGCAGGGCGTTCCGTTTGACAAAGTGCGCGGCACTCTTCAGAACGATATCCTCAAAGAGTACATCGCACAAAAGGAGTTTATCTTCCCGCCGCGTCCGTCCATTCGGTTGATTACCGACATGATGGATTACTGCTCGAAAAATGTCCCGCAGTATAATACGATTTCGATCTCCGGTTATCACATTCGAGAAGCAGGCGCCACTGCCGTGCAGGAACTGGCTTTCACGCTGGCCGACGGGTTCCAGTATGTCGAGTCGGCTGTCGAAGCCGGGCAGGATATCGATGAATTCGCGCCGAGGTTGTCGTACTTTTTCAACGCCCACTCAGATTTCTTTGAAGAAATTGCCAAGTACCGCGCCGCGCGACGCATTTACGCGCGACGGATGAAAGAAAAGTACAAAGCGAAAAACGAACGCAGTTGGCTACTCAGGTTCCATACTCAGACGGCGGGTTGTTCGTTAACGGCGCAGCAGCCTGAAAACAATATCGTGCGTGTTGCCCTGCAGGCGCTGTCCGGTGTGTTGGGCGGGACGCAGTCTTTGCACACTAATTCGATGGACGAAACGCTGGCCCTGCCCTCTGAGAAAGCGGCCAAGATCGCTCTCCGCACCCAGCAAGTCATCGCCCACGAATCCGGCGTGGCCAACACCGTCGACCCACTGGCCGGATCGTATTTTATTGAAGCGCTGACCGACAAGATGGAAGCCGAATGTGAAGCGTATTTCGACGAGATCGAACGACGCGGCGGTGTGCTCCAATGCATCGAAGAAGGTTTCTTCCAGCGCGAGTTGGCCAAATCGGCCTACGCCTACCAGCGCGAGATCGAGGAAGAACAACGCGTGATCGTCGGCGTCAACGACTATGTAGAGGAAAACGAGAAGATCGATATCCCGGTTCTGTATATCGACAAACAGGTGGAAGCCGACCAGAGAGCCTTCGTGCAAAAAGTCCGCGCCGAGCGTGACGCAGCTGCGGTTCAAGCAACGCTTGAGAAACTGCGTCAGGCTGCCAATGGCAGCGGCAACACGTTTGAGGCCATTCTGGATTGCAGCCGCGTCTATGTAACGCTGGGTGAGATGTGCGATCTGTTGCGCGAGGAGTGGGGCGAGTATGTCGAACCGGCCGCAGCCATGGTCGCGTCGTAGCAGGCGATGCCTGTCTTTCGCCCTTGGGGCGTCGTGGAATGACAAAGAATTCGGTTCACTGTAGCAAATAGAGAAATAATGCCAGACAAAATCAGAGTACTGTTAGCCAAACCGGGCCTTGACGGCCACGACCGAGGTATCAAAGTAATCGCCGCCGCCTTTCGCGATGCCGGCATGGAAGTGATCTACACCGGATTGAGACAAACGCCTCAGATGATTGTCGATGCCGCCGTGCAGGAGGATGTCGACGCTATCGGCGTGTCGATCCTTTCCGGTGCCCACATGACTTTGTTCCCGGCCATTCTGGATGAGATGAAAGCCAAGGACGCATCGGACATTTTGTTGTTCGGCGGCGGCATCATCCCGGACGACGACAAGGAGGAGTTGCAGAAACTTGGTGTGGCGCACATTTTTACGCCGGGTGCACCGACGACCGATGCGATCGCCTGGTTGCGCAAAACGATTGAGGCGAAAAAGAAGTAGCACATAAATGTGTTTTTCGCGCTGTCGGAAAACGATGAGCAAGGCTCACATGTCACCGCGTAGCGGCGGGGCTTGTCTCCGCTGTTATCTAGCCCCGTCCATGACGGAAGGGGCGACACAAGGCCGCCCCCTACGCGGGGGAGAACTAATGAATCACGACGGCCCATTATCGCGTAGCGGCGGGGCTTGTCTCCGCCAAGAATAACGGAGCATTAAAACAATGAAGTCGGTCCGACTTTCGGGATTTGATTATAGGGCTGCAAACCAAGCTTACTTTGTTACCGCGAAGTTCAAATTGCCGCTTCAGGAGACTGTATGCAGCAAGTTATTTGAAGCGCTGTTGCAGCTTATTGGAGATTCTGAGTACACCTGCGACGCACTTGTTGTAATGCCAGACCATATCCATGTACTGGTCCGGGCGGGTGACAGTGACCGTACAGCTTTGAGCGACTTGGTTTGTATACTGAAGTCCAAAAGCGTTTATCTGCTGAAGCAAGAGAATCTCATCACCGAGTCTTTTTGGCAACGAGGATACCACGAGCACGTTATCCGCGGTCCAGTGGACCTTAAGGAGAAGCTGACATATATCGTGAATAATCCAATCAGGGCAAGCTTGGTTGAAGTTGAGGAAACATATCGATATCTTTATGTTGCGGCGTTGGAGAAGGGGCGACGCAAGGCCGCCCCCTACGCGATGGAGGAAACGTGACCCGCGATTGGACCACGCCGCATAGCGGCGGGGCTAGTCTCCGCCGTTATCTCGCCTTAACACCGACAAAAGGGGCGACGCAAGGCCGCCCCCTACGCGATGGAGGAAACTTGACCCGCGATTGGACCACTCCGCGTAGCGGCGGGGCTAGTCTCCGCCGTTATCTCGCCTTAACACCGACAAAAGGGGCGACGCAAGGCCGCCCCCTACGCGATGGATACAAAGCCAAAAACGAAAACAAGAGTTACTCAATAAGAGCCATTCATGGCCGGCCGGAGGAACAATGAACAAGAACGTTGATGAACGCCAACAAGCTGTCAGGGATGAAGTCAAGGCGTTTGCCGAAAAAGAGATGTATCCCGTCTCGCGCCAACTCGACGAAATGCCGGAACCGCGAACTTTCCCCCACGAATTGTACAAAAAACTGGGTGACGCCGGGTTCATCGGATACGTCATGCCCAAAGAGTACGAAGGGCAGGGGAAATCCAGCCTTGAGTATATAACGCTGGTCGAAGAACTCTGCTACCACGATGCCGCCATCGGACTGCTGGCCGCGGTTGCCGAGTTGGCCACCCATCCGATCATCTATTATGCCAGTGACGAGCATAAGAAAAAATATGTGCCCGACTGCGCCATGGGTCGACGGATACCCTCGTTTGTTTTAACCGAGCCGAACGCCGGATCGGATGCTGCCTCGTTGACCACGGTGGCCGTCGAGACCGATGACGGTTATGTCATAAACGGCGAGAAGACATTCATCATGCACGGCGACGTGTGCGATCTGGGCGTGCTTTTTTGCAAGATCGAAGGCAAGCCCAAACTCTCAGCTTTTATCGTCGACTGCGATCAACCCGGCTGGCAGGGTCGCACCCTTGCCAACAAGATGGGCATGCGCGCCGCGACGACCGGTGGAATCATATTGAAAGACGTCAAGGTGCCCAAGGAGAACCTGTTGGGTGAAATCGGCCGGGGTTTCCGTTATGCTATGGGCACACTGGACTCCGCTCGGGTGGGTGTGGCCGCTCAGGGTGTCGGTATCGCGCAGCGCGCACTTGATGAGTCTGTCTCCTACGCCAAAAAGCGCGTGGCCTTTGGCGCACCAATTGCCAAACTGCAGGCCATCCAGTGGATGATCGCCGACATGGCGGTACGTCTGGAAGCGGCTCGTGCCCTCACCTATAAAGCGGCCCAGATGCAGGACCGTGGTGAGAAATTCTCGGTCGAGGCGGCCATGGCCAAACTGTATGCGTCGGAAGCTTCCAACTTCTGTGTCGACCGGGCCATGCAAATTCACTCAGGCTATGGATACATCGGTGAGTTCACGCAAATCGAGAAAATCTACCGCGATCAACGAGTGCTGGAAATCTACGAAGGTACCTCCGAAGTCCAACGGCTGGTAATCGCCGGTACGATCATAGGACGCTGATGAAGTTCGGTCAGTTTGAGATTCAAACGTTCGTTGAGCAGCATTTTAAGCTCGACGGCGGCGCTATGTTCGGGGTCATCCCAAAAGTAATCTGGCAACGGATGATCCCGGCCGATGAGAACAACCTGATACCGATGGTCACTAACCTTTTCGTGCTGTCGGCCCATGGCAAGAAGCTCTTGTTCGACGCCGGTCTGGGCGACACCCTTAGTGATCGAGAGAAAAAGATCTACGGCACCGACGGCGTTTCGCACATGGACAAAGGGCTTGAGTCACTCGGGCTGGCCGTTGACGAAATCGACTACGTGGTTCTGACACATCTGCACACCGACCACGCTGCCGGCGCCGTGAAGCAAACGGATGGCGCTTACGTCCCACGCTTTCCCAACGCGAAATACGTCGTCGGCCGGAAAGAGTGGAAGATGGCGTTGACGCCGGACGAACGAACATCGGCTGTCTATGTGCCGGAACGATTGACACCGCTGGAGGATGCCGGTCAGGTCGACTTTATAGACAAAGACAGGGAAATCCTCCCGGGCATCCGAGCCGTGTTTACCGGTGGCCACACCGCTGCGCATTATGCTCTGGAAATGGAGTCTGAGGGCGCATCGGTTTTTTATTATGCCGATATCTTTTGCAGTGCCGCACACATGGGCGTGGCTTATGTCCCGGCGACCGATCTCTATCCATTGGACACGATGGATGTCAAACGAAACACATTGCCGCGGATTGTCGATCAGAATGTCGTCATGGCTTTCGATCACGACGTTAACGCTCCGCTGGCCCGAGTTGTGAAAGACGGCAAACGCCTGAAAGCGTTGCCGGTCGAGCAAATCTGAACCCAAAGCGAACGGGATACACCGTGTCACTTGAGGAACAACTGAACGATCTTGAAAAACGCCGCGCCGAGGCCAAACTCGGCGGCGGGCAGAAGCGTATTGACGCTCAGCACGCCAAAGGAAAACTGACAGCGCGCGAACGGATCGAGCTGTTGGTCGATGAGAACTCGTTCGAAGAGTTCGACATGTTCGTGACCCATCGTTCGTCCGATTTCGGGCTGGCCGAGCAGAAGGTTCTGGGCGACGGCGTCGTTACCGGATGCGCCAAGATCAACGGACGGACGGCCTATATTTTCTCGCAGGATTTCACCGTTTTCGGTGGTTCGCTCTCTGAAGCCCACGCCGAGAAGATTTGCAAGATCATGAAAATGGCTATGAAAGTGGGCGCGCCGGTGATCGGACTTAACGATTCCGGCGGCGCGCGAATTCAGGAAGGCGTTGTCTCGCTGGGCGGCTACGCCGACATCTTCTTGCTCAATACGCTGGCCTCCGGTGTCGTGCCGCAGTTGTCGTTGGTGCTGGGGCCGTGTGCCGGTGGAGCCGTCTACAGCCCGGCCATTACCGACTTCGTTTTCATGACCAAAGGCACATCCTACATGTTCGTCACCGGGCCCAACGTCGTCAAAACGGTCACCCACGAACAAGTAACGTCGGAAGAGTTGGGCGGCGCTATGGTGCATGCCGAAAAATCGGGCGTGGCCCACTTCGCCTGCGAGAACGAAGCCGATGCTATCACCAGACTGAAAAAGTTGCTTCAGTATATTCCGCAAAACAACTGCGAGGACCCGCCGTTCGGTGACAACGACGATCCGCCGGATCGTGAAGATGAGACGCTTAACAAAATCGTGCCGGACAATCCGAATGTGCCATACGATATCAAGGACGTTATCAAACTGGTGGTCGATGAGGGCGCTTTCCTTGAGGTGCACCAGGAGTTCGCACAGAACATTGTGGTCGGCTTCGCGCATCTGGGCGGACGTTCGATCGGCATTGTTGCCAACCAGCCGGCGGTGCTGGCCGGGGTGCTGGATATCAACTCGTCGAACAAGGGTGCGCGGTTCATCAGGTTCTGCGACGCCTTTAACATCCCGCTGTTGACCTTCGAGGATGTGCCGGGATTCTTGCCGGGGATGGATCAGGAACATGGCGGCATTATCAAAAACGGCGCCAAGCTCTTGTATGCCTATTGTGAGGCAACCGTGCCCAAAGTGACGGTGATCACCCGCAAGGCGTATGGCGGCGCATACGACGTCATGAATTCCAAACATGTGCGCGGCGACATGAACTACGCCTGGCCGAGTGCTGAAATCGCCGTTATGGGATCAAAAGGAGCCGTCGAGATAATTTTCAGGAAGGATATCGCCGAGGCCGACGATCCCGAAGCAGAGCTACAGAAGATGACCGACGATTATCGCGAAAAGTTCGCCAATCCATACATGGCTGCGGCGCGTGGGTATGTCGACGATGTCATCGAGCCCAAGACAACACGTCCGCGCTTGATTCGCGCCTTTGAGATGCTCGAAACCAAAAAGGACACCAACCCACCCAAGAAGCATGGGAACATTCCGTTGTGAGGTGGGTGGTTCGCGTGTGGCATGGCAGCTAAGATCAAAAAGATACTCATCGCCAACCGTGGCGAAATCGCGGTTCGAATTATTCGCGGTTGCCGCGACCTCCGTATCGACGCCGTAGCCGTCTACTCCGACTGCGACAAATCCGCCTATCATGTGCGACTGGCCGACGAAGCACATCATATAGGACCTTCCCCCTCGGCCGAGAGCTATCTGGCTCAGGACAAAATCATCGATGCCGCAAAACGGGCCGGGGCCGATGCTATTCATCCGGGCTACGGCTTTCTGGCAGAGAATGCCGAGTTTGCACAGCGCTGTATCGACGAAAAGATCATCTTCATAGGACCCAAGCCGGAGACGATTACGTTGCTGGGTGACAAATTGCAGGCGCGGGCAAAAGCGCTGGAAGCGGGCCTGCCGGTCGTGCCGGGTGAAACTATCGAGGGTGACGATCTCAAGTCGTCCATCGCCAAGGCCGATGCTATAGGGTATCCGATCCTTATCAAAGCAGCCGCCGGTGGCGGCGGCAAAGGAATGCGGGTCGTTCACGAACCGGCGCAGTTTGATGACGCTCTGCAACGCGCCTCAAGCGAAGCAACATCCGCCTTTGGCGATGGACGGGTATACCTGGAGAAATACCTCGAACGCCCGCGTCATATCGAGATTCAGATACTGTGCGATCAACACGGTAATGCCATACACCTGAACGAGCGCGAGTGTTCGATACAACGCCGCCACCAGAAAGTGATCGAGGAGTCGCCCTCGCCCGTGATGACGCCCCCACTGCGTCAACGGATGGGCGCCGCTGCTGTCGACATAGCCCGCAAGACCGGTTATGTCGGCGCCGGCACGGTCGAGTTCATGGTTGCTGAGGACATGTCGTTCTATTTTCTCGAAGTAAACACGCGGCTCCAGGTGGAGCATCCGGTCACGGAGATGGTCACCGGTATCGATTTGGTCAAAGAACAGATTGCCATTGCCGAAGGGGAACCATTGCGCTATCGACAGGAGGATATCAAACTCGACGGCCACGCCATCGAGTGTCGTATCTACGCCGAAGACCCTCAACAGGGCTTCACACCCTCCACCGGCAGGCTCAACCACTATCGCATCCCGGCCGGCCCCGGCGTCCGAGTCGATTCCGGTGTCGTTATTTTCAATGAGATACCTATCTTCTATGACCCCATGATCGCCAAGCTGGTGGTATGGGGAAGCGACCGCGCCGAAGCTATCAACCGCACCCGCCGCGCTCTGCAGGAGTATCGAGTGTCGGGACTGAAAACGACTATTGGATTCCATCTGGCCGTTTTGGAAAACGACAGATTCGCCAAAGGTGAACTTTCCACCAGCTTTTTATCAGAGGAGTTCCCCGACAATAAGTACGAAATCCTGGACGACGACATATTGCGTTGCGCGGCAATTGCGGCGGCGCTGAACAAGTTTACGCACGAGCGCAAGATATCCCTCGGGCCCAAACGAACCGACAGAGAGGATACCTCCCAATGGAGCGCGGTCCATCGTCGCCAACGTCTTCGTTGGTTTGGAGGAAGCCGCTGATGCCGCGCTACCTGGTCAAAGTCGAAGGTCACGAATACGATGTCGAGGTTCAGTACCGCGCCGACGGATATGCAGTGACGGTCGACGGTTCACCGGTCAGGATATCCACGCACGAATTAAACGACACGCGGTCTGTGCTCCTGGTGGATGATCGTTCGTTTGAAGTTGACGTTCGATCCAACGGTCACGATGAAAGCCGGGTCGTTTTCATGCTTGGCGTCGAAATCGCTGCCGAGGTTGAACAGTATCATCTGGCTCAGTTGCGCAAAAGGGCCGGTATCGCCACCGAGGCGTCGGCTCAAAAGGTTCTGCGGGCGCCCATGCCGGGATTGATTCTTGAAGTGAAGATTGCCGAGGGGGCAGCCGTAGCAAAAGATGATCCGTTGATCGTAATCGAAGCGATGAAAATGGAAAACGTCCTCAAAGCGCCGGCCGACGGCACGGTGAAAACAGTCAGTGTGACCAAGGGTGCTTCGGTTGAAAAGGGTGACGTGCTCATGGAGTTTGAGTGATGGCGCCGACTAAGAAACTCAACACGTCAGGCATTGAGATACCGATTGTTGTTACACCCCCTGACAGGGCGGAAAAAGAAGCCACTTGTGGCCGCCCCGGGGAGTTTCCGTTTACGCGGGGTGTCTATCCGGACATGTACCGAGGACGGCTGTGGACGATGCGTCAGTACGCCGGGTTCGGCACCGCCAAAGAAACCAACAGACGTTTCAAATATCTGCTTCAACGAGGTCAGACCGGGTTGTCGGTTGCCTTCGACCTGGCCACACAAATCGGATATGATTCGGATCACCCCATGGCCCTGGGTGAGGTTGGTCGGACCGGTGTGGCCATAGATTCGCTTGAGGACATGGAAGCACTTTTTGACGGTATCCCTCTGGACAAAGTATCTACTTCGATGACAATCAATTCCACTGCCGTAATCCTGTTGGCCATGTACATCGTGGTGGGGAAAAAGCAGGGAGTGCCGTCCGAGAGATTGAAGGGCACTATACAGAACGATGTCCTTAAGGAATTCATTGCCCGCGGTACCTATATCCTGCCGCCGGAGCCGTCGATGCGCATAATCACCGATATATTTGCTTACGGCGGCTCGAATCTGCCGCAGTACAACACCATTTCGATCTCCGGATACCACATACGTGAGGCCGGCGCCACGGCGGCACAAGAAGTGGCCTTCACGCTGGCCAACGGTCTTGCTTATTGCAAAGCGGCACTGAAAGCGGGACTGGACATCGATAAGTTTGCACCCAAGCTGTCTTTCTTTTTTGCAGCGCACAATGATCTGTTCGAGGAAGTGGCAAAGTTTCGCGCGGCGCGAACGATCTGGGCGCGATCGATCCATGAACGCTTTGCGCCCACCAGCGAAAAATCGACACTTCTGAGGTTCCACACGCAAACCGGTGGTTCCACGCTTACCGCTCAGCAGCCGGAGAACAACATCGTTCGCACCACCTTGCAAGCCTTGGCGGCGGTGATGGGCGGTACGCAATCCTTGCACACCAACTCATACGATGAAGCGCTGAGTCTGCCGACTGAGAAGGCGGCCGAAATCGCCTTGCGCACCCAGCAGATACTTGCCTTCGAATCCGGTTGCGCCGACTCAGCCGACCCGCTGGCCGGCTCCTACTATGTGGAGTATTTGACCAGCCGGTTGGAAGGTCGCATCACGGAAATCATGGATCAGATAGACAAACAGGGCGGCGCCGTCAATTGTATCGAGAACGGATATTACTCCAGCGAAATCAGCCAGGCGGCATATAAGACACAAAGAGCTATTGAGGATAAAGAGCGAGTCGTGGTCGGTCTCAATCGCTTCATCGGGCAAGAGAGTTCGACGCCACAGGTATTGAAAGTCGACCCGCTGTTGGAACAGAATCAGAAAGAACGACTGCAGAAAATGAAAGCCGGACGTGATAACAGAAAGGTCGAGAGTTGTTTGGACAGTTTGAGACAGACCGCCGAAAGTTCCGGCAACATAGTCGGTCCTGTTATCGAGGCGGTCGAAAACTATGCTACTGTCGGTGAGATTTCCGAGCAGTTTCGAAAAGTGTGGGGTGAATATCATGCGAAGAATTAGGTCACTTACCTTGGGGGCTTTACTGTCGTTGCTGAACGGACTTATCGGCTGCGGGGGTAACGAAACCGAAGCCCCTCAGTTGGCCGAACCGGTGGTCACGACCCAGGAAGCGTCGGGATCGTTGGTGCGCATAGCCGAAGTACCAGGGGCGACCGGAGAACTAGCCGACGATTGGACCGCCATCCATGCCGTTGTTGACGAGGTCATCACGCGGCTCAGCTATGGCGACAAATCCGGGCTATGGGAAAATGAATTCAGCTACCTCCATGAGCAGGAAACGTTCGATGACTATCTCAAACGGGGCGAGGTCCAGTGGGCTAATGTCGACGGATTGGAGTATGTCGAAATAAAGGACATTCTCTTCTTCGGTAAGGACTCAGCATTGGTGGAAACAGCTTTCTATTTCAACAACATTGATGATGTGGCAGGCCAGCCGATGCCGTTGATGACCTATTATCGCCACGGTCGGTGGATCAGGCCGTATGTGGCCACGATCCAGCATCAGCTTGATTACGATGCCCTGTTGAGGCAAGCTGACGATGACGCCGGGGATGATTGGTAGGATGAACCGCGATCTGATTTCGCATATCGGCATTGCCGTGGCCGATCTGAGCAGCGCCATTCAACGATATCAACTGCTGATCGGAAAAGAACCTGACCATGTAACCGAAGTAGCCGATCAAAAGGTCACAGTAGCCATGTTCGCGGGCCAGTCTGCAGGCTCTTCGAAAATCGAACTGGTCGCTCCAACTTCGCCGGATAGCCCGGTGATGTCATTTCTGCAAAAGAAGGGTGAAGGTCTGCATCATCTATGCATCTCGGTAGATGACATCGAGGCTGCGCTGGTTCGGCTCAGATCAGCCGGGGTGAGACTAATCGACGAGACACCGCGAGTTGGAGCCCAGGGGAACAAGATCGCATTCGTACATCCGTCGGACATGCATGGCGTGCTGATCGAGTTGGAGCAGAAAGTGTAGTAACGCCGGCAGCTTTGTGTTCGGCGGGTGGCCGTCTCACCCTATTGGTCGAACGAGCTTTCGACGCAGTGTTATTATCAGAATCAGCACCAGCAGGCCGGACCCAACCAGGAAATATCGGAGCCCGTTGGATTGTTCGAAGGGACGGTCGGCCGACGGTCCGGTATACCGAAAGCCTGATTGCATTACACGAAAATCCGACTGCACGCTGCCCGGGGCGTTGGCCGACGCTTTCCCCCACAGCGTAAACAACAGCTGGTCATGGTTGGGCAGACGATAAAGGACGCCGGCCAACCGATGGCTGACCCTTGATGCCGCAGCCGTGTCGCCTGATGTGAATTCCAGAACAAACCAGACGCGGTTGTCCTCGGCGTAGCCGGTGTTGGTCAATAGTTGTGCATTGGGCAGTTCCATGACAACGTCGCTGATAATATCATCGACAGCCCGGCGCAGTTGGGCGCCGTCGGCGATTGCATCATCCTGTGGCAACTCATTTCGATAAACCTGGAATTCTGCGGTGAGATCTTCGTTGACCAGGTCGATGGGGAAGCCGACTTCGTCGCCACCGACAAGCCAACTGGCCGGCAAAGGTAGCTCCACCTGATCGGCCGGACGGATCAACCTATCGGCCAACACATTGGTTGAGAGCAAGAGCAAAAGGATACTACGCCACATGCAGATCATTGGTATTCTATCGACCTGTTTTCGCTCTTTCACAACGATAGCGATTGTCTCAGCCAACAACCTGGCTTATCTCAGATCGGGGAAATTGTTCTCAAGGCAATCGGTCAGCGTTTTGACCCGAGACTTAAGATACTTCTCTCTGGGAATACTCGGACGGTAGACAAAACTGCGCCCGATCCGTTCTTTCATCAAGAGCTGTTTCTCAGCCAGGCGGCTCAATATCGTCATAACCGTGGTGTACGCTCGTTTGTTGGTTTCACCGAGGTGGAAGAGCGCCTGTTTGACGGTTAAGCTATCCTGCGCCCAGGCTATTTCCATCAGTCGCGCTTCGGTCGGTCCCATGAAAACGGCCAACCCCTCTGCGGTGGGATTAAAGTAGAACGGTTTCGACATCAGTGCGTGGGGGGGCGCTTGTGTTTGAAAATCATCGAGACTCCAATTGCTACAATAACCGTCGGCCAGAAATAATCCCACCAATCACCGTAGATAACACCTATCTGATCCAGAAACATGAGAATCCCCATGACAATCAGCAAGACACCAAAGAACATCAAACACCTCCGTGCGTTACTTTGAGCAAGGATACCCGACGCCGCATGCGAAGCCAACAAAAAACAGTTTTGTAGGGCAGGTCTCTCTTCTCCTGGAGACCTGCCATTCCACGACCTGTGCGTGGTGTACGTCCTCGTGCGCCACGTTCATGTCACCCCGAGCGCAGTCGAGGCGTGAACGCCGTCGAAGCAGGGGCAGACCAACAGGCCCTTCTAAGGGGGGCGTCTGCCGCCCACAGAAATGAGATTGCCACGGCATCCCGCGCGGCGCGGGATACCTCGCAATGACGGCTCCGTGGGTTTATCAACAGCAGTCTTGTAGGTCAGGACCCCTTGGCGGTCCTGACACGGTCAAGCCGTGTTTCTCAAGTCACCCTGAGCGCAGTCGAAGGGTGAACGCAGTCGAAGCCCTGGGCCAGACGGAGGCGTCTGCCGCCCACGAATATCGGCAGAACCAGAATCGGTTCGGCCCTACGGGTCAATGACTCATACCTCGACTGCGCTCGGCATGACATCGGTATGCGCGAAGCGCAAGAAAGCGATTTATCGCCGCGGAGCGCAAGAAAGCGATTTATCGCCGCGAGGCGCAAGAAAGCGATTTATCGCCAAAAAAAATATGGTGCATTCGACGCTCTGGTTTCGTTATAATATACAACCATGTCGAAGGAGCACAATATGAGTCACGAGATTGAGATCAAGCTCAACCTCGGATCGTTCACCAACTACCTCAAACTGATGGGTTTTTTGGGTCAGACCGAAAAGGAAGAACGGCATCTCAACGCATTTTTCGACACCGAAGACCGCCAACTGTCAAAAGCCGGCTGGGCTCTCAGGGTTCGCGCGGAAAACCATCGCGGATTGATCACCATCAAAAGTATCGCCAAAGAGTCCGGAAGCGCTTTCATACGGCAGGAGGTCGAGTCCGAAATCACCCGCTCCAAAGCAATGGACATTCTGGCCTTACAATCTGACGTGATGGACCAACCGGTGCTGCCGATTGAATACCTGGTTGAAAAAGTCGGCCGGCTTGAGGTCATGACTTTGGTTAAGTTCGAGAACTTAAGGCAGAAGAAGTTTTTCAAAATCGCCGACTTCAATTACCTGCTGGAAATCGACAAAACAGAATTCGGTGATGGCTCGGTAGACTACGAACTCGAAGTGGAACTGCCCGATGTCAGCCGGGTGGACACAGTCGATGACAACCTGCGTCGCATCTTTTCATCGTTGGCCATCCCTTACGAAGTCCAGTCTGAAAGCAAGTTCGCCCGGGCTCTCAAGCGCGCCAGGGTTTTTTAGCACGCCTGTGCCTGGTATACGTCCTCGTGCCCGGCGTTACACCGCGTAGGGGGCGGCCTTGTGTCGCCCACATCATGGCAAAACAAAGGCCGGCGGGCAGCCGGCCTTCAGCAATATATGAAAATGGTATCCAATACCTGTTATCCGTCGCCTTTGTCGTCGGTAGCCGCCGGATCATCATCGGTGTCGTCGAAATCGTAGAGGTCGGCATCATCATCGGTGGTGCCTTCCGACTTGAACTTGTCTTTCAGTTTGGAGATTTTCTTGGCAATGTTGGGGATAGCATCTATGATCGTATCCCACTTCCCTTTTCCGGCCGGCAACAGGCTGACTCCGGACTCGTCCATTATAATGAAAGCAGCAGGCTCAATGCGTGCCCCGCCACCGCCACCACCGCCAAATCCGGAGCGCTTTTGATCGTCTCCCTGGCCGCCACCGGCGCCGAAACCGAATGAGATTTTCACAATCGGGATCACCGTCTTGTCACCGACCGTAACAGCATCACCGATTATCGTCTCTGAGCGCGCGACTTCTTTGAGTTCGCCGACAACGCCTTTGAGAATTTCAACTACGTTGTTGTCTGCCATCCTGGCCTCCTCTCTTCTTTCCTATCGCCAATTTCACAATTCGTCTTAACGGCAACTGATAAATCAACTTGAGCGTACAAAACACCATTCGATATACGGGCAGGGCTACACAGACCCGCGCCTGTCCGGCAAACGATGGTCCGGTCCAGTCCGGCCTGTATTGTATCCGTCCCATCACCGTCGGCGCGGCGGCCAACGCTGCCTGGTAGTATCCAAAAACCTGGCCGGTCAGGTCGACCGCCTCGAATCCGGCTTGGATCTCAGCTTCCAACTCTTCCACGATTATCGACTTCAGGAGTCCGATCGAGTACCGCCACATAGCGCCGCTTATTGCTGGAACGGCGGCGAGTATCTCACGGATGGAACGAACACGCCCGGCCTTTTTGCGCTTTGATTTCTTCTTTACGTCGGATACGGTTTCGGTTTCTTCCGAGTCGTCGCTATCTTTCATCGGTGATGACCAGATCGTGAAGCCGAACAGCTTGATACTCTGCACCCGACGCACAAAATCGAACTGAGGCCCGCTTCGTCCCAAGCCCACGAAGAGCCGCCGCCGCCCGTTGCCCAACTCAAAGCGAATGCGCAGTCTGAGCAACAGTATCGCTGCCATCAGCAAGGCAATTATAATGATGGTTCCGGTCACATACATTTTATCGGCTCGTTTGGTGGGACATAACAGTGCGCACTCTCTAATTCAATATACGGCTGGGAATCGGTCGGGGGTACGAATTTCTGAAAGTAAGTGAATTTTCGCATTACAGTGAGGTACATATAATGTGAGAGCGGATTCGACGACAACTGAGATCAACCCACTTCCCCTGCTAGTGAATCACACGCGACGCTCGCCTTGAGATCGAACGATGTTGGCCCCATTGGGACCAAATCCGGCTAAGGATAAGGATGCGAAGAAACCGGGACAAAAGCGCTCGCCGGTGGATAGTGGGATTGTAGGCCAGTGTCAATATGACGTTGGCCGGTTGAGAAAGAACACAGCGACAAATCTGTCGTAGGAAGCCGAGGAAAGAATGGAACTCTCTAAACACCATGGTACGCTAGCGCGATCGCAGGAAGGCCCGGTGAATCGCATGGCACGTCACAAAGCGGTTGTATTACTTGTCGTTTCAGTATTAGCGCTGACGTTTTTTGTCGTCTGTGACCGGCATGTCGTGGAACAAGACCCTGAAAAAGCCGATGTCACAGAACAGGATTGCGACCTGGGGACACACGAATCTGAAACAACATTTGACGACAGTATTCACATCACCCTCCCTGAGGAGAGCGAGATCAATACGGCAGCGGGATCAGAGGTCGATGGTGAAGATTTGCAGTCAGCGTTAAGCACACATACTGCGAATTTGAAGCTGGCATGTGATAAGAGCGAGTACGAAACAGGTCTTGCCCGCTTCTCAGACGCGCTTGACTGCATAACTCAAATAGCCCCGGTGGATCGTGATACCAAGAAAGAGTTAATGATGTGGGGGTATTTCACAGAGATGGCCGTCAAGCGTGTAGGGTTCGAGGACGCTCCAGCCTATGTCCAGCAGAAGGCAAGCGAGTTTGCGCCAAGTATCATTTGTCCCATGGAGCACATTCGATCGGTTTCGAGTAGACTCGATGAAATCTACGATCCTGCTGACACAATTGATACCCCGCCACCTTCGCTCAACTCAGATTCTGTCTTCGCCGGGCGCTTCGTCCCAGTGGAACCCGGACATACCCGATTGGACATGTTTTTTTGGTCGGAACACTATGCCAATAGAGTCCTGAACGTATATTCCGAAAATGCAATACCGGGTTCGAAGGTTGTTATGTGCTTCTTGGCTTACCAACTCCCTGAAAGTGCTTGTTATGATAATATGGAGGTGGTGTGGCTTATACGCGGCCACAAGAGAGGAGTACAAGGATACTTGAGCTCTGATAGTGGCGTCCAAATCAAAAGGGCTTTGGATTGCCTGAACAACAACGATCTTGAGGGTGCAAAAGGAGCCATCGACCAGTGGCAGCCAACCACGGGGATAGGCCGGGCTCACCGTTTTTATCTGATAGCCTTGGTCCACGCCAAGTATGACAATTTCCAGTATGCCAAACTGGCCTTGAGATACGCCTACCGTCTACTCCCCCAGATTCCGCCTCCTCCGTATTTCCGATCACTTCGAGCGTGGGTCGACCGATACTTGTCCGAATTCTATGATGCCGGATCGCTCAGAGCGGATATTGCCGATGGCTTCTCATGGTGGATCGTTGACTACCCCCCCTACAACCCCAGCACGTCCCACATTAATGCCGGCGGGACGGAGCCCTCGGCCAAAAGTGCATCGTGGAAAGCGCGCAGGTCAAAGGCTTCGCCGTCGCGGGCCATAGCTGCCTCACGCAGCTTCATAATCTCGCGCTTTCCCATTAAATAGGACATTTGATAGGTCGGTGACAAAGTGTAGCGCCTGATCTCACGCCGCACGAATTGCTTCTCCGACTCGCTGGTGATCCGGAGGGCGTCACAGGCCCAGTCGACACATTCATTATAGCCCAACTGGCCGGTATGCAGCATTACATCGGCCACGATTCGCATGGCTCGAAAACGTATACCGCCCAGCACGCCCAGCCATTGCACCGGGTGTTCCTCGCCGAACAAACCGTGGCGGTACACCGCTTCCTCAGAATACAAGGCCCAGCCTTCGATCATCATAATGCTGGAGGCCCAGCGGCGCACCGGGTCGGGATGCCGACCGGCCAATTGCATTTGCAGATGGTGTCCCGGGTAGGCTTCGTGCACGATGGAGCCCCGGAACCCACGCCGATGCGAAAACCGAAAGCGTGCTTCAAGTTGGCGTCTATCCAAATCCTCGGGGACCGGACGAACGTAGAAGATACCCTGTTGGATACTGTCAAACGGTCCGGCCGGTTGGTAGGCGATACTCGTGATCATGGAACGTAAAAACGAAGGCGTCTCGACGATCTTCACCGGCGCGATGTCGTCCGGCACGGTGATAAAGCCGCTTTCTTCCAGAAACAGCCGCACCTGCTGAGTCTCCCACGAGTAGTATGCCAAAATGTCATCGCGAGAAAAACTCGGCGGCACATAGACCGAATCGGAACCGTTCTGATGGTTTTCTTCAATGTGGGTCTCATACGCCTGGTAAGCCGAGTCGGCTTCAGCCAGTAGCCTGTTGCCGATCCGGAGAAGTGAGTCCGAATCTATGTCGAGAAAGTACTCGTGGGATAGTTTGTAATCGAAGTTCTTTTGGCCGATCGCAAAGGCCGTAGAATCACCGGGTTGAAGCTCCGAGAGCCAGGCGGCAAAGTCGGTCATGGCCTCACGCGCGGCGGTGGCAACCTTCAGTATCTGATCGGCATGGTCCGGGAAACGGTTCATCAATTCCCCGGCCACATTACGATAAAAGACCTGCCCGGATTCAAGTGACTCCTGTGCCGCTTCCAAGTAGATCGATGGTGGTTTCTTCAGGTTCTTCTTGGCCGTCGCAAACATCCCCGGAACCGCTTTCATGCGAGCCATCATAGCCACCCGTTTTTCATTCAGGGGGGCGTGTGATGAAATAGTAAGCAGGTACAGCCCCTGGATTGCTTCATCAACATATAGTTGCGGCGACTTTTGATGCCAGCGGATTCTCTCAAGGTCCAGTAGGGCAATATCAACATACGATTTGACCAGGTGGTAGTTTATGCGCTGGTAGTCTTCGAGGTCGGCGCCCTTGTACTTGTAAAGACTCTTCTCAAACCCCTTCAGCTTCTTGATCATACTTTTGACGGACTTCGATGAATAGTCGGCCAGATGAAAGTCATGAGCATGGATACCCATCTCGGTAGCGCGCACCGGATAGAAAGTCTGCAGTGATTCAAGAACCTCCAGGCAGATATCCTGAAAAGTCCGACTCTTCTTGGCCGCGGCAGGCCCCCCGGGCAATCCGGTGAGAAATGTGATCAAAACGAAGCTGACTACGATTCTGCGAAGCATCTTTTCTCCTTCATATAGAGGTCGGCAAAAGCGCCGTACCAAAACAGTCCCGTCTTACTTACGGAAAAAGCGACCCACCAGTTCAATATGCATTGTGTGTGGAAACATATCGACCGGCCTTACCATGGGAAGGTCATAACCGGCCACACAAAGCAGCTTGGCATCGCGGGCGAAAGTTGCCGGGTTGCATGAGATGTACAACAGTTTTTCCGGTTGCATTTCGATTATTCGCTTAACAGCCTTAGGATGCAGACCGGCCCGCGGTGGGTCGACGATAACGGTTGGACGACCCAGTTGCTCCGGTGGTGTCTCTTTTAGAAAATCGCGCACATGGCCGCAGAAAAAGCTGATATTGTCGATTTCGTTAAGCGCGGCGTTCCGGCTGGCTGCTTCCACGGCGTCCTGGACAAGTTCCACTCCGAGCACTTCGGCCACTTTGTCGGCCAGTAGAATACCTATTGTCCCGGCGCCACAAAACAAGTCCAGCACGCGCTCGTCCGGTTGCGGCTCAAGCATCTCGAAGGCCACGTTGTAAAGTTTCTCAGCCTGCAGCGAGTTGGTCTGGAAGAACGAATTGGCGCGAATCACAAAACGACGGCCGGAAAGTTCCTCTTCGATATAACCCGGTCCGGAAAGTATTTCTTCTGTTTCACCGACGGCAACGTTCGAGACTTTACCGGTGCGATTGTGCACAATCGTAGTGATCTGAGGCACGGCGGCCGTCAATTCGGACACCAGTTTGTCGACATCCGGGAAGTCTCCCTGGTTGGTAACCAGGTTTACCATTAATTGATCGGTGCGGGCGGTCTGGCGGATGACCAAAAAACGCAGGTATCCTTCATGTGTCTTTACGTTGTAGGCGGGAATACCGTTGTCCACCGAGAAACTCCGCAGGCAAGCCACAACCTGATTGGACAACTCCGATTGCAGATAGCATTCAAAGAGATCGAAAATCCGATCAAACCTGCCCCGTTCATGCAAACCAAGACGGAGCGAATCATCATCGTCGACATGAAACGAAAACTCCATCTTGTTACGATAGTAGAACGGTTCGGCCACACCAACCAGCGGTTCCACTTTGATATCCTCAAAGCCGCCCAACCGCTTCAGACAATCCACCACTTGTTTGTGTTTGAACAACAGTTGCTGTTCGTAATCAAGGTCCTGCCAGGTGCATCCGCCACATTGGCCGAAATGAGAGCAGCGGGCATCCTTGCGGTATTCCGATTTTTCGATAATACGATGGACCAGTGCCTGGTCGTAGCGTCGTCGTGATTGAACAATCTCGGCCTCGACCGTCTCGCCGGGCAGGCCACCCTTGAGAAAAACGACTTTCCCGTCGAGATGCGCTACCGACTTGCCGTCGAAGGCCAGGTCGACGATCTTAAGTTTGACCAGTTTATCCGACGCGGTCATGTTATCGACTGCTCCTGGTTGTTGCAGCTGGGATCGTCGGTTTCACAACGGATTTTTTCGATCTGAATCGTAGCGTGGCCAATGGTATACTTTTCATGCAGCATCCGATTGATCGCCCCGATGACTTCCGGGCCGTCCTGAAAATCGGATTCATCGATACAGACGTGGCAAGACAGTGCCACCTCTTTCGATGAGAGCGACCAAATGTGCAGATGGTGGCAATCCTGAACATGGTCGACCCGTTTGATTGTATCGAGCACGGCGTCGAAATCTATGCCTTCCGGCGCCGCCTCCAGAAAGATCAGCATCGCCTCTTTGATTACCAGATAGGATGAATAGACGATAGCCAGGGCGATCAGGCAGGACAAAATGATGTCGATTATCATCCAGCCGGTGAGCAGGATCACGATGCCGCCGATAATCACGCCCACCGACGATACGGCATCGTAGGCCATGTGCAAGAAAGCTGTTTTCATGTTCAGCGACTTGCCCTTCTCGCTATGCAGCAACCAAACCGAGACAATATTGCCGATCAGCCCGATTATGGCCACTGACAGAAACAACCAGGGGTGAGTGATCGGTTGCGGGTCGATCATTCGCAGGTAGGCTTCGCGGATAATGAAAACGGCAATCACCACCAACGCCACCGCCGAGAGCATAGCGGTCATCACTTCAATCCGCTTGTAGCCATAAGTTGAGCGCTTGGTGGCTGGCATAGCCGAGCCTTTCACACCCAGCCAGGCTAAGATCAGGGCGGCTACATCGGAGAGGTTGTGAACGGCATCGGCCAAAAGAGCCAGGTAACCGGAGACAATACCACCCACAAACTCGGCGATGGTGATACCGAGATTGAACAGAATGGTCCAGAACAGTTTGGAACCGGAGACGTGGCTGTGGTCGTGATGCTCGTTCATACTTATTTCTTACGTTTCCAGCGCCTAAGATACCGGCAAAATCTAATGGCGCAACCTATTATCATGATAGTAACAATCCGGGTTCGGACCGGTTGCAGATTAGCGATAGAAAGGCTCAGGTTCGTGTTGACGTCGCCCAAATGTCTTCTATATTGTGCCGCATGAAGACGAAAGACACTCGGTGGAATGCCCCTGCGGCAATCTGTTTTGCCGCTGCGTGGCTTATGATAATTGCTGTCCCGACAGCAGCGCAGGATTCGGGCTCGATAACCGACGACAGCCTTGTTGGGCAAATGTCCACGGAACAAGTTGAACATCCGGCCCAGGCGACAGAAGAGGCTCAGCCGGTAGTCGAGGGTGAGATGCCGGGCGAGCGCACAGATCCCGGCCCGATCGATTTTCTGATGGCCGGCAAGTTTTTGGGTTTTGCGGTCTTGATGATCGTTGCCCTGGTCCTCCTCGTCAGGCGATGGGTCCATCTCTGGGTGCGCATCGCGCTCCTGCTGGTGGCCTTTGTGCTCTTCGGCCTTGACTACATTTATCCGTTGCATCCCTCCCCCATGTGTGCTGTTACCAAGTTGTTCATGTTCCGGTTTACCTGGGGTGAGTTCTTCCCGGCTTTCCTGGCCCTCTTTTTCGCCATCATGATCCCAAGTCTGATCGGACGCAAACTGTTTTGCGGTTGGGTCTGCCCGCTGGGTGCGATACAGGATTTGGTGAACAAGATTCCGTTCAAACTGCGCTTCAAACGGTTCAACTTTACCCTGTTCAACGCCGTGCGATTGGGTTTATTGGCCGGGTTTATCTTTACCTTTTTCGGAGTGAAAGACCACGTTGAATTCCTGGGTGGACAGGTAGGACTGCAAGGCTCCCAGGACACCTGGACGGCGTTTGCGGCCTACAGTCTGTATGAGCCGGTCAACTTTTTTGAACTGTTGCACTGGGGCATGAACAGTGTGCGCTGGTTTGTCATGTTCGGGATTTTGATTGTCGCCAGCCTGATGCTTTACCGGCCCTTTTGTTATCTGCTCTGCCCTATTGGCGCCTTGACCTGGCTGCTTGAAAAAATCGCACCCGGACGCATCCGGATCGATCATGAAAAATGCACCGGGTGTGAAGACTGCTACGACGCCAGCCCCTGTCCGACGATCCAGCCGCTGGTGGAACAGAACATGAAAGCGCTGCCGGACTGCACTTCTTGTGGCGAGTGCGCCACTGCCTGCCATGAGGACGCCATCAGTTTCGGGTTTAGGAAATAATGAAGTAGGTCGAAACCCCTGGCCCGAAGGACTGCCCTGAGCGAAGTCGAAGGGCAGGTTTCGACAGTTTCCTCAGTAGGTCAGGACCCTCGTGGTCCTGACAGGCAAGCCTGATTTTCTGTCAGGTCCATAAAGGACCTGACCTACAAGAACCTGCCCACAAGACCACACCGCTATGATGGACGCAGGCCGCGAAGCGCAGGAACCCATTTATGGGTGATTTATCACCCACAAAAACCCCGTTTGACATCGTGAAATCCGCGCCGTATATTCGCGGAATGCAAGCAGGAGCTGGTCAGTGAAACCCAAAAAAGTCAAAGCCGCGCGCGGGACAAAACTGTCGTGCAAGGGATGGCATCAGGAAGCCGCCCTCAGGATGCTCAACAACAACCTCGACGCCGAAGTGGCCGAAAAACCGGAAGATTTGATTATCTACGGCGGCAGTGGCAAGGCGGCGCGCAACTGGGAATCATACGACGCTATCGTCAAATCGCTCAAAAAACTCGATAACGACGAAACTCTGATGGTCCAATCCGGCAAACCGGTTGGAATCTTCCGCACCCATGAATACTCGCCGCGCGTGCTGATCGCCAACTCGCATTTGGTACCACACTGGGCCAATTGGGACAAGTTCCGCCAATTGGAACGGCTCGGGTTGATCATGTACGGCCAGATGACAGCCGGTAGCTGGATATACATCGGCACCCAGGGGATTATCCAGGGGACGTATGAAACCTTTGCAGCCATCGCCGATCAACATTTCGGTGGCGACCTGCATGGACGATGGATTCTTACCGGCGGCATGGGCGGTATGGGTGGTGCTCAGCCGATGGCGGCTACCATGGCCGGCGCATCGGTGTTGGTTGTCGAAGTCGATGAGTCGCGCATCAACCGTCGCATCAAACAGGGCTTCTGCGATGTCAAGGTGAAGGCGCTGGACAAAGCGATCAAACTGATCAAGGAACATAACAAGTCCAAAAAACCTATCTCCATCGGTTTGGTCGGTAACTGCGCCGAGATTCTTCCGGAGATTTTCCGCCGCGGAATCGTGCCGGATATCGTCACCGACCAGACCTCGGCCCATGATGAACTAAACGGCTACATCCCCGAGGCGCTGACCATGGTCGAGGCCAATCGCATGCGCAAAAAAGACCCCAAGGGGTATATCAAGCGGTCATTCGAGTCGATGGTCAAGCATTGTGACGCCATGCTCAAGTTTCAGAAAGCCGGCTCTGTCGTGTTCGACTACGGCAACAACCTGCGCGGCCAGGCCCAGACCGGCGGGCTGGTGAACTCATTCGCATATCCCGGATTTGTACCGGCTTATGTTCGACCGTTGTTCTGCGAAGGTCGCGGGCCCTTCCGCTGGGCGGCTCTGTCCGGCGACCCCAAAGATATCGCCGTCACCGACGAGATCGTGCTGAAAGAATTTGCCAAAAACAAGTCGCTGGTTAACTGGATCAAATTGGCTCGTGAACGGATTCCATTCCAGGGGTTACCCGCCCGTATTTGTTGGCTGGGTTACGGTGAGCGGGATCGCTTTGCCGACATTATGAACAGCTATATCAAGAAGGGCAAGATTTCCGCGCCTATCGTGATCGGACGCGACCATCTCGACTGCGGCTCGGTCGCCTCCCCCTATCGTGAGACCGAAGGCATGCTCGACGGGTCCGATGCTATCGCCGACTGGCCCCTGTTGAACGGATTGCTCAGTGCTATTTCCGGCGCCAGTTGGGTGTCGATCCATCATGGCGGCGGGGTTGGTATCGGCAACGCGATACATGCCGGTATGGTTGTGGTGGCCGACGGAAGCCAGGAGATGGCCGAGCGTCTCAACCGCGTTTTGACCAACGACCCCGGTACTGGTATTATGCGCCATGCCGACGCCGGCTACAAAGAAGCAGCCGACTTCGCTCGTAAGCACAAAGTCAAGATCCCCATGCTAAAAAAGTAGAAGCGGCAGCCATGACCGGCGGACATGGTTACAATATCCCTGTGGCCTCGATGGCCATCCATCGTTGCTTGTGGTTTGTAGCGCTTACAGCTCTCTTGTTTTCACTCGGCTGCGGTTCCGGGGTTGACTTGGAAGGCCACGACTACGGTGATATCCCCCGGCTTGATTCCTGCATTTCATACGATTTCAACATTGTCGATCTTGGCTACGACGATCTTCCCAACACCGGCTATTCCGAGGCGGCCGCACGCGACACCGACTTTGTACGCGATGCCGACAATGTCATGCTCAGCCAACGGGATGGCCAGGCCTACTACCATCCGGTTGGCATGACTCACAAACTATATGCCTTGATCGACGTCTACCATCGCACCGGCGATACCACACTTCTGCAACTTGCCAACAAATATACAACCCGCCTGATTAAAGAAGCCATGATCTTCGACACCGCAATGTACTTCCCCTATCACATAGACTACAAAGTCCATCGGCGCGATGATGCTCTTTTGAGAGCGCCCTGGTTTTCGGGGATGGCTCAGGGGGAGGCGCTTGGTGTTCTCGTGCGCATGTTTAAGATAACCAAAGACTCGACTCTTCTTGAATTCTCACATCGGGTTTTCAGCTCTTTCCTCAGACTTCGCTCAGACAGCAGTCCCTGGACGGTTTTTCGCGACAGTTGTGGCTGCTACTGGATCGAAGAGTATCCCACCCAACCACCCAGTATGACCCTGAATGGTTTCATCTTTGCAATCTACGGGTTGTATGATTATTTCCTGCTCACCGCTGACCCGCGAGCGGAAATGGTTTTGGAAGATTGCCTGAGTACCATCAAGAACTACTTGCCTCTGTTTCGGCGAACGGGCGGGATAAGTTTCTACAACCTGCATTTTCGACGCTTCGATGTCAATTATCACCGAGTCCATATAGACCAGTTGCGCGATCTGGCCCGGATGACCGACGACCCGTTTTTTGATCACTGGGCTGACAGCTTAAACAAAGACTATCCCAGGTAACCCACCCCAGGCTTTGGGGAGTGTTGACAAAGCCTCCTCATGTGTTGCGGTGGGTCCTGTACGCCGCGGCGGACGCGAGCGAATCCGTGTGACCCGCCGCCGCTGTCCAACATGGGGTTAGGTGTCGGGTCACAACCCCCGCTATCGCGGGGTTCAGGACCCGACACAACGTATACCGGGTTTATCAACAAGCCCTTTGTCGCCGGACAAGAATCGTTTTGATCAAAACCGCTCACACCATATATTCGTGACATGCCGCTGGAAAAAAAAGCAACGCTACTCATAAAGAATGTCGGCCAACTAATCACTATGGCCGGTGCCGTCCCGCGATTGGGTCCTCAAATGAAAGAGCTGGGGCTGATCGAAGACGGTGGCATCGCAGTAACCGGTGATGAGATTCTGGCCGTTGGTCTCTCCGATGAAATCGAGGGTCGCGCCCAACTGGCCGAAGGCTGCCGTGTCATCGATGCCTGCGGTATGGTGATGACGCCCGGGCTCATAGACCCTCACACGCACCCGGTCTTTTCGATGACGCGCGAGAAAGAGTTCGAGATGCGTATCCTCGGCAAGAGCTATATGGAAATCGCGCAGGCCGGCGGTGGCATCCGCGCCTCAGTGCGTGACCTGCGCAGTAGTCCAACCGAACTTCTCAAGCAGCGAACCGCACGGCGGCTGGATCGTCTCCTGGCTCACGGAATCACCACCATCGAAGCAAAATCGGGCTACGGACTATCGACAGAGTCGGAGATCAAACAGCTGGAGATCATCCGCGACCTGAACCTGTCGCATCCCATAGATATGGTACCTACTTTTCTGGGCGCCCACGAAGTCCCCGATGAGTATCGCGACAATCGCCAGGCTTATATCGAACTGGTCATCAATGAAATGCTCCCCAAAGTCGTTTCCGAAGGGCTGGCTGAGTTTTCGGACATCTTCTGCGAAGAGGGTGTGTTTAACGTCGACGAATCCCGACACATCCAGCAGGCGGCGCAAGATGCAGGTCTTGGTTTGAAATTCCACGCCGATGAATTGAAGTCCACCGGCGGCGCGGAATTGGCGGCATCTATGAATGCCGTGTCGGCCGATCATTTGGTCTATATCTCAGACTCAGGCATCAGCGCCATGGCCGACACCGGTACCGTGGCGGTACTTCTGCCCGGTACCACATTCTCTTTGGCCGGCAGCAAATATGCCCCGGCCCGCACGATGATCGAATCCGGCGTTGTCGTTGCCTTATCCACCGATTGTAACCCCGGCTCCAGCCACACCGAATCGATGCCGTTGATTATTTCGCTGGCCGCGCTGCAAATGAAAATGACCGCCGCCGAGGCAATCTCGGCTGTCACGGTCAACGCCGCCTGTGCTATCAAACGTCAGGACCGAATCGGCCGACTGGATGTCGGATGTCTGGCCGACATGGTGCTGTGGGAGATCGACGACTATCGTGAGCTTCCCTATCACTACGGTGTCAACCTGGCCCAACTGGTTATCAAGCGGGGCAAAGTAGTCGGCAGTCCGTCAGGAGAAGGGAACGTCCGGAAGACTCAGGGGTTGAAAGGATGATGCCGGCTCTGCGATTAACAGTGTATCCGACGATCTTGCTGCTTTTGGTGGGTTGTTATACTTTCAACCCGGCCGGCAAGTCGAGTATTCAGGCAATTGCCGTCGAGCGGTTCGACAACAAGACTACCGAGTATGACCTGGCCGATCGCATGACCGACCTGGTCATCGATGCCTTCCTGGCCGATGGTACCATGAAAGTCGTCTCAGCCGATAATGCCGACGCCGTTCTGGTGGGTGAGCTGACCGGCTATCAGCGAAAACCGTTTGAGTACGACGAAAACGGCGTCGTGATCTCTTACAGCGTTACCATGACTTTCGATCTCTTATTGAAAAACCCAAACGACAACGACTCTGAGATTTGGCGCGAAAACATGGTGCAGGAAGGTGTGTATAATGTCGACAGCCAGACCGAACAGGACGGACAAAACAGTGCCGTCCAGCGGCTGATTGTCGAGATTATTAACCGTACCACCAAGAGTTGGTAGAGAAATGAAGTGGACCCCGTGCATAAGAGCGTCGACCGAGAAAGTCGATAAACAGTATAAGGTGTAAAGACGTCCAGAATAGGAAATGTTGATGCTGAACAAAACCACACGACTGACCCTGCTTGTCACAATCATAGGTTGGCTGTTTTCGCCGTTGTCCATACTGTCCGGCGAGATCCACTCGGAAGCGGGCACCAGTGCCTTTCCCTTCCTCAAGATTAACATCGGCGCCCGACCGATTGCGATGGGCGGGGCCGCTACCGGGCTGGCCGACGACGAAGCGGCTTTGTATTACAACCCGGCCGGGATTACAGGTTTCAAAGAAAAACGGTGGATAGGCGGCTACCACAACTATTTTCTCGACATGCAATCAGGCTTTTTCGGCATGATCTTCCCGCTGGATGAACAGAGTTCTATTGCCGGTCACCTGGATTATCTCGGATACGGTGAATTCGTTGAAACCGATACCAGCGGCCGCCTACTGGGCACATTCGGCGGCGCCGATATGGTATTGGCGGCCACCTACAGTCGGCTGATAGGTTATAACCTCAGTCTCGGGGTGACAGCCAAATATATCTATGAGCGTGTCCAGGAGTTCTCGGCATCCGGAATAGCTGTTGATCTGGGCGCCAGGTACTCAGATGATCGCGAACGCTTTACCGGCGGCGTAATGGTACAAAACCTCGGCAAGCAGCTTTCATCGTTGGGTGAAGAGAAATATCGGCTGCCGCTAACCTTCCGTGGCGGTGTTTCCTACCGTCCCGTCGGACTGCCTCTCCTTTTGGCCACCGACCTGATCCTCCCGGTCGACAACGATTTTGATTTTGCCATCGGCGGCGAGTACCATGAACTCAAACCGCTTTACCTGCGTCTCGGCTGGAACAGTTTCGGCTCGAACTATCGCGCCGGCAACTCCGACGATAAGTGGGCGGGGTTAAGTGTAGGCTGCGGGTTTGATTACAAACGTCTCCACTTTGCCTACGCGTTTGCACCCGGAGCCGACCTGGGGGACAGCCATCGCATTACCGTCACCGGAGGATTCCCCCGATGATTATGCGCAGGCTCGGTGTGCTGCTGCCGGCTCTGATGGTGCTGGCACTCATCGGCGGATGCGCTTCGGATAAAGACAGCGAGGCGCCAAAAAAAACAGTCATCGCTCTTTTCGGCGCCATGGAAAAGGACGATCAGGCGGCCCTTCTGTATGTTCTCGATCTGCCGGAGCTGATGATGAGCTTGAACGAAGACTACGCTCTGCAGACCGATAGCCCCCGCGTCTTCACCAATCCTGAGCAGATACTCGATGATCTAACCGGCGAGGGCAAGACCAAAAAAACCTGGTTCGCTCTTCAACGAATAATCAGCGGTGTGAATCTCACGGGTGAAGAGACAGCCACCGTCGACGTCACTTTTGTGGACAAAGAAAAATCAAAGGGTTACATGACCCGTTTCGGGCTTCACAAAGTCAACGGTAAATGGAAAATCTATAGCTTCAAGACAGTCAGCGGCAGTTAAATCGACCGTATACCCCACATACTCAGATTGGCGCAAAAAAGAAGTTTGCCGAAAGGACTTGTGGGGATAGAGGGGGAGATCCCCGAAAGTTGCCCTCCAGCAAACTTCAATATATTATACGGCCTGACTCACCGACTGTCAAGAGCGAATCACTAATCCTGACCAAATCCGACAACTTTTGAGACAAACCAGGCTGAGACCACGGCGCCCCCTCATAGTGCTTTGTTGTTAGCGTATAGCATTGTTATTCACCTACTTAGGGGGGTTTATGGCAGTGCGGCGGTGTGAGCGCGGAGAGACCACAGCAGGCCTGCAACAGCGCCCCTCGAAAAGTGGCTTTAACTCCGCCACCGGCGGCGATCACGGGCTTGTCTCGACCTGCCGAAATGGCCTGACTACATCCGCAAATGAGCCTGAGAATCAGGTCAAAAGCTCTTGCACGAAAGGGAGGGCCGGTTCGTCCGAAAAGAAACCGACCGCACTTTTCGGTTGTGCCGAAAGCGTCGGTTACATATATTGGCTCAAAGGTATGTGCTTTAATAGGAGATTTGGTTGATGAATCGTTTCTTTGCTTTAATGGCTGCACTTTTCCTGATTGTAGCGCTCATGAGTTGTCAGTCCGATATAGTGCTGCCGGAAGAGGCACCTCTGAAGGGGACCTACGAAGGTGTTTACTCATATATCACCAACTTCGGTGCCGGTGTGGACCAGGTAACCATCAAGTCTCACGTCATTTTCATCTTTGACGAGACATCCTATCACATGAACCTGGATACAACCTACACCGAGCAGGAGTGCTTCTGCGCCGTCGATGGCCAGTATGCGCTTACCGAAGGAATCCGTCTCAAAGAGGAGAACTCCGGGCCCGAGGAGGGCTGTGAAGGTGCTTGTAACGACGAGTTGAATCCGGAGGGTGTCTTTGTTCGTGAGACCAAAGGTGATTCGCTGATCATGAAGCTGCAGGAAGGCACTACCCTTCAGATGCTCAGGCTTTTGAAGATAGCAGAGTGATCCAAACCGCACGGTCATGATTGGATTCATGACTGGTGTTCGACTAGATGCAAAACAGGGTCTCGGCCCTGTTTTTATTTGAGCGTCCCCCATTTCGCAAACTCTGCGCCGGCCATGCTGATCGCCCGAAGGTCCAAACCGTTAGCAAGATAGCTTTCTCCAGAAGACTCATCATCGCCTAACAGTTCTTCAAACTCCACTTTTTGCTTGACAAAAACGCTATCGCATAGTTAATTGCCCTCAGGAAGAAAGCTTAGCAGGGCTCTTCCACCTCACCTTAGACACCAACAGATCCCTCACACGGCCTTGCGGACCGCCTTTGCATTGGCTATAACGATTTCCCCAGTTTCGTAACAACTCTTCGCCAACGAGTTGGCAAGAACCAAAATCTGAGGAGGAGCATCTATGCACTTTTCCGTCCGCGTCATCTGAAAGCCCGGATACTCGATGATGCCGTGGACACCCAAGCACATGCAAAAAACGTAAGACATTTTTGCAGCTCGATCGGAGTCGTCTTGGACCATCGGCTGAGTGCCCATCAGGTTTGTGGGATCAAGGACTGATCCCCCAGGCATCATCTACACATCAGCACAAACCTGCACACGCTCATCTATCGTCCGAGGGGGTAAAATGGCGGCGCACAGCCGGGACGTTTGAGACGCTTCGATTGTAGCTAACTCAGTTCCGTAATACGACTGGCCGGGAGCCCTAAAAAGCTCCCGGCTTTTATCTTAGCCTGTCGGATGTGGGATGTATCCAATAGTTGTCCGATGGACCCCATAGTTGTCTGATAGACCCCACTGGGAAATATCTGACCGGCTGTTCAATAGCCGGCCAATCCGCCCACCAAGCTGCTGTAAGTAAACCAGTTACCAAACCACCTCAACCTAGCCGGATAAACGGCATCTCGGTTGCTCAACCCCGTCTGAACGCAAGAGGAAACCGTCAGACAGGTGAGAAATATGAAAGTCAAGTTCATACTGACAATGGAAGATCTGGTCGTCGACGACCACAACATCGATCGCGTTATTTTCGACTGGGAAACCGATGTCGACCAGGGTGACATTCTCAAACTGTCGCATGAATGGATCACCTCACAAAACTTCCTGACCCAACGGATGGTCGGCCTGACCCGGGTGGGTGAGTCGTCGTTAACAATCGAGCCGATGGAAGACACCGCCGATGTCTAAAGCAAACCTACTGGCCCAACTTTCCGATCTGGGCGATCGGGCGGCCGCCGAAGCCGACAGCGTCACCGGCGGTCTGGGTTCGATCAAGGCGCTGATTCTCGACTACTTCGGACCCAACGGACTTACGGCAGCCTACATTGTCGCCGCCGTGCTGGCTCTGGTATTAGTCTGGCGCCTGGTCAAGATTGGTTTTGATGCTCTCAAGTATGTGGTCATTCCGTCTGTCGCGCTGGCCGCTGTGGGCAGCTTTGTGTTGGGGTCGCCGTTTGTGAGCCTGCTGCCGGTGACGGTTGTTGGCTGCTCGTTGATTATGTTGTTCAAGGGTTAAGTCCGACATTGTCTGGTTTTCAGGCCCCTTTTTGGGGCTGTTTTTTTGCCCGCCGGGATATCGCCCCGCCACACAAATCGGCTGAACGACAGCCCGTTACTCCACCTCTCCCCACTCCGGCAGGTCGCTTGCTCTATACCTAACTGAAACACAAGACAAACAGAAAGAGCAATCTGAAAACCACGGAACGGCACAGATGGACGATAAAAAAAGATGCATCAACTGCAACCGACCTCTTTTGAAACAGAAAGGCGTCTGGTTGTGCTTTGAATGTAATTCGGACGAGATCGATGTTTCACGTATATTCGTCGATCAGCAGGAATCTGAAGACAGTGTCTTTATCGAATGTCCCGGCGCCACGTTGTACGAACCGGGCACCAACAACGTTATCGGCGGCGTGAAGTACCACGACAACGACGACCCGACCAAGGGATACAAGATTATCGGCGAGCCGGTATTTGCGCCGAACCACAACAAACGCCGTCGGATCAAACGGGAGGCTTTGGGGTCGATCCGTCGATGTCAGGCTTGCCAGGATTATACTGTCCGGATGCGCCGTAAAGAGGGCGCGGATTTTTGTATACCGTCATCGAAATTCCCCCACCGCAAGACACTCAAGAGTGTCCACCATGTGAGTTATGAGCCGTGATCTTTGTAGGTCAGGACCCTTGTTGTCCTGACACAATCGGCGGGTTCACGCCACGGCGCGCAGGCGAAGACGGACCCGCCCTACAGAACTCGTCAGGAGGACAGGCCTCCTGACCTACAAGTGTGATTGGAGATTGCTAGTCGGTTCGTGCAGTCCCGCGTCAGGCCAGTTCTTGGTCGGTGGTCTTGTCGGCCAGGAGTTGCATCACCAGGCACAAGATAGTCGTCTGGTCTTCTATCGGGACATTTTTCAGTCTGTAGCCCGACTCAAACCAGTCAACACCTCTCCCCTTGCGGCTCCAGCGACACTCGGCATCGAATTCGACCGTGGCGTGACCCAAAACCGGTGTCGGAAGTTTGAGGGTCAGCTTGAGAAGTGTCCGTTTTTTCACCGGCTCTTCAGTGATCAGCATGACACCCTCAATCGAAAGATTGGCCAGCCGCCCCACTGCCCGGTCGGTCTCCCTCTCCACTACCGGATAGTATTCCTCGACCTCGTAGCGCGTCAGTCTTCGCCGGTCCATCATAGAAAAACCCTCATCGATCGACCGACTCCTCGGTTCGAGTACGCGGCTGAGTATCCGATTGGGACCATTCGTCGATAACACATCGCAGGATTAGATAAGAGATTATCTCTTTGTCTGTGTCCGAGACATTGGTTAGGCTGTATCCGGATTCGTGACGGTTCTGAACGACATCCTGTTTGCACCAGCGACATTCCGCATCGAATTCGATCTTGGTTTGATCCATAATTGGCTGCGGCAAATCAAGCTTGCACTTAAACAACCGGCCGACTTTCACCGGCCCGTGCGAGACGAACATAGCCCCTTCGGTCGACAGGTTGGCCAGGTTTGCTACGGGCTGCCCGGAGTCCCTATCAAGCACTTTCAGAAGATCGCTTGTTTCGTGTCGTTTCTGTCTTCGCTTATCGTTCATGGATTCCCTCCTGCTGCTTTGGACCCATAGAACATATAAGGTACTAATCGGCGGATTCGGTGGTTTTTTTAGGTGGGGTGGTTTCGGCGCTTATGGCCAAATCCCGAACCTTGACAAACGGCAACCAGACTGCTAATCTTGCTCACGTGACAGCCTCTACCCTTTATCAAGAAACAAGAATTCAACCCGATGAGTAAGAACATCCCGCTGGTCCGAAGGCTGTGGGGCGGTCTACTGTCGTTGTTCCCAATTCCACGCAAGATGACCGGGGAACGACATAGGCGGGCGGAACCCTGCCGAATGTGCGGGTGCCTTGAAGGGCTCAAGATATCGGAAGTTCACTATTGGGACATCAAAGAGTGCGACCTGATGACCTGCCCCCAATGCAACCTGACCCAGTTTGATCCAATGTTGACCGATGAAGAGACGGCTCTTGGTTGTTACGCATACTACATTCAGGAAACCATGGCCGAATCGCGCCACAGCCAACTCAGGAATTGCGTAAGGAACTATCGGCGGGGGGTGGCTTTTGCATCGCGCCTGAAAGCCAAGGGAATTCGTCCCTCGCGGGTGTTGGAACTCGGCCCCGGCAGCGGTTACTTCGCAGCGGGAATGCAGTTCGTATTTGAGCAAGCTGAATTCACCGTTCTTGATGTTCTCGACGAAGTGCTGGACCGGATCAAAGCGGAACATGGTTTCAAGACGATCAAGGCGACCCCGGAGACAATCGATACCAGTGCCTGCGGACGATTCGATCTTGTGGTGGCCAGAGACATAATCGAACACGTCGGCGATATATCGAAAGTGACGAAAAACGTTTTGGAAATCCTGGACGATGGCGGCTATTTCCATTTTATCACACCGAACGGACATGAAGATGCCTGGGCCGGCTTTGCCCGCTGGCGTCTGAGCGCGCAACCATCGGAGATACTTATCAATCACGTCAACTATTTCGATGGCCGCGGCCTTGAACGGTTTTTGAACAAACTGGGATTCGCGACGGTCGATTTCTACAACTATGGTCTAAAAGGTACCAGAAGGGGACGTGGTTGGGGGTTGCGGGACAAGAACGCATGCACGCCATCGACACGGAAATCGGCTGCGTCTATGGTACGTCAAAACGAAGGCAAACTCAGAGCGTTCGATGTTGTCAAACGAGAAGTTCTCAACGAGTGGTGGCTTCATCCCAAACTAAAATCGCTCGCGCCCTGGTACTGTCGTTTCCGGGATCGATGTATCATTCGCCTGCCCGTTCACTTGAATGTCGGGCATGAGATTTTCGCCCTATTGCAGAAAAAGTAGCGGAATTTCCAAAAATCGAGGAATCCCCGGAATCCAACCTTAAAACTTGACCCTGATGACACCGGGGGCTACCGTTTTATCATGCAATCGGCGGATGGCTGATTGGATGTCATGACTAAAACGAAGGAGTTGTCCAAATGAAACGAGTGTTTATTGTCGGATTGTGCGCCCTGGTGTTGGCAAGCTCCATGGGGTGCGGATGGTCACGAAAGAACAAGGGCGCCGTCATCGGGGCCGGTGCGGGGGCGGTACTTGGTGGTGTCATCGGAGACAAAGCCGGTAACACCGCCGTGGGGGCAATTCTGGGCGCGGCTATCGGTGGTGCAGCCGGGGCTTACATCGGTAACTACATGGACAAGCAGGCGGCGGAGATTGAAAAGGACTTGGAAGGCGCCACTGTCGAGCGGGTCGGCGAGGGAATCAAGATCACTTTTGATTCGGGAATTCTATTCGATGTGAACTCATCCGGCTTGCACCCGGAAGCCAAAACCAATCTCACTCGGCTGGCTGAAGTGCTGAACAAGTATCCGGACACCGATGTCCTGGTGGAGGGGCACACCGACATAACCGGAACGCACGACCACAACATGGATCTATCGCTTAGGCGGGCCCAGTCGGTGGCCAATCACATGACCGGACTGAACGTTATTGCCTCGCGGTTTCGCATGATGGGGTATGGTCCCGATCAGCCGGTTGCGACCAACGATACCAACGCCGGGCGTCAGGCCAACCGCCGGGTCGACATAGCCATCTTCGCCAACGACAAGCTCAAGAACGCCGCTCGCAAACAAGTCGAGGGGTAGGGGGACCGTCGATTGTCGTGTTCTTGGGTGTGAATCTAATAGGTCATTGACCATTCGCCAGTGACTGGTATCATGTCAAAAGCAACATGTTCACTGATAGCTGTCAGCATTGTGGCTACTCTGACGATTAATTGCACCGGAGGCCGAAAAAGCGCATCCGCATATCTCAAGTACGCAATGAAATCTGAAGATAACGGCGACCTTGAAGAGGCGATTTCTCTCTATACCGAAGCTCTTGCGATAGACTCTCTCCTGATAAAGGCCTACATACGACGTGGGCATACCTATGATAAGCTCGGTGATCCCGAACGGGCCATGCTTGACTATGACGAGGTTCTTAAAATCGACCCTGACAACGCCAGGGCCTATTTCCATCGCGGATTCAGTCACCTGGTCGCCCGTGAGGATGGCGAGACAGATCCTGCCGGTGCGGTAAGAGAGTTCACCAAAGCTGTAGAACTCGGGCTTGATAATGCCAAGGTGTACTATTTCCGTGCTGATGCACGGAAGCGTGTCGGTGATTTGGAGGGCGCTCTTTTGGACTACAAGAAGTACATGTTTCGAAGCCGCGATGAAGACAAGCGGTCAGTCCAGCGGGCCAGAGAGGAAATCCGAGAACTGGAAAAAGCACTCGAAGACCAATGATGCACAGTGCCAGCGGGGCTGGCAACAGGTGTCCCGGTTGCCCCCCTCACTCCGGGGCTGGGCAGGGGATTTCGCCCCGTTGATCAGACACCTCGCGCAACCAGTCAAAGAGTGTCCTCGCCTCCACAGAGAGATTCCTGTAGGCCATATCACCGTGCTGGTATAACAGAACCGTGCGATAGGTAAGTGTCGAATCGTCGCGCACATAAGCAAGATACCTGGCTGTACCGAAGTCGGCACAACGGCGAGCAACATCGGACATAGTCCCAACTGCGCTGGCCGGTATCAGAGCTTTGGAAGCTGCCACCTCCGCCGGATCGACAACCCCCAGAAACTCGGCGCCGTGGCTAAATTTCTCCAACAGTTCCTGTTCGGTGATTGCTTCGTGGTTCTCTGGTCGCCAGGGATCATCGTCATGTTCGTAGTGGTACGAGTAACGCCGCCCTGATCCATCGATATACCAACCCTCGCACCTGTAGCCCCAAGCCCCGTTGACATAGCCGACCTCAAACAGAATTGCCTGATCGGCCGGCAGTTTCGGCAACGATTGAACAAAACCATCACCATCGTCCGACACACCGGACTGGCCGCAAGACAACCACAACAGCCCGGCCATCAAACAGACTATCAATCTCGGGAACCATCGTTGAATGAATCTACCTTCGCATGTCATCGCCTCCTCCTTCCGATTGCGCCCTCACGATGCGGATTATCGCATCGCATGGACATTCGCATGCTTATAAGATTATACCCAGGTTGGAGCTTTTCGCAAGATGTTTATTCTCTGGTGGGCGGGCTGTCGGCTACAGAGCGTACTCTTTGGCGTGATGGTCACACAACCAGAGGTAGTGGCCTGACCACACATCGGCTTTCAGTGGGACTTCCAGCTTGACAAGCTGAAGCTTGGGAAGTTGTCTTTGAATATGTAGCCACTTCATTACAAGCAGGGCGGGTCCGTCTTCGCCTGCGCGCCGCGGCGTGAACCAGACTTTGTCGGCAGGTCTGAAGACAGACCTACCCTACTGACCAGCACCGTATCACAAAAAAACTACAAGTTCAGTATTTTTGACTGACAGTACCTGTCAGTGGTGGGGGTTATAATCCGCGCAGACAAGAGGGGCTTGCGGGGCGCCCGCGGGTCGGAAATGACATCGCGGACCTTCGATCAGGGAGAGGCGGATCACGTGCTGGCCGCCTCTCCCGCTGAAAGCGCTCAGGCCCCGGAGGTTGAACCAAGAGAGCTAAGACCTGCCAATCCCAGCGTCTGGTACCATACGGTGCAGTCTGCCTACAAGACACAGGTTAGCTCAAAAAGGAAAGAGAGTCTGTATGCTGGCCAGAGTGATTTCATCCGCCACCATGGGCGTCGATGCCTACAGGGTCGAGGTCGAGGCTGACATTCAACAGCAGCTTCCCGCTTTTGTCACCGTCGGGCTGCCGGAAGGAGCGGTACGGGAATCCAAGGAACGGGTGACCGCGGCTATCAAAAACTCCGATTTTATCTTTCCCTCCAAACGGGTAACCATCAACCTCGCTCCGGCGGATATCAAGAAGGAAGGCTCGGCTTTCGACCTGCCTATCGCAGTCGGTATCCTGGCCGCCACCGGACAAGTGCTGCGCGACCGCTGCGATGAGTTCGTGATCCTGGGCGAACTGTCGCTCGACGGCGCCCTCCGGGCAGTACCGGGCGTTTTGCCTATGGCGATGGTACTCAACGGCAACAACGGCCTCAAAGGGTTGATCGTCCCCGGGCAAAACGCCGAAGAAGCAGCCATGGCCGGTACCCTGCCGGTGTTTCCGGTGCGCTCGCTAAAAGAGGCGATCCACTTTCTGGAAGATGAATCGAGCATCCGACAGTTCCACGTCGATATCAACTCAGCCTTCGATGCCGCCCACAAATACACAATCGACTTTGCCGATGTCAAGGGTCAGGAATCAGCCAAACGGGCGCTGGAAGTCGCGGCCGCCGGTGGCCATAATATCGTCATGATCGGACCGCCCGGCTCCGGCAAAACCATGCTGGCCCGGCGGATGCCGACGATTCTGCCCGATATGTCACTTGAGGAAGCGCTTGAGACAACCAAAATCCACTCGGTGGCGGGGCAACTGACGGCTGAATCATCGCTGGTTGCGACACGACCGTTCCGATCGCCGCATCACTCGATCTCTTATGCCGGACTGATCGGCGGCGGCGCCATTCCCAAACCGGGCGAGGTCTCGCTGGCCCATCATGGCGTGCTGTTCTTGGATGAACTGCCCGAGTTCAAGAAAGATATTCTTGAGATGCTCCGTCAGCCGATGGAAGACAACGCGGTGACCATCTCACGGGCGGCGACTACTCTGACCTATCCGGCCGGGTTCATGCTGGTGGCGGCTATGAACCCCTGCCCGTGCGGCTACTACGGTGATCCGGCCCATGAGTGCAACTGCTCCACCACCGAGATTCAGCGTTATATGTCGCGGATCAGCGGTCCCCTGATGGATCGAATCGATATCCATATCACGGTTCCGTCGGTGAAATTCCAGGAACTCTCTTCCGAGACCAGCGGGGAGAAATCCGATGCTATCCGCGAACGAGTCAATCGGGCGCGGCAGGCGCAACTAACCCGGTTCGAAAGCGAGAAGAAGATGTTCTGCAACGCTCACATGGAATCGCGCGACATTCGAACCTACTGTAAAGTAGATGAAAAGTCCCAATCGCTCTTGGCCATGGCCATTCAGCAGCAGGGGTTATCGGCGCGGGCGTATGATCGGATTCTCAAAGTGGCGCGTACAATAGCTGATTTGGCCGGCGCTTCGGATATCGAACTGGGCCATATCGCCGAGGCCATCCACTACCGTTCGCTTGACCGCAAGCTGTGGCTGTGAAGGGGGGTAGAACAGAAAAACGACCTGAGGATCAAGAGCACTTTTGCAGGTTCGCTTAACAGCAAGTACGCCATAGAAACCCGTAGTGATAGCAAAGACTAACTGGAGTTTATCTGTCTAGTGGTTTCTCCTGTAATCTGTTGTACTACTTAGTCCTGTTGGAGATACAGATGGCTGGGAGCAATGGCAGCCCAACTCTAATACTCTTGACATTCACCCGTGGCGTGTCAAATCGCTATGAAAAAGTGTCGTATCATATTATTTAAACATGTGAACCTGAACATTAGGATAATCGTGAATTGTCCCGCCGATGAGCGAACACACGACGAAACGGGTGACCGGCACCATGTACAGATTTCTTGACCGAACGGCTAAGGTAGTCGGGATCCTTGCTACCTTGATGGCGGTGGTGACCTACTATTTCGAGAACACCTCTGCGGCTGCCATTTCGCTAGCGTTGGCTTGCTGCATGGGTATCGTGTACACAACTTGGATGATCGTTGCGCGCATACCCGGAGCAAAGCCTGTCATCCTCGGAGCTGAAAACATCACCTACGTCGCTAGGTTCAGTCCGACCATACGTCTCGTCGCTGCGATAGCCACTGGCATCCAAACAGTAGCTATCGTAGCGATCACCACATGGCTTGTCTCAAGTCAGCCGTACTTCGAGGATATCGCTCCTACTGCACCTGGGGAGTCTCTTGTAGTGGTCTTCGGAATCGAGGGTCCCGCAAACACTGCGGACATTACGACGGCTGTCGCGAGCACTCTTCAGGCTGAACTCGAATACGGTCCGACAGGCGGCGTCGTGGCTCTGATGAGCCCGTGGCGAATTGAGCAATCCCGGCGAGCCCTCGCAATTTCCGACGCAACAGCACTGGGAAAGGAACTGCGAGCACTTTTTGTGATAACCGGTAGTCATGATGGACAAACATTGAATCTAAAGCTCGCACTCACTGAACCGAGCCTCCTCATTCTGGATGAAGACTTGACGCATATAGGGGTCCGCCTGGACGGTAGCCCCATTTCCCTTAACATTCCAGTAAACGCATTGTCGGCCCACTTGCTTCCTGTAGCCATCTTTATTAAAGGTATTCACCTCTACATTTCTGGAGACGTTGCCGGAGCTAAGGATCACTTCTCCGAAGTTATCGATCGCTCCGAGGACGCCCGGCTCACAGCTCGGACTCACTATCTCCGTGGGATTTGCCATTACATACATTCGGATGCAGACCAAGCAGACCAGGACTATGATCGTGCAGTTGAATTGGGGCTCGAACTGCCGGCTGTCCACTGGCGCCGCGCCGAACTCTTCCTGAATGAGAACACGGGCTTCTCAGTCGTTGAGGAGGAACTGAAGACGGCAATAGAGCTATCAAGAAACTCGTCCGAATCCTATTATATTGCCGGTCTTTTGACTTTTGAAGCGATGTTGCAGATCCCGTACGCTTTCGCTGACATGCCGGAGTTTTTTGATAGAGCGGACGACTACCTGCGTGTCTCAATGGAAAAGGATCCCTCTTCTCATCGGCCAGTTTTCATGAGAGTGAGTTTGTACGCACGGTACGGTGACTTTCTTGATCGCAACACACTCCGAGAGGTCTCTGCGTTCCTGATGCAAGCGATCGACCAAGGGGGAGATCATGCAGATTTACGGCTCGCCTTAGCAAACGTGCACTCGGCATATGGCCAGGGTGCAGCAGCGATTCAACACTTAGAGAAAGCGCTCGATCTTGGTGCATCTCGTGCGGCGGTACAGTCGGCGCTTGCGGATGTGTACGATATGACCGGTGATACCAGCCGTGCGATCGAGAGCATTCAGCTGTTTCTGGCTGAGAGGGGGGATCAGGCCGGCGATTGGTGGCAACGAGCGGTAGCAAAGGCACGCCTTGCGTCCTTCCAAGGAGGAAAGGCTATTCCACTGTTTAAAACGCTAGATGAGCCTACAGAAAAGGCTAGGAGAGAGAAGTTCTCGAATGTCGCGGCCAGCTGGATTGGAAAGGTCTGGAACCGGGATTTCTTGGGAGAGAGATCTACGGAAGATTTCTTGCTCTACCTATTGACGGAATCCAATATAATCCCTGAGATAGCAGATAGGGAGTCTGCTCAGAGGGTCATGAGATCTCTCCTCGCTCGCGATAACGTGGAGATCAGTAGCGAGTCGGTGCCGCTTTGGTGTGAAAGGGGTCTTTGGTCTGGTACTTTCTTGATTGTGAACTCTCCTGATACATCTGGAATTGTCGGCATCTACCTTGAGCCAGGACCTGACGGGAGGGTGCTTGAAATTGAAGACGACGTAGTAGGGCTGGATTTCTTTTTCGAGTGTCACCAGATTCGCACAGATATTGAAATTGGCTTCCACGGTGATTAGGGAAAAGCCCTTCATACTAGATGTGGAAAGTAGCCTATGACAACGGTTGGACTTAATTGAAACAAAACACCCCACCCACCCCAAAAAACCTACTTCCCTGCCCGAAATTCGGTAGACAGGATCGGCTAACCACGTATATCTTGTGGTCGCCATGACGTACACAGATAAAACAATGCTCAAAGCGATGATCGAACGCAACCAGTCGTTCGACGGCAAGTTCTATGTCGGTGTTCTCTCCACCGGTATCTACTGCCTCCCCTCGTGCAAAGCCAAGAATCCCAAACGGGAAAACGTTCGCTTCTTCCCCAGCCGTGAAGAAGCCGTCGCGGCCGGGTTGCGAGGTTGCAAACGCTGCCGGTCAGATAGGTATCCCGATGTCTTGCCCGATTGGGTCAAGCGGTTGATCAAGCATCTCAGAGAAAACCGTACCGTTCGGATTACCGAAACCGATTTGGCCGATATCGCCGGGGTCAATATCAGTACGATTCGCCGTCATTTCAAAGCGCATCTTGGAATGACAGCTTTGGCTTTCAATCGCTACCAGCGGCTGCTGCATGCCCGTGAGATGCTAACGGCCGGCGAAAACTATCTTAGCGCCGCCTTTGCCTGCGGCTATGAATCCTCGTCGGGGTTCCGAGCCGCTTTCGCCAAACAATTCGGCCGTCCACCGGGAGGGATCAAGGAGATAAACCAATGATACTCTATCAGGATTTTGAGAGCCCAATCGGTCCCATGATCGGCGGCGCCACCGACCAGGGCATCTGTTTTCTGGAATGGCACGACCGGGGCGGCGTCGATGTCATTCTCAACCGGGTTCGCAAGCGCTACAAGACAGAAGTTGCCCCCGGCCACAACGATCATCTGACGAGTTTGACCGATGAACTATCTCGCTACTTCACCGGCGATCTGAAACAGTTCCGAACGGCTATCGACATCACCGGCACATCGTTTGAACAAGTTGTATGGAAGCAACTGCAGAAAATCGACTATGGCCGCACCTGCTCCTATGGTGAACTGGCCGCCAAGTTGGACAAACCGGGCGCCGCACGGGCGGTGGGCCGAGCCAACGGCGCCAATTACCTCTCGATTGTGATCCCCTGCCATCGAGTGATCGAAGCCAACGGCAACCTGCGCGGCTATGGCGGGAAAGTCTGGCGCAAGAAGTACCTGCTGGAGCTGGAAGCAGGCGTGCGACAGCCTCACTTACCCGCAGAAGCGGAACCGGGAAACCTGAAAACGGTCTCGACGGTTTTGTAGGGCCGTGTTCGAATGCGATAGGTGTGGTAAGGTCATCCTGTTCACCATCCGCCGGATGGTTTAATGCGACCCTCAGTCTGGTCCGCAATGGTCACAGGGTTCAATTCGATCAGTCAAAAGCTCGATCTTAATCTCGGCCTCAATGACGGTATGCCCGCTGCCGTATTCTATCCCGGCAATAGTACACAAATCACCAATTCCACCGGGCGAGTTACCGACATAGGTGTTCAGAACAGACTGAATGGTGTGGAAATGCTTTTGCTTTAGGTATACTTCAATCTCATCCTCCGCTACAATTGTCTGCAGAAGTGACAAACCGCGACTCCCCGTGACTTCATCTATAGATCGCCCGCCAAGGTGATCCAACAATAAGGATTCAAGCCCGATGGCTCCACCGCATGTTTTTTTGGAGAGAGAATAGGACTCTATGCGGTTATCGTTATCAAGCGTTAGTTTTATTCTTTCAGTAAGATCACGGCACGGCATCTTTTCATCTCTTGGCAACTAATAGTGAGTCTTCCGGCTATCCATACACAAACAGATTCAGTCTGTTCTTAACTGTATACGCAGACTATCCGGAGGTTGGATCAGATTATTGCCGACCACAGGCACTAAACAGTCAACAAACCCGACGCAGGCCTATATGCTCGGTACCAGAGGGGGGCGTGAACCGCCATGGTTCGCTGGTTATGAACAGACCGTGACGTCCGCTTGACAGTGAGCTGTCTGCACCGACAGGAAGTAATAGCATGGACCTGAAGATAGCTATCCAACTGGACTTCAAGGCTAACCTATTTGCCCAATGTGCCGATTCCATGTAGATAGATAGACCATTGATTATCATAGTGCTAATGCACCGAGAGGGGCCGAGGGCAGGTCAGTACAGCCGGGTGGAAAAAGGAAATGACGACGCTACGCAGCCGCTCATCAAACTCCGGATCAGACAGGACCGCAAATGCTGCGAGATGATCAGAAAACGAAGCGTCAGCTAATAGAAGAGTTGGCAGCTTTACGTGATCAAGTGGATCAATCGCTGGCCGGCGAGAACAGCTTTCGAGACTTGTTTATCGATTCCCTTCAGGGCGTGGCCATCGTGCAAAACGGAAAACATGCGCTGGTCAATCCCGCCTATACCAAACTGGTGGGTTATACCCAGGAAGAACTACAGAAACTTACCCCACCCGAATTACCCAAACTCGTTCACCCGGATGATCGTGAGCAAGTAATCCAGAGGACCCGGGATCGCCTGGCCGGCAAAGAAATGTCGGGGGTTCACCGTTTTCGCATTCTCACAAAGAGCGGTGACACAGTGTGGGTGGAGGCACATACCAGCCTGATAACTTATCTGGGAAAGCCGGCCGTTCAACTCTGTGCGTTGGACATTAATGACCGAGAAAAGGCAGAGAGAACTCTCAGATTCAAAGTAAGTCAGTATCGCAAATCGGAGGAGATAGCCGCAGTCGGCAGTTTCGTGGTGGAGGTGTCTACCGAGGATCTGAATTGGTCTGATCAGGTGTATCGCATGCTGGGACTCAAACCCGGAGAAGTCGAACCGGACAATGAAACCTACTGGGGATTTGTTCATCCCCAAGACCGTGATCGCCTGACAAAAGCTGCGAACAAAGTGTACGCAGGCGAAGCCGACATGGATATCCTATACCGAATTCTCAGAAAAGACGGTCAACTGAGATACATCCATACCCAGGCTGACCGGGAATTCGACGATCATGGTAACCTGACCTACATCTGGGGCTTCTCGCAGGATGTCACCGACCGTTTCAAAGCCGAAGAGGCACTTAAAGAGAGTGAGGAGAAGTACCGGACACTCCTTGAAACCAATCCTTATGGGTTCCAGGTGATCGACGTTTCCGGACGTATCACGCTCAGTAATCCCGCGTATCAGAAAATGCTCGGCTATACCGAAGAGGAATTGCAGGGCAAGTCCATTATGGATTTACTTGATACCGACGAAGCGCGCGATAGTCTTCGGGCCTATCTGCCCTTGCTGGTCAAGGATCAGCCTGAACCTACGACCTACATGCAAAAGAACAAGACCAGGGACGGCCGGATTATCGACCAACTTGTTGACTGGAACTACAAACGTGATGCCAAAGGGTGTGTTACCGGTTTCTCATCTGTTATCACCGATTATACAGAACGCAAGCGGGCCGAGGACAGAGTGCGCCTGCTGTTGGACAATCTTCCATGCGTGGCCATGATTCTCAGGAAGGGAACCAGGGAGATAGTAGCCAGTAACAACGCCGCGCACTCAATTGGCGCCGTTCCCGGCACAACCTGCTATGGCACGTGCGCACAGCGTCAGGAAAGTTGCACCTTCTGCCGGGCGCCTGAAGTTTGGGCAACAGGTCAGAAGCAAGATATTGAAGTGGAGTGTGAGGGTGTCTGGTATCATGGTGTTTGGGTGCCGTTGGACGATGATCACTACGTCCACTACGTTTTCGACATAACCGAGCGCAAGCGGGCCCAGGAAGCGCTGCAAGTGAGCGAGGAACGATTCAGAACCCAAATGATGCAATCTCCCTTGGTGATGGAAATCTACGATCTCGACGGCCTTCAGATTGAAGTGAACACGGCCTACGAAGAGCTGTGGGGGTTCCCGGCCGACACCACGGTAAACAAGTTCAACGTGCTAAATAGCAAGGAAGTAGAAGAGACCGGCCTGATGGAATATGTCAGACGGGCGTATGCCGGAGAAACGGTGACAGCGCCCGAATATCTGTTCGACCCGACCGGCGCAACAGAATCCGGAGGATTGGGCAGAGTACGTTGGTTGAGCACCAAAATCTACCCGCTGAGAGATTCCGCAGGCACCGTTACGAGTATCGTTATCACCCATGAGGACATCACCGATCGTAAACAGGCCGCTGAAAAACTGCGCCAGAGCGAGGAAAAACACCGCCGCTTGTTCGAGCATTCCAACGATCCCATATTCGTTCATTCACCCGAGGGGGTGATCCTTGATGTCAACAGCGCTGCCTGTGAAATGCTTGGTTACAGTCGCGAGCAACTACTGTCGATGACGGTACCCTGCTTGCACCCGGATAGTGAAAAGGCCAGGTGTACCCAAGCCATCAGGACCACCGAGCAAGAGGGTTCTACGGTTTTCGAATCATCGCTCATAACTGCCGGCGGAACGATTCGAAACGTGAGCATCAGTTCCAAGATAGTCGATCCCAAACACTCTACTATCCAGGGCATTGTCCGCGATATAACCGAAACCAGACGCTTGCGTGAATTGGAATCGCGGGCCGAACGACTTGAAACGGCAGGGACCATTGCCGGACAGGTCGCGCACGATTTCAACAACCTGCTGGCTCCGTTGATGGCGTACCCGGACTTCATTCGCGAGGACCTGCCCCGGGATCACCCTGCTCTGGCTTATGTGCGAGACATCGAAAACTCCGCCAAGCAGATCGCCGAGATTAACCAGCAACTGCTGACCCTGGGAAGAAGAGGTCATTACAACGCCGAGACTCTAAATCTGAATGAGATCATCCTTCAGGCCACAAAGGACATTAAACCACATTCCGACACCCTGGTCATCAAGACAGTTCTCGGCCCGAACCTGATGAACATACGTGGCGGTGGCGCCCAGCTTCATCGTGTGATCAATAATCTACTGCACAACGCCATTGATGCCATGCGGTGTATCGGTCAGGTTACCGTCAAAACGGAGAACTACTATGTCGACGATGTTTCGGTTGCCTACGGCCGTGTTCCCAAAGGTGAGTTTGTCAAGTTGACCATAGCAGATACCGGCTGCGGCATTACCGATGACATTGTCCAGAAAATATTCGATCCATTCTTCACGACCAAAACCAGCGACAAGAAACGTGGCACCGGGCTGGGCCTGAGCGTGGTCGATGCTGTTATCAAAGATCACGGTGGATACCTCGATCTGGATACTCAGGTGGGTGTGGGAACTTCATTCTATCTCTACTTTCCGGTCACTCGCGAATCACGAGACGAACAGCATCCGGAAAAGATTCCGTGTGGAACGGAGTCAATACTGGTTGTCGATGATGACGACACTCAACGCCGGGTCTCCGCCCAGATTTTGCGCAAACTTGGATACCAGGTTACCATTGCCGAAAGTGGCGAGAAAGCCATCGAACTCCTCAAGAAGAGTTCGCCGGACCTCCTGGTCCTTGATATGATCATGCCCCCTGGCCTGGACGGGACCGAAACATATCGACAAGCCATCGAGATCGATCCCAATCAAAGAGCAATTGTCGTTTCCGGGTTCTCATCTTCTGAACGAGTTATCGAAGCTCAGAAACTGGGGGCTGGGACTTTTGTCAGGAAGCCGTTTACCAAGAGGTCTATCGCGGAAGCGGTTCGAACGGAACTGGACAAGCGGGTCGAGATCACGTCCGGTGAGTATTGTTCTTGAGATACCCGCACAGCCGCCATCGACTCTTCATACAGGAACATTCCCACCAGCCGGTTCCTCAACAACTACAGCCACGCCAGAGCAGGCGCCGGTCCACAGCCGACCGTCGCACCTGTGGGATAACATAGCTATCGGCCGACACCAAACCGTAACGCCTGGTCGGGATCAATCGGCAGAAGTAACCTCTGCAGAATCGGTTGGGTTGTCTTGTGCAGTTCTATAGCGAAGCAGGCTTACTGTCACCTGATGAGCCCGCAAAGCTTGAGTACCCGCCTTGTTGTCCGAGTCAACACCCTCCGAACAGGGACCGGCGCCAACGATAACCAAGGCATCGGCACCCTTCATCCGAGCAGCCTGGAGCATTTGCTTGCGCATTTTCGGGATGTTTGACATGTCCTCATCGACCGGGACGAAATGCCCAATCACACGATGCAATTCCTGAACATCCTGCCACGAACAGTACAAGTCGACATGACCAGTGGCCGGGTATACCTCGCCCACGAACTCGACCTTCCTGCATCCACCTGCAAGAACAACCGCCGTCATCACGACCAGAATCATCCTCATCAGTAACATTCCTTTCGCCAAATCCAATGCCTGCCAGCCTACCCTCAATATAGTCCGAAGATGAGTTTCCGCAAGGGAAAACATGGAGATACTCGTCGAGTATAGATTTGCGGGTCAATGTTCTCCGTTATGGTCATATGTCAGGCAAGAGCGGCAATGGGCACGAATCCACCGGCACGGAGTCGCAGGACCTGCCGCAACGACAAACGTGGATTCAAGACGGCAGCATCTTCATCTTGAGGGAGCCGTTGTCGGGCCTCCCAGGTCTTAGCATGGGGATTTAGCGGAAGATCGCAACCTCAAAGAAGCTCATTGATACTTGATAAGACTACTGTCTCTACCCTCGGGGACCTAATAGCGTTTTTCTATCAGAGAGTAAATGAGCTACTCTTCGGACTACATCCGCATTGTTGAAAGGTTTTCGAAGTATCCCATGTCCACCGGCTGAGATTACGTCACATTCTGCTAATTCAAGTAGATGATCCTCAATGAACAAAAAAGGAATCCCGGTTTGTATGTCTTGAACTTGAAGCATCAGGTGCAGGCCGGTCATATCCACAAGCGCCAACTCTGACAAAACACCATTAACAGGTTTTTGGTGCAGAATTTCCAGAGCCACATTACCATTCTCAGCCGATAATACTCGGTATCCAATCCGGGAGAGTGCCGTTGAGAGAAGTTTTGAGGAAGTGGAGCTTTCTGTAACAATAAGGATTGAACCAAGCCCTAAGAGTAAAGTGTCTCGGATTCTTGAAAGAAACATTTCTGAAGTGTAAGGTTTGATAAGATACTCTCGAACGCCAAGTCTTGAGGCTTTGTCTATTGCATCCATGTCGTTGAGGCTGGTGCTTACTATGATTGGTATGTGCCGAAACCGTAAACTACCCTTCAGGAACTCAAGCATTGAATACCCGTCGTCTTCCGGCATCATAAGGTCACAGACTATCAGGCATATATCACCGTAACGTTGCAACTTTTCGATCCCTTCTTTAACAGACAACGCTCCATGAGGTTTGTAGCCACCGTATGACAGATATTCAGAGAGTGATTCAACCATCTCAGGTTGATCATCAATGACAAGAATACTCTTCCGGAGGTCTGTTGTACGCATTAGCCTTCGCGATGTTGATACCCTATCACCCTTATAACTTCGTGAGTCCTTCCCAAGCTCAGAGAGCAATTTCATGCGATTCAAGGCCTTCATTGTCTGACTCCTTCACCTCCCGATAAGTCGCTCCCGTATACAATAGCGTCGGTGGCTATGGTGCCAGTGCCTGGCAGTACGAAACCGGCAAAATGAGGATATATCGCCTCTTGATGCCTATTATCTATGCGCCCTGATTATTGTCCAAGCGATAGAGAGCACTTATGTGCATTGACAACAAGGACTTGCAGTATACGCAGTGACAGGTGTTTGGGCTTGTTTTCTGTTGTTTTGCCCCGTTTTGTTACGTGGTAACGACTCCGGCTAAGTCGCCTACTCAACGCACCCCATTATGAGTACGCCGCCGCCGGCGAACATGTAATCGACGAGATACACCATGTCACCAATATCAATGGCGCAGGACCCGTCGACATCAGCCAGGTTGATGATAAGTGGAGCCGGCCCGCCGCTGAAAGAATAGTCCACAAAGAAGATTAGGTCAGCGATGTCCACAGAACCACTGATATCAATGTCACCCGGCACCAGCTGCGTGGGCTCCACCCGAAGATCGAAGACAGCTTCATCCCAAAAGTTGGAACCCAGATCGTCAACATAAGCGGTAAACGTAAATAGTCCGGTGTCAGTCGGCACGCCGGAGATGATACCGTTGGATGTGTCCAGGGTCAGTCCCGGAGGTAAGCTGCCGTCAATAATCGAATAGACGTTGTTCATGGTACCGCCACGGGTGTCCAGCAGCTGGGTATGAGGCAGATCCTGCTGAGCCTGTGGCAGTTCTCGTTCGGTGACAAAGTTCAATCGCCAGGTGTACTGAGTGAAGGTCTTCAGTATCCAGTGCTCGGGGTCCAATCTCACCTTAACAATCGAATCGGGGAAGTTCAGTCTTTGAACGTCTTTACGTTCATCAATCCAAACCGAGACAGTATCCTCATCCCCGTTGACGTCCTTGAAAGTGAAGTCAATCGGCATGATGAATACTTCGGGATCGGTTGTGTGTGACTGATCGACCGACAGGAACAGATCATAGCCGCCCGAGTCTGAAGGTTCTGTCCAATAGCAGTACAGGTAATGGGGTCGGTATCCGCCGAATATCCACTGTTGAAAGAACCAGTCAAGCTCTCGACCGGTGGCATCTTCAAAGACCTGACAGAGATCCCAGGTGTCCAGACTGCCATAAGCGAATTCTGAGTTGTAGTAGTATTGCAAAGCGTCAAAGAACACCGAGTCGCCCAGCACATTGCGCAGCATGTGAACCACCCAGGCCCCTTTGTAATAGATGATCACGTCAAAGATATCGTAGGCGCTGGTCGTGTCGTACCGATAGACGGAACCGTCGTTGAACCAGTACATGGAATCCATGTAGTCGTGGTAGTACTGGTGGCCGTTTTTTACTTCATAGTAAATCGCCTCGGCATAAGTGGCCCAGCCTTCGCTTATCCAGATATCGGCCCAGGACTTGGTCGACACAAAGTCGCCGTACCACTGGTGGGCCAGTTCGTGAATAACAACATACTCCGACCAACCATACCAGCTATCGGTGATCGACGTCATGGACTGATGCTCCAAAGCACCACCACCCCAACCAAAGTTGACATGCCCATACTTGACATCGGCGAACGGATATAACCCAAACTTGTCGGACCAGATAGTTAACACCTCCGGCACGATACCGAACGACAGTTGTGCCTGCTCCAATACTTCCGGGTAAACCGCATTGACAATCGGCATTGTATCCTGGTAGTTGTTGTATATCCACTCATCGTAATAGACGTAGTAGTCCGACACTGCAATCATGAACAACTCTGTGACCATCGGGTGCGGTTCGACATAATGAAAAGTCTTGATATGGGGGCCAAGGGCGATTGAGTCCAACCTGCCGTTGGAACCCACCCAAAAACGATTGTCAACGGTAATAGCTACAATAAACGAGTCAGCTTTGTCGTCCACCCGATCTTTGCAGGGCCACCAGGTGCGGGCTCCATACGGTTGCGACAGACTGGATATCACCGGGCGGTAGTCGGTCGAGCCGGGACCTCCGACCTGCCGTTGATGAAAGGCGAAACCACCGATCCACATGGTCGGATCAAGCGGATGCCCGTGGTAATAGACTGTAAACTCAAACAGCTCGCCGGTACTGTACGGCCGCTCAAGTGTCACCGTCACGTAGTCGCCCGTGCGCGAGTATGCAAGCGGCCCCGAAGCATTCACCACAGAGTCCAGGAACATGAGCTCTTGCAGATCGAAAATGATCTCACTTGTACCGTCGAGGGTGGCTTCGGCAACAAACCGCACGTGACCGTAGAGCACTTCGGTGGTGTCGTCGACACGGATGGCTATGTCGTAAATCCTGACATCGTAGTTTTCCTGAATGCGTTCGCCGTTGTTCTGCGAAAACATTTTGTCCACAAAAGAGCGGTCGGCCAACCGCCGCGCTTTTCCCTCACTCAGCCAGCGATGTGCTTCGATGGCGCTGGGCGTCGGGTGGTCGGCTGAAGCAGAGTTGCTGTCGGCCAAAGGCGCCGCCGCTAATGCAGGGAGAAAAATGCAGACGAGTAAAATAGCTGTTGATTTAAGCAATGGAAACCTCGCGAAGTGTCATCGTGGTCTGTCTACTATAGTATAGGCGGTGGTCACATTTGATCCAACAGGTTTGTATCGCAGAGTCTGCGTCTGACGTCCGGGGTCGTATCACACGGTCGCAGCGCTTGCGACAATCAACAACGCCGGAAAACCCTGCACACGTAGATCTGCCGGACCCGCGCCTGCGTTATGTTCCGCCCCTATGGTGCCGGTAATGCATGAATCTTACAGAATAAGTCGTCTATCCTCTCCCCCCAATCGGGCCGAGGAATGACTGCTGTATGAGCACCGACAGATGCCGGTGAGGGCACCATCGGTCATTGCCGGTAGGTCTGACAACGGCGTCAATCTCGCCGTCCGGCCACTAATATTACTCTACACATCCCATTAAAGGTGCAGGCCCACCCGCGAACATGTAGTCAACCAAGTATACCATATCTGCAATATCGATTGCACAGGAACCATCGACATCGGCAAGATTCATCAAGGGTGGTGGTGGCCCGCCGGAAAAATTGTAATCGACGAAGTAGATCAGGTCGGCAATGTCCAATTCTCCACTGAGGTCCATGTCGCCGGGAAGGTTGGGAGTCGGTTCGACATAGATGGTGAAAATCTCTTCATCCTCAAAGCTGCTGCCGTTGTCGTCGACAAAAGCGGTGAAAGTAAACAGGCCGGTATCGGTCGGTGTGCCGGTGATTAGCCCGGTCACACTGTCAAGACTCAGACCGGTAGGCAGAGCGCCGCCGGATATCGAAAATGTATTACTCCCGGTCCCACCACGCGTGTCCAGCAGGGTCTCGTATGGCAAAGCCAACTGCGCTGCCGGCAGTTCCGACATGACGACAAACTGCATATACCATGGAACATCGCGTTCGTACTTGAGAATCCAACCGCGTGGATCAAGGTTGATTTCGGTAACGGAGTCTGGAAAGTTCAACACAATAGTATTAGAGCGATCATTGACCCACAGCGTGAGTGTGTCCGGATCGCCGGCGTTGGTCTCGAATGTGAAGTCAACCGGCATCTTGAACACCTGCGGGTCAGTGGTATGCACCTGATCGACAGCCAGGAAAACATCGTAGCCGCCACCCGCCGATGCCTCCACCCAATACTGGAAGTAATAATAAGGCCGGTACTCGCCGAATATCCATTGGTCGAAAAACCAGTCGAGTTCCATGCCGGAAGACTGTTCCCAAACATCTCTGAACTCCAGCGTGGTCAGCGCCCCGAAGGCATACTGAGAATTGTAGTAGTCATTGATAGCCTGGAAGAACAGCGAATCACCCAGCACGCCACGGAGCATGTGGCAGACCCAGGCTCCCTTGTCATAGACGATCAGGCTAAAAACGTAGTTAGGCCAAGTGGTGTCGGCCCGATAGAGACTCGTGCCCTCGGCGTAGTCCATGTTGTCCATGTAGTCGTGATAGTAGTTCCAGCCCATCCGCACTTGATAGTAAAGCGCCTCAGAGTAAGAGGCCCAGCCTTCGTTGAGCCAAATGTCGGACCATGACTCGCAGGTAATATAGTCTCCCCACCACTGGTGGCCCAATTCATGCACCACTACCGGCTCTGAATATCCCCAGGTGTGGCTGCCCAACATCCAGCTCATCGATTGATGCTCCATTGCCGAGTACCATTGCATCGAGGCATGACCATATTTGACATCGGTAAACGGATACAGGCCGTAATTGTCGGAGAGAATGGTCAGGGCGTATGGCGTTACATCGTAGTTGTCCTGCGAGTATTCAAACCAGGCCGGGTCGACGGCGTGAACCACCGGCATGGTATCCTGATCGTTGTTGTAAATCCATTCATCGTACCACACCGCATAGTCGGACACGCCGATGGCAAACAGATAGGATGCCATCGGGTAAGGCATGGTGAAGTAGTAGGTCTTAACATGACCCAGGCCGAAAACCGTCGAGTCCAGAGTACCGGTGGAGGCGACGTAGAAGCGGGAGTCGGCCGTAATGGCAATAAAGAAACTGTCAGCCTTGTCGTCCATCCGATCTTTGCACGGCCACCAACTTCGTGCGCCGTAAGGTTGCGACACGGTGCTGATGCTGTACTCGCCGCTTGATTTCACATGCCAGGCAAAACCGTTGAAAACGCTGGAACTACTTTGTTCCGGTTCGCCCCAGTAATATATGTCGAACTCAAAACTCTGATCGGTATTGTACGTCTGGTCCAGCGTAATGGTGACCGTATTGTCGAGACGACTATACGAGAGCGCGCCGGCCGGTGATATGATCGAGTCGATCGGCATGTTGTCCAGAAGGTCGACTTCCACCTGGCTGACGCCGTCTTCGGTAGCTAAGGCTCTGAACCCGACCCGACCAAAGATTGTCTCAATGGTGTCGTTTACGCGAATGGCAATGTCGTAGGTTTTGACATCGTAGTTGGTCTGGGTGCTGGTACGGCTTTTGTCCTGAAGGAGCTTCTCGGTAAAGACGCGGTCGGCAACTCCTCGAGATTTTCCTTCGCTGAGAAACTTATGGACTTCTCTTGGGTTTGGGATTTCGCCGTCATTGAGCTTTGGTGAGGCTTGGCTCAGGGCGGTTGCGGCGGTCACGAACAGTAGCAGGGCGGCGGTGAGGGTAATTCGTAGTGTACGAATAACGGTCATGGCATGATCTCCGAAAGATAGGTATTTTGCGTATAATATAACTATTATGACCCTTTTTCCAAACCGAAAGTTGGAGCGGCGGATTTTGCGACTTGTGCCCGCGTCATCTTCAGATCGCGTGGGTGCTGTGGGCGGCAATCATCTTCCCCTGTCATGCCGGACTTGATCCGGCATCCATCTTCTCCTGGAGCGTTTGTGGTGCCCGCGGCGACCCCGCCCGACACCTGCTTGTGGTGCCCGCGTGATCCTCAGATCGCGTGGGGCCGTTTTCGTACCCGCCACTCGCCGTCCTGTCATTCTGGCGAAGGCCAGAATCCAGTCTTCACCATGTCACCGCGAGCGCAGTCGAGGGGTAACATGTGAATGGCGCCTAACGCCGGAGAGCCGGCTTGACCGGCCGGGTCCGAAGACGGACCCACCTTACATTTGTTCGAACCAGTGTCATTTTGTGCGTGGTGTACGTCCTCGTGCGCCACGCCATCAAGGAGCAGCAGGTCAGTCCGCAGTGGCGGATTGTGGTCCTGACGATCCGGCCTCAAGGCCGTGAACGACCTGGCCTACTCAGGTTTCGTGACCACCCAAACCGGGATGATCTGCTTTTCATCCTCCCGATCATAACCAATCGTGTCCGGCGGTTCGCCCGGCTGAATCCGCTTGGCGATAACCAAAAGCTTGTTGTTCGGTCGAGTAAAAGTGGTATCGATGTTCATGTCTTTGATCGGCCCTTTGTCCGGTGATGAGACAAAAACCGTAACTATGCGACCACTTCCGGGCGGCAGTGATTTCTGGTTGGGTCCCAGATTGGCCACCAGCCCCAGGGTCACACATTGGATAGCCGTGTCGGCCCGAAATCCTTTGTAGTCGAATTTTTCAATCCGGCCACCGGTGAAGATTGCCGAGTCGCCTTTCAGACGGATGTCGCCGCCTTTCAGCTTCAGCGGGATCGACAATGCTTCCACCCATTCGTCGTTGACGAACGAGATATCGATTTTCCAGTTGTTGTCATCGACTTTGGACAGGTCGGCAAACAGTGAATCCGGTTTACCGAAGGCGTCCTTCTGGCCCAGGGCGACCACGGGCAACAACCACACCAGACAGATGATCAAGATTACGTTAGCTTTAGGTTTCATCCTTCCTCCGCACTCTCAGGTTATATTTAAACATTCGTTACACTTACACAAGATAGACGACCTTAAGTTCCCCAGCCTTCTTCAGGCTGCAATAGCATAGAACGCAGGCGATCCACGAGTGAATCGGCCATGTCGGGTTGGTTCAACTGGTTACGGTAGATCGCGGCTGCCTGCAAAAGGCTGTTGCGGCCGGGATCGGACTCCGGATACTTCTCGAACAGTGAGATGAGTAGGTCGGCCGATCCTTTGAGGTCATCCCAACGCCTGTACAGGTCGGCTTTGAAGCTCAAGGCCCTGGCTTCGACCAACGTCCCGGAGCCGCGCATTGCAATCTGATCATAGTATTTCTCGGCGTCCCGATACCACTTCTGGGCTTCATCATTGCGGTCCAGGTCGCGGTAGTGATCGCCCAGGTGCAGGTAGGTGGCCATCGCCTGCTGGGAACCGCGAAATTTCTCGATCAAGTACTTGTATTCGGTTTCGGCGCGGTTCCAGCGGCCCAGAAGTTCGAAGCACCGCGCTATGGTGAATTGCACCTGGGGGGTGGAGTTGTAGTAGATGGGATGCTCTCGCTTGAGTTCGACCAAACGTTCCCTGGCTTGCCGATATTCGCCGTCGTCCATTTCCATAAGAGCAATCTTGAATCGCAGACGCGGAACATACAGACTGTCGGCCGGTTCGAGTTTGTCCAGTATTGATCGGTAGATCGCCTTGGCGGAGTCACTACCTTGCGGCTGGCGGGTGTAGATATCGGCCACATTGATCTGGATGTCGATATAATTGTCGGCGTTGCTGTCGGCCAGGTGTCTGAGCTCCGAGATCACCATTCCCCACTTACCAACCTCATGGTACAGTTTGGCCAGAGCCGCGTGTGATGCTACCGTACTTGGATCGCTTGGGGTCTCGGTAATTAGCGATTTATAGTACTCACGAGCAATCTCATACTGCTCCCTGGCCGCTGCGGAATCACCTATGGCTTGAGCGATTTGGAAAATGTGCAAGGGGAGACGAAACAGCACATCAACCACCTTTCCAGAATCATCCACCGGTGGGAAATAGCTATCCAGCGCGGTATGATAGACGGCCAGGGCGCTGTCCCAGCGACCCGATGCCTGCAAGGCCCGCCCCAAACTGAGATTGGTGGTTACCTGAGCGGCTCCATCGTAAGATGCTTTCTCAAGCAGGCGACTGAGAATAGACACACAGGTATCAAAACTGCGAGCCTGGAAATACAGCGAGGCCAAACGGTTGGCCGCCTGGAAAGCCAGGTAGCGAACCTCGCGCTCTTCTACCGGATGAACGGTGGCCGAGATCGAATCAAGCGAAGCCAGGGCGAATTGGAGCGACAGTCCGTAAGCATCGGCGGCCGATTTCATGGTGAGCATCCGAGAGTGTTCGGGAGCGTCTGCCGCAATCTTCATCTGGCGATCGGCCTGATAGTACAACCGTTCGGCCTCATAACGCAATCGCACCGCCTGGTTATCAGAACAGGAAACCACGGTTAGCGCCGTTGCCATCGTGAGCAGCGACAGAGTAAACTTGCGATATTCCATTATCTTCATTATCGAATGTACCAACTACAGTTATATCCTTGAACCGCCAAAATATAGACTTGAGTTGACTTCGGGCCAAGCCATATTTTGAGCCTGGCACCACTCAAAATGTGATTGCGCTCAGACCGATAGATGCGTATTAGGTGTAAAGATTACTCTAAAGCGCAGGTTCAAACAAACCAAAGGAACGGATTATGAAGCGACTCACGTTGATTCTTGTTATGCTGGCTTTGGTAGGCCTTAGTTACCAGTCAGTATCGGCTCAGGATTGGCCGACCGGACCGCCGGAGGAAATGAAACAACTGGAGTACCTGGTCGGAGTCTGGGATGTTGAAATGGAATGGAACATGGGTGACACTGTCGAAAACTGGGTCAAGTCCACAGGGACCTGCACCTATCGATATGTTCTCGATGGCGCTGCTTTGGAAATGTTGTTCGAGACTGAGTTTTTGGATGACTCGTTCACGGGACTCGGCACCGAGTGCTATGATCGGGAGACAAAATCGTGGCAGATGTCCTGGGTTGACAACATGGGTGGACGGCTGACTTTGTACAAAGGCAGTCACGCCGACGGCAAAGCGGTCTTCACCGGTACTGATGTCTGGCAAGGAATGGAGTATCTCTCGCGCATAACAAGCACCGATGAATCCAAAGCCAAGTTCGACTGGACTTCTGAGATGTCCATGGACGGTGGCGAAACGTGGGCAGTTGCAGGGAAGGCGATCTATACGAAAAGGTAGCCCGGTCCCGGCTGTTCGGGACAGAATAACAACAGTCGACTCTGTTCAATATACTGACACCAAGGCGGTGTTGTCACTTTTCGGCAACACCGTTTTGCACTACCCTGATCTCTCAAGTCTGTTCCCGCAAAGTGATAATGTCCTATTTGAGCAAAGTAGAAATGTCCTATTGATCAGCTATAATATGTCCCAAAAAGACAGGGATGTATATGGCCAGAGAGGACATTGTCAGGATGAGTTTGCGGG